>Ga0272441_10014028_pt1 | contig 11434 bp, 14 predicted proteins | sample SSMProp6N_FD_193582 | JGI IMG/M metagenome (GOLD analysis project Ga0272441, IMG submission 193582) | Marine sediment archaeal communities from Little Sippewissett salt marsh, Falmouth, MA, United States - SSM-Prop-6N | ecosystem: Environmental > Aquatic > Marine > Wetlands > Sediment ... | reverse complement strand
TTCGACGCAGCTCCGCAAGCGCTCGAACAGCTGCGGTTCGTCCTCAAACCCGGAGGGACCTTGCTGTTGAGCGTCATGTCGCTGTGGGGTTCGGTGCACCAGTTCCTGAAGGGTGTCCTCGAGGTCGATCCCGCGGTCAATCGCCGCATTCTGACCACCGGCGACCTGACGCCGGCCACGGTCGGTCCGGGGCGACACTACACGCACATGTTCCGCAGCGCGGAATTGAGGGCGGCTCTGGAAGACGCCCGGCTCGAGATCCTGACGATGTCGGCCTCCAACGCGCTCTCCACCGGATGGAGCGAGCACCTCGCTGAGCTGTCCGAAGACAGCGCCGCATGGCGCCATCTGCTGGAAATGGAGATCGAAGCGTGCCGGGAACCCGGCTGTCTTGACCTGGGCACGCACCTGATCGCCGTCTGTCGACGGCCCGCGTGATCCATCAGTCGCGCGCGCGTGCATACGGCTTCGCACGCAGCTGATCGGCAACGCCGTTCTTCTTCGCCAGCCGGCGCCACATCGCGTTGCCGCCGAGGACGTACAGCCGCGCCGGCATGACGCGGTACTTCGTCAGCTTGTAGACCTCCTCCGGGATCAGAACCTCGTCCCGCAGCGCCTCGACAATCAACGAGAACGCTCGCCGAACGCTCCGATTCGGCTGGCCGGCGGCCCCAAGGGAGAGTCCGCCGACCCACTCCAGCCGCGCACGATCGCAGAACTGCTGCAACATGTTCTGAGCCGTCTCGTTCTGCCACGGTTCGACGAACCCGCAGTTGATGATCGAGAAGAACCTGGGGACGGACGCCGCGTCCGCGTCGGCGCGGTGCGAAACCAACCGGTGCAACGCGCGGATCACGGGCGCAGGCAGCCCATCGACGTACAGCGGCATCGCGAGCACGACGAGGTTCGCCTCATCCAGCACCCGGCAGGCTTCCGCGGCCGTTTCGTCGTCGGCCGCAAGCTTGTGCAGATGGAACGGCGTGCATCGCCATCCCGCCGCTTCCAGATCGTCCGTTACGACCCGGCCGAGCCGGGCGGAGTTGCTCCCCTCCAGACCCTTCGGACTTCCTACCAGAAGTACTACGCGTTCTTCGCGGGTCATTTGCCGACCGCCTCCCCGAGCGCCCATTCGACCCTGCGCGACATCTCCTCGTCATCTCCGGGACGGAAGACAACACTGACGGCTTTCTTGGTGTGCATGTTGATCGCGTTTCGCCGGACGACCGTCTCGAAGATGTCCTCTTCCCCGTCGGCAAGTCGCGGGCTCCAGCCGATGGCGACCAAGTTGGGGTACCGATCGTAGCGCTTCTTGTGATGAACCTCGCCTTTCACCTTGCGGAAGAGCGGTGAGATGATAGGAATCGACCGATCGATCGCCTTCTTCAGTTCGTAGGAATATCCGCCGAAGAGGATCGGCGTCAGGTAGACGATCAGATCGCTCTGCACGATGCCCCGCGCCACGTCGCGTCCTGCGTCGGCGATCACGCACTCCCCGGGCGTCTGGATCCAACATCCGAAACAGCCCATGCACGGAGCAATCTCGAGTTCCTTCAGGACGTGACATCTGACGTCCCACGCGCGCCCGCGCAGCCACGTCGCAGCAGACTCCTGCACCCGTGCCGCCATCGCATCGTCGTCGATGCGTCCGTCCAAGATCAATGCCGTCTTCGTCATGCCGTGATGCTACTCAAACTGCGGGCGGACTCCAATGGTCGCACGGATGCTGCGAGGGACAAAGGTTCTTCACCCGGAAGAGCCCCGCGTGTACGGTGAGGTCATGGATCGTCTAGGATTTCCACGTACCCGCGGATTCCATCTGAGCGCCGTCTCGCGCCGGCTTGCGATCGCCGGGCTCGCTGCCCTCGTTGCCTTCGTCTTGTTGACAATCCACGTCTTCGTTCCCATCGACGCACTGCAGTGGGCCGCGTTGGCATGCACCGGCGGTGCGCTGATCGCCGCCTGGACCGCCGTGCTGGGATGGCGCATGCCCGTATTCTCCCATCGGACGTTATGGACATTCACCGCAATTTGGGGACTCGCCCTGGCCGCCTCCATCCTACTCGTCCCGCTCTCCTCACGGCCGCAATCCACGATGGGATGGCGGATCGCCGTTCAGTGGCTTGCGTTCTCGCTGAGCTTGTGCGCAGGAAGTCTTCAGTTTCGCGCCTTGTTCTATCGCCGCTCCACGCCTCTGCTCGGCCGGTTCGCGTCGCTCGCATCTCCGATGATCGTGCTTGTGCTGATCGTGCTTGCGTGGCTTCCAGGGTCGTTGCGCACCTAGAGTCTTCTCGCAAGCATGTGCTACACTCAGCGCCGAGGCCTCGGAAGGAGCGGCCATGGCCAAGACGCTTGTTCGAAAGACCGATGACGCGATGCTCGGCGGCGTGTGCAGCGGGCTGGGCGACTACTTCTCGGTCGACGCCAATCTCATCCGTCTGATCTTCGTCGTATTGGCCGTCGCCCCCGGCATTGGGATTCCTGCGTACATCGTCCTGTGGCTACTCCTTCCGGAAGCCACGTCGGAGCCTCAATCCGTCGAGGAGCGCGTCAAGCGTGGCGCCGCAGAGATCGCCGATCGTGCCAAGGGGCTGGGCGAAGAGATCGAGCAGCGAACCAAGAACGTCGGCTCGTCGGCATCGTTTGCCGTCGGCCTCGCCCTGATCGCCGTCGGTCTCGGATTCCTGCTGCGGAACCTCGGCTTCACTTGGGTCCGCTGGTTGGGCCGGGCATGGGTCTGGCCATCGGTGCTCATCGTCATCGGGCTTGCGCTTCTTTGGCGTTGGATTCGTGAGCGCACATCGTAGGGAGGGTATCATGTTCAAGGCGCGTCGTCTTTCAGGAGCCGTTCTCCCGCTGGTCTTCATCGTGGCCGGCGTCATCCTGTTGTTGAACTCACTCGACATCGTCAACTGGTCCGTCTGGTCGCAGATCTCGCGCCTCTGGCCGATCCTCGTCATCCTGTTCGGCCTGCAGCTCCTCTGGAACCACTTCCGCCGGCCGAGCGAGTGACTGCCCAAAAGAAGGGTGGCGGATTCCTGTTCCCGTTGATCCTCGTGCTGGTGGGCGTTCTCTTCCTGCTCAGCAACCTCGGCGTGATCGACGGGATCCCTTGGGCCGAGTTGGTGCGCTATTGGCCGGTGCTGCTGATCCTGCTTGGGATCGACACCTTGTTGCAGCGTCGATCCGCAGCCGCTGCAGTCGCGTCCTTGCTGACCGCCCTCGTGCTGATCGCGACCGGGATGGCCGCCGTCTACCTGTTTGCACCGGACGCCTGGATCACCGACGAGCAGTCGCTCCTCCTCTCGCGTGAAGGGGCGGCGTCGGCCGAGATCCTCCTCTCGTGCCGCGACTGCGCGATCGACCTTCGTGCCGTGACGGATGACGCCTCGACGGACGTTCTCGTGCAGGGCGGCCTGACGATGGCACGCAACACGAGGCTTGTCGAGACCGTCCGGCGAGCGAGCGATCGGGTGATCGTGCACCTCGAATCCGAGTCGCGATGGCCGTTCGTCCTGTCGGCGCGCCGCGGCTCGTTGCCGTGGACGCTCAAGCTGACCGACCGCCTTCCGGTCTCCCTGTCGGTACGCACCGACGGGGACGTCGATCTCGATCTGCGCGCCCTCGACGTGCACTGGGTCGAGCTCGCCGCCGGGGACGGCGTGTGCACGCTGATCCCGTCCGATCGGACCGATGCGTCGATCGATCTCGCCGGGGCCGACATCGATCTGCTCATCCCGGCCGGCGTCGGCATCCGTATTCTCGGATCCGCCGAATTCGACCTCGTCGTCCCCGAGGACTACGTCTCCGTAGACGGCGCCGTCCAGTCACCGAACTTCGAGGAAGCCGCCGTACAGAGCCTCGTCACCTTGCGGCTGGGCACCGAGCGCGTCGAGGTGCGGCATCTGCCGGAGGATGCGGCCCGGGACTGACGAACGCGGGAGGCTGCCACGATGTTGAGCGAACCGATTCGATCCACCGGCAACCCCCGGATCGTCGAACTCCGCAAGCTCTCCCAGCGCAAACACCGCCGCAAGCAGGGCCGTTTTGCCGCCGAAGGCCTACAGATTCTGCGTGCCGCCGTCGAAGCCATCACGTCAGTGGAAGAGCAAGCGCGTATTCGCCCGATCGAAGTCTTCTACTGCGAGGACCTGTTCACCAGCGAGGCCGCACCCAGCATTCTCGCATCCCTTCGCGACGCTGGGGCAACCGCGATTCGCGTGAGCGAAGACGTGTTAGAGACTGTATCGCGCCGCGTCCATTCCCAGGGCCTGGTCGCGACGTTCGCCGCCAAGCCGATGGCGCCTCCGCTGGCCGCGTGGGACCCGCCCGTAACCGATCGACCTGCCCTCTACGTCCTCGTCGACCGTCCCCAGTACCCGGGCAACGTCGGCACCATCGTCCGCACCGCCGATGCCGTCGGCGCCTCCGGGATTCTGCTCGTCGAGCCATTCGCCGACCCGCTCGATCCGAAAGCGGTACGCGCCTCGATGGGATCCGTCTTCTCGGTCCCCATCGCCTCCGTCGCTTCCGCCACTGACTTGACCGCCTGGTCCTCTCAAACGTCCCTCGCTTGGGTCGCCGCCGACATCGACGCAGGTGACGCCATCTGGGACACCGACGCGCTGGAGGGCACCGTCGCACTGATCCTCGGCAACGAAGCCGCCGGTCCCCAACCGGAACTCCTCGCCCTTGCCGACCGAGTTGTTCACCTCCCCCAACGCGGCCGCGCCGACAGTCTCAACGTCGCCGTCGCCGGCGGCGTCCTCATGTACGAGTGGCTGCGCGCCAACCGCAAGTTGTGAGTGATGAGTTGCGAGTCAATGCACAGGAGCAGAGCACCAAGGATCAAGAGCGCAAGCAAGGCGGAAGCGTTTGCGTCCCTTGTGCGAACGTGAACGCCTTGCGTTCGTTTGGGTCATGCTTGCCGCAAGACCTCCCCGATGCATGCCAAATCCCACGACGGGTATGTGAGGGGGGACTGTCCCTGTTCAGAATTGCGGGTCGAGCAAGCGCAGGATCTCCCGCCAGGCGGCGAGCTTCTGCTCGAACGGGATCGCGTGCGCGGGGCTGGTCGAGGGGAGGCGGATCAACGTGAGCCGGTCGAGGCTTTCGGAAGCTAGCTTGGGCAGGACGTGTCGGCGGAACGCCTGTTCGGCCTTGTTTCCGTTGAACGCGACGACGCGAATCGATGGACGTTTACGAAACAGCACCGCGAAGTCGTTGGCGACTTCCGAATCGGAGACGATGGCCGCGTCCAGGCTGCCCGATCGCTCGCACGCCTTCAACGAATCCCACAACGCAACACCGGACTGCTTGAGGTCCGCGACGCGTTGCGCGTACGGCGCGTTGCCGTCGACGAGTCCGAGCGCGTCCACGATCGGCCAGAACGCGTTGCGCGGATGGGCGTAGTACTCGCCGCACTCGAGTGACGTCACGCTGGGCATTGAGCCGAGGATCAGCACGCGTGGATAACGCCCGAGGATCGGCGCGAATCCGACGATTCGCGGGGAAGACTGATCCGTTTGTGAGTTGCCCATCATATGATCATTCTACCGCCGAACGGCGTTCGACGATCCGCTACCAACTACGGATTGCGAACCACGAGCGACGTGCCACCGGGCACAGGCTACCTGCCACCGGTTACGTGCGCCTCCCATCTGTCACGTGCAAGCGTGTACTTCACTTCTCGGCAGTCGGCTTTGGACCAGCCGGGAAACGGATCGCCGGGGAAGTCGAATTCGGATTCGAGCGTCGTCCCGAGCTTCTCCATCACGCGACGCGAGCGCACATTCAGTGCCATTGTGGTGGCCACGACGGTGCGTGCCCCGAGTTCGCGGAACCCTTTCTCGATCAGGCCACGAGACCCTTCGGTGGCCAAACCGCGCCCCCAGTACGCCCGTTTCAACCGATAGCCGAGCTCAGTCTCCTCCGGGTTTGCCCTGAAAGGGCGGAAGTGAAACCACCCCATGAACGCGCCGCTCGCCTTCTCGACAGCGGCCCAGAATCCGAACGACTCGTAGCGCTCGTAGTAGCCAAGGTAGTGGGGAAGCGCTTTTTCGAGGATGAACGTCCGCGAGTGCGGAACGCCGCCGGTCAGATACAGCATCACTGCAGGATCGGCATCGAGTTCGTAAAGCGCATCGGCGTCCGCCGCGGTCAGCCGCCGGAGGTAAAGGCGCTCGGTCTCCAGAAAGACATCACGGGGGACGTCCCGCCCGCTCACTTCCAGAACTGCCAGAACTTCCGCGCCACCAGGTTCGCGCGAACCTCGCCGTTCTCGATCCGCAGGTAGAAGTCCATCGTGTGGACGTCTCCTGTTCGTAGGTCCGTCACCACGCACACTGCGCTCGCGCGACCGTTGAGCTGCCCGTTGGTCAGCGAGATCTGGATGTCGCCCAAGTTGACGCGGAAGTCGTTCAAGGCCAACACGACGTCGGCCGACGATTCGTCGGACACGATGCGCAGATCCCGTCCGCTGAGAACAACCCCCAGCTCTTCCCGATAATCGATCCCACCCTGAGACGGCTCGTCGCCCCGCACTCGGATGGCCACCGTTTCTGCGTTCGCCAGCGGATCCGGCGCCGGCCACAACACGATGATCACGACCGCAGCCACGATGGCGGCCGCAATGCCGAGAATCCACTTCGTCCGGGTTTGCATCCCTTCATCCCCTCCTCACACACTGTTCACGAGAACTCGACGTTCCTGCCGTATCGTAACGCCCACGAAACCGGAGTCAAGGGGAACCAGACGAGGAGGAAGGGCTGGAATGACAACATCGACCAACCGTCAACGGGGGATTGTACTTGCACTGGTGGTGATCGGCGCTCTAGGTATTGCGTTGCTCGGATATCTGGTGATCGATCGTCTGCTGCTGCCGGCCGGCGATGCGGAAACCACGACCGAGGTTGCGCAATCGCCGTCAACGACGACGTCAGCAACACAGACGCCAACGGACACTCCCGAGGCCGACGAGAACATCGCGGTGGGCATTCGCGTCGGCCAACGTGCGCCGGACTTCAGTCTGCCGTCCTTGGACGGCCGAACCCTCGCCTTGTCCGACTTCCGCGGCTACGTCGTCATCCTCGATTTCTGGGCGAGCTGGTGCACGCCGTGCAAGATCACCATGCCGGGTCTCGAGGACATGGTGCAATCGCTCGAGCCGGACGTCGTGTTGCTCGGCGTGAGTCTCGATCGCGCGGCGTCCCATGCCTCCGACTACCTCTCGTCGAACAGCTACGAGTCGATGATCGCGCTGTACGGATCGTACTCGGCCGCCTACGCCGTATTCCAGACCTACGGCGGCGGGGGGATCCCGAAGACGTACGTGATCGATCCCGACGGGATCATCCGCTACGCCGGTCACCCCGCGTCGCTTCAGCGTGCCACGGTCGAACGCCTGCTCTAGTTGCGCCGTCGCCGGATGCCTCGTTTCGGCTTCCGACGCGGACGAGATCCCTTCCGCGCCGACAGCGGCATCGTCTGCTCGGGCGGCTTCGGCGTGCACATGGCGACCAACGCGTCGTGGATCGTTTCCAGTTGGTATTCACGCGACCGCTTCGTGACCGGAATGAAGTCAAACGCACGCGCTCCCAAGTGCTGAACGAGCCGCTCCAACTCGCCGAGGCAGTGCACGGTGCCGTTGCCGGAGCCTCCGGCCGCGGCAACACAAACGGTCGGTTTGCTCGCAAGAACGCTCTTCTGCCCGTTGTTCTTGGTTCCCTCGCAACGTCGCAGACGGTCGAAGAACGCCTTGAACGTCTCGCTCGGCGACCCGAAATACACCGGGGTGACGAATACGTAGGCCTCCGCCTGGTCGAACATCCCCTGCAGTTTCGCGAAGTCGTCTTCCAACCTGCACGTGTGCTTGGAGAAGCAGGGACCCCATCCTTGGTCACAGACAGCACACCGTTGGATCGAGAACTCGTTCAGGTTGATTACACGTGCCGGACTCTTCCCGTCAACAATTCCCTGTCTTGCAGCCTCTCCGCACGCGGCGGTCAGTCCGTTCGCGTTCGGAGTGCTGGTGATTACCAATACCTTCATGCATCTCCCTTCTCAGCGGCACCGTGCGGCTCTTCACGCCTCACGCACCGCTCAAGGAGGCCGCTACGCAACGCGCCCGGCCTCTCGCATCGCTGCCAACACGCGCTCCGGCGTGAAGGGCGTTCGTTTCAGTCGTACACCAACCGCGTCGTAGATCGCGTTGGCAAGGGTCGGAATCGGTCCGTTGATGCCGATTTCCCCGACGGACTTCGCTCCCATCGGACCTGTGGGTTCGTACGATTCCACCAGGATCACATCCAACGGCGGCACGTCAAGCATGCTCGGGATCTTGTAGTCGAACAGCGATGGATTCCGTACGCGTCCTTTCGAACTCAGGATCATTTCCTCCGTCAGTGCGTAGCCGATCCCATTGACAATCGCTCCCTCCATCTGACCTTCGGCCAATTGAGGGTTGATCGCCACGCCACAGTCGATCGCCGCGACATACCTTACGACACGCACCTTTCCGGTTTCGACGTTCACCGCGACTTCGGCGAAGTTCGCCAAGAACGGCGGCGGCGATTCGGTTGGAACGCACGAGGCGGTCGCGCCGATCTGGAACTGGTCGGATTCGTACATCGCCCGTTGGCACACCTGGGTCAGGCTCACGCGTTTGCCGGATGGAGCCACGACGGACTCCTCTTGCAAGACGAGGTCATCCGCCGACGCGTCGAGCATCGGTGCCGCAACGGTGAAGATTTGATCGCGTACCGCTTCCGCGGCGCGCTGCACGGCCATACCCGACACGTACGTTGTCGACGACGCGTACGCGCCGACATCGAACGGCGTGATGTCGGTATCTGACGACACGACCAGCATCTTCGTCACCGGAACGCCGAGGACCTCCGCCGCGATCTGCGCGAGGATGGTGTCGGATCCGGTGCCGAGGTCGGTCGCACCGATCAGCAGATTGAACGAGCCGTCTTCGTTCATCTTGATCGTCGCCGCGCCCATGTCGATTTCGGGAATGCCCGATCCTTGCATCATGACTGACATCCCGAGACCGTGCACCCATTCGCCAACCCGCAGCTTCTTGCCCCGTTTCCGTGCCCAGCCGATGCGCTCCGCACCAATCTCGATGCACCGTGGCAGCTCGCAGCTCTTGATCGTCTGAGAGACACCTTCGCGGCCTTCTCCGAGTTTCTGAAAGATGGGCGACGTCTCTCCGACGCGGATGTGGTTTCGCTGCCGCAGTTCGACCGGATCCATACCCAATTGCTCGGCCAGCTCGTCCATCGCCGTCTCGAGGGGGAAGTATCCCTGGGTGGCACCGTAGCCGCGGTACGCACCGCCAACCGGAAGATTCGTGTAGACGGCCTGCCCGTAGAAGTGAGCATTCGGCGCCTTGTTGTACAGCGGCAGCGTTTTCGAGCCAGTGTTCGCAAGCACGGTCAATCCGTGCGAGCCGTACGCCCCCGTGTTCGACGTCGCTTCCATTTCGATCGCGTGCAAGCGTCCGTCGTTCATCGCGCCCAGTTTCACGCGAACGCGCATCGGATGTCTCGTCCGAGATGCAACGAACTCCTCCTTGCGCGACAACCAGACCAGCGCTGGGCGACCGGTCCGCAGGCTGACGAGTCCGGCGATGTCCTCGAGCAGGATCTCTTGCTTCGTGCCGAACCCGCCGCCGATTCGAGGCTTGATGACGTGAATGCGGTGCATGGGAAGGCCGAGCGTCTGCGCGACGATGCGCCGCACGTGGAACGGTACCTGCGTGCTCGTCCGCAGAACGAGTCGTCCCGCGCTGTCGAGGTAGCTGAGCACCACGTGGGTCTCGATCGGCGTGTGTTGCGCGTACTGCGTCTCGCACGTCGTCTCGACGACGACGTCGGAGGCGTCGAACCCCTCGGAGACGTCCCCGATGTCGATGTCGACGTCGGCCACGATGTTGCGTGTCGTATCGTAGATACCGGTCGAATCCGGCTCATCGTGGATGATCGGCGCGCCGTCGGCCCGCGCTTCGTCGATCGACAACACCGCAGGCAACGGTTCGTACTCGACGCGGATGGCGGCCAATGCAGCTTCCTCGATCTCCGGCGTGTCCGCCGCCACCGCGGCGACGCGGTCTCCGATGAACCGCACCTTGTCCTCGAACATGCGCGTGTCGTACGGCGACGGCTCGGGGTACCCCTGTCCCGCGGTCGTGTGCCGCGTCCCCGGCGTGTTCTCGTGCGTCAGCACGCAAGCGACGCCGTCCATCGCTTCTGCTTCGGCGGTGTCGATGGAGGTAATACGGGCATGGGCATGCGGACTACCGAGGATCCGGACGTGAAGCGTCTCCGGCAGATTGAGGTCAGCGACGAATTCCGGTTTGCCGGTGACCAGGGCGAAACCATCCACCTTGCGGCAGCTCTTGCCGACGGTGACGAAATCGCGGGTGCGCTCAGTCATTCCGATCACCGCCCTTCATCACTTCCGCCGCCCGCTGCACGGCGCGAATCTGTTTCACATAGCCCGTGCACCGGCACAGGTTCCCTGACAACCCTTCCCGGATTTCCTCTTCGGTCGGGTCGGGATTCCGCCTCAGCAGATCGACGGTCGAGATGATCATCCCCGGCGTGCAGTATCCACACTGAACTGCGCCCTCGTCGAGAAACGCCTCCTGCACCGGATGCAAGGTCTCGCCGTTGGCAAGTCCCTCGGCTGTGACGACATCACAGCCGTCTGTCTTCGCCGCAAAGATGAGACAAGAATTGACGGCTCGTCCGTCGAGCAGAATCGCGCACGCGCCGCAGTCGCCGGCGCCGCACCCCTTCTTCACGCCCATGTGTCCTTCCCGCCGAAGCAAATCGAGCAGCTTCTCTCCCGGGTCGATCTCGTAGGTTCCTTGGTGTCCGTTGATGGTCAGTGTGATCGTCATTCCGCCTCACCCGCTTCCTGAGCAATCCGGCGTAGGCAGCGTCGTAGGCCGGCCGACGCGAGCACGCGGCGATAGGCGGCGCTGGCCCGGACGTCGTCCCGTGCCGGCAGGTCCGAGGCCACAAGCTCACCGAGGGCGTCGATCGTCGCCACGTCCAGCCGCGCGCCCGTCAGTCGCGACTCGACGATGTCGATCCGCTGCGCGATGTCGGGCGTACCCCCGAAGACGAAGCGGACGTCCGTGCAGGCTCCCTCTTCCAGCGTCAGACGGCAGGCGCAGTTCAACATCCCCACGTCGAACCCCGTGCGAACGAACTTCTCGAAGCTCACGTACGTCGCCGGTGACGGCAGCGGGATCAGAAGCTGAGTGATGATCCGTCGATTCATCGCCCCACGGTCCTTGAGAAGATCTTCCAACGTCTGGGTCTCGTACGTCCCCCCGTATCGCGTGATGCGGGCATCGAGCGCAAGACACAGTGTGATCACATCCGACCAGGGATGCGTGCTCGCGAGCGACCCACCGACGGTG
>Ga0272441_10014027_pt1 | contig 11435 bp, 8 predicted proteins | sample SSMProp6N_FD_193582 | JGI IMG/M metagenome (GOLD analysis project Ga0272441, IMG submission 193582) | Marine sediment archaeal communities from Little Sippewissett salt marsh, Falmouth, MA, United States - SSM-Prop-6N | ecosystem: Environmental > Aquatic > Marine > Wetlands > Sediment ... | reverse complement strand
GCACGCGGAAGAGGGCCGGCTTCTCGTCGTCCGGCGACGCCGGCGCGACACACGCCCGGTACCACTCCTCCACTTTCTCGCCGTTTTCCGGTACCACTCTTCCCGCTGCAGCCATCACGGCGCGTTTCAGGTAGAGCTTCTCGTTGGCTCGCACGATATCCGCCGTCGCGAGACGCACCAACGATACAAGCGAAATCGTCACGAAGGTAAGCGCGGCCATGAAGCCGACCGTTGCGAGGCTGTCTTTCACAGTGCCCTTAAATCCATATGGCTCCAGGTCTTCCGGGAGGGCGGGCATGCTGCCCGCCGCGGACGGCGACACGCCGTCCCTCCCCTCCTGGTCCGGGGTGTCAGGTTTCGGGTTTCAGATTTCAGGGAGAAGAACAGAAGGGAACGCTCCCTCCCGACACCTGACACCCGAAATCTGACACCTCTTACCGCCAACGTCCTGAGTGACTCCCTTTCCCTTTACGCGGCTAACCTTGCCTTCTTGCGAGCCTTCAACTCCCCGATCCCGAGATCCATGATCGGCGCGAACATGTTGGCCAGCAGAATGGCGAACATGGTCCCGGCGGGCCACGCCGCGAAGATGCTGATGATACAGGACATGGCTCCGATGAATGCGCCGTACACCCAACGTCCTTCGTTGGTCTGGGAGGCCGACACGGGGTCCGTGGCGTAGAAGAACGCCCCGATCAGCAGGCTTCCCGAGAACGCAGCCCGCACGGGATCCGCCGCCCCGCTGACGCCGCTCAGCCAGAGAGTGCCCTGCATCACGAGATACCCGGCCAGACAGGAAATGACGATGCGGTAGTTCGCTGCCCGGGTCCACGTGATGTAGATCCCTCCGAGCAGTACCAGGATTGCGCTTGTTCCTCCGATGCATCCGGCCGTGTTGCCCAGGAAGAGGCCGGAAAGAGAGACCGCCGACGGGTCGGTCTTCAGCACGATGCCCGGGGTCGCCGTGGTGATGGCATCAGCCGCGTAAGCCGTGAGCCCGCCCGGCACGCCGGGCACCGGCGCAGACCAGCGCCCGGTCATGAATCCGCCGAAGCTGATATAGAGAAACGCGCGTCCCGTCAGGGCCGGGTTGAAGATGTTCTTCCCGAATCCGCCGAAAACCATCTTGCCGAACACGACCGCGAACACGATCCCAAGGATGGCCATCCAGATCGGCAGGGCAGGAGGCAGCGAAAGGCAGAAGAGGGTATTCGTGACCAGAACGGCCGACGTGACGGGCGTGCCCCATTTGCGGGTGAACGCGTATTCCGCCAGGTAGCCCGCCGCGTTGACCAGCAGGAGCATGAGCAGCACGCGCCAGCCGAAGAAGTAAACGGAAGAAAGGACAATCGGGATCAGCGCGTAGAGCACGCGCTGAATCGGTTTCTGCCACCGGATCCACTTCGGCTTGTCGGGCATAGTGCGCGTCGTCTCCCACCGGGATACCCTACGCAAGCGTGTTTGAAGGATCAACTAGAGGTTTTCACGTCGCGGGTGTCAGGTTCTCCGGGAGGGCGGGCATGATGCCCGCCGCGGACGGCGACACGCCGTCCCTCCCGCACTGACAGCCCCCTACGACTGGTAACTCGGGCCCATTGGGTAGGAGCCGGCAGTACGCAGTTCAACGCAAGTTTTTCGTGCGGCGCGCATGGCACGGCGAACCGCCGATTGCTGCGTCCCGCCGTCGAGGTCGACGAGAAACGCATACTCGCCCGGACAGCCGCGAATGGGCTGCGAGAGGATGCGGGAGAGATTGACGTGCTCTCTGCGGAAGATATCCAGAAACGTGCACAGGCTGCCGGGCACATTGGGGAGCCGGACTACCAGAGTCGTCTTCTTCGGTGTACCGATCTCGGTCTTCTTCCCAGCGATGTTCAGGAACATGGTCATGTTCTGGGTTTCCTCTTCAACCGGGTAGACGAGGATGTCCAGGTCGTAGAGGCGCGCCAGCTTGCGGCTGCCGAGAGCAGCCGAGTAGCGGCGCTCCGCGGCCAGTTCCGCTGCGGCAGCCGTGCTGCTGACCACCTTGCGCTCGGTGCGCGGCAGATGCCGGCGGACCCAGGGGGCACAGTGCTCCAGGGGCGCGAAGTGGGAGTACAGGGTCCTGATCTTCTCGCCCTTGCGCCCGAGCAGGGCTAACCGCACGTTAAGGGTCAACTGTTCCAGGATGTAAATGCGCGGCTTGTTGGCCAGGAGGATGTCGACGGTCTCGTAGATGGCGCCGCCGGAGGAGTTCTCGATCGGGATCACGCCGCGGCGGTTGTCTTTTCCGGAGACGTAGGAGCAAACGTCCAGCACGGTGGGCAAGGGGACGAAACGGCATTTCTTGCCGTATCGTTTCTCTGCCACGAGGAGGGAGTAGGTTCCCACCGGGCCGAGGTAGGCGACTTCCATGGGCTTGTCGTTCGCCGCACTCACGCGGGCCACTATGGTTCACGACTTCGCGGTGAGTCAAGGCACAACGCGGGAAGAAGCCTTTCCGATTGGCTCAAGGTTTCAGCAAGTAGTCGGCGATGGCCCGGTACAGTGTGCTGACCGCGAGGATGGCGCAATGGCGCCCCTCCTCCGGTTCGCATTCCCCGGACCGGATCAGTTCGCCCGCACTGATGGCCAGTGCATCGGTGACGCGCTTTCCCTTGACGCGTTGCGCAACGGCATGCCCGCACGTGCGGGTGTTCCCGCATCCGGTCGTGTAGTACTTGACGTCCTCCACGACGTCCTTGCGGATTGCGAGGTAGAACTCCATCTCGTCACCGCACGGACCGCGGAGAATACCGGCGCCGGTCGGGTCGTTCATCCTTCCGAAGTACGGGTCCTGAACGGTGTTCATGTTGCACCCTCGCCGAGTTGACCGCGGGCACAGAGGCCTGTGCCCCTCCCGGGAGGGACCGTGGCCTCACGGTCCTTTTCCGGTCCGTCAATGGTCGCAGACTTTCGTCCCGCACTCCAGCGTTCCTTCGAGGTATCTCCTGCCGACCGTCCGTATCGACCACCAGCATCCTCTGCGCAACAATCGAGCGCCGCGGAAACCTGCCCGTCCCACACTGACATGGCCACTCTCACGAACGGCGACGTTGCACGTTGCGTGCCAACGGCGGACCCAAGGCGCGGGTGGGATACAACACTTGCATAATGAACGCCTTATGAACCACAGGGCCTTTCAGAATCATGTTCGAAGAGTTGCGTATACGCATCGTTTCTGCAGTCGGATGTTGCAGAAGAAGAACATCACCACCCGCGGCGAAGTCCCGCGTCGCGAAGCGTTGCGCGCTCGGTGGCGATGCGCGACAGGAAGCCGGGGTCGTGTGAGACAACGATCATGGACTGGGGCAGGGCGTTCAGCGTGTCTGCGATCCGGTCCACCGACGCCTTGTCGAGCGAGGCGGTGGGTTCGTCGAGGAGCAGGACCTCCGGCTCCATGGCCAGGACGGTTGCCGGCGCAACCAGTCGTTCTTCCCCACCCGAGAGCTTGTCGCTGATGCGGTCGCCGAGCCGTTCAAGCCCGACGCGGCGCAGCGCGGACCGCGCGGCCTGCACCGCCGCGTCAATGCCCCGGCCGAGATTCAGCGGGCCGAAGGCCACGTCCTCGATCACGGTGGGGCAGAACAATTGGTCGTCGGGGTCCTGGAACACGAGGCCGACTTTCCGCCGGACTTCATGGAAATCCTCTTCCCGTGCGCGGTCACGGCCAAAGGCACGGACGCCCCCCATGCATGGCTTGAGCAATCCCACGATGAGATGGAGAAGCGTTGTCTTCCCTGCTCCGACCGGCCCCGTGATCCCGTACGAAATGCCCGGCGTGAATCGGAATCGGCGGAATTCCGCCTTTGTTGACAGGAGGGGCTCCGCGGTTCATGGCTCTCCGGCGTTGGCGGGGGTCGATCGGTGCGCTAGACTCTCTCTGCCATGCATCGAGTGTCCAGGCGGTGCCGGAGGATCGTGCTGCTCGGTCTTCTTGCGGGCGCCGTGCATTCCGCCCCGGGGGGGCTGCAGACGTGCGCCACGATCGAGAAGACAGAGGACAGCGCATGGCCTGCGCCCGACGGGCACGTTCTTCTCTTCCCTCCGGCCGGGACGGGCGGGACGCCCGGCGTCCGCGTGACGCGCGAAACCGGCGCGCCCGTCGGTCACGAAGTCTTGTGGGCCGCCGAAGGGGAGCCGGTCAGCCTGCTGTTCGACTGTTCGTCCGGCGACACGACCTATCGGGTGTATCTCGGGGGAAACCCCTCGCCGAATCCGGCGACGTGGCAAGCACGCGGCGGGGTGCGGCTGGAGACCCGTCCGCGCGTTGACGGAAACGCGGCGTCGTGGGACGAGGCGATCGCGCTCTGGCACAAAGCGGATCGCCCGCAAGGGCGCAGCCTGGTCGATCGGATCCATCAGGGCATCAACCCGCACGGGCCGTCGTGTGACTTCCTCGCCCGGTACTGCGGCTTCCTCGACATTGGGCAGCCCGGTCGCTACGAGTTTGCCACCGTGTCGGACGATGCTTCGTTCCTCCTGATTGACGGCAAGGTGGTGGCCTCCTGGCCGGGCCGGCACGACAACCGCGGCGGACGCCGGGCACAACACAGCGGGCGGGTACGGCTGGATCGCGGGCGGCATCGCATCGACTACTACAACGTACAGTATGGACACGGCTTCAGTGTCAGCGCGGCGTGGCTCAGGCCGGGCCGAAAGCATTTCGAGACGATTCCGGCCGCCGCCTTTGTTCCCGCCGCGCGTTTTCAGGCGCAGCGCATGGTTGCCGCGAACGGGAGAGCGGCGCCGTACTTCGAGTGGCATGCCCTGGGTTCGTCCAAGGCGGGCGATCTTGCCCTGGTCAGTGTGCGCTTCGAGGCGCGGCAATGCGCGGGACGGACGTGCCGCTGGATCTTTGACGACGGATCCGAAGCCGATGGCCGCAGGGCGACTCACATCTTCTGCAGGACTGCCCTGCGAACCGTGACGCTCGTGACGTCCGCAGACGCTGAGCCTGCTGTCAAGCTTAGCCGCCGCGTCCGGGTTCATCCCCGCTGGGACCAGCGCCGCGAATGGCCCGACCGTCTCTTCGCGCGCCAGAAGAACGTCATCCTGTCGCGCGACTTGAGCGAGGCTCCCGTGGCGGACCTCCGTGCGCTGTTTGAGCTGGCGCGACGCGTGGAGGATCGCCCGCTGATGACCAAGGCATGCGATGCCGGTCTGCCGCGTGTGGCCGATTTCGGTCGGGAGGACGCGGAGTTGTTTCTACGCATGGGGCTCCATTACCAGCATTACGGCGTCCGGCGGTACGAGGCGGTCATTCCGGCGTTTGACGCCGCGATGTCGCTGGCCCCGCAGGAATCGACCGTTCACGCTCGCGCCGCCGTGCACCTGGCGGGCTTCCGCATTCATACCCGGCAGAATCCCGGTGAGGGGCGGCGGCTTCTCGATGCGGTGGATCCCGCGCTGCTGGAAGAGAAGGACCGCAGGCTGCGGCAGATCTACCTGGGCGACGCGCACCTGACCGAGAGCCGGACCCGGCCCGCGAGGCAGGCGTACCTGGCGGCGGGCAACACGGTGGCGCGGGATGATCTGCACTACGCGGTGCGGCGCCGCGCGCGGCTCGAGGCCGCGAAGGACTACCTGCGCCGCGGCGAATACGATGCCGCCGCGAGAATCGCGCGCGAGATCGAGTGGGAAACGCCGCTGGAGCGGCTGCAGCCCGAGACGGGCATGGTGATGATCCGGGTTCAACTGGGACGGAAGGAATACCCGTTTGCCCATTCGCAGTGCCTGCGCCTGTTGAGCGCCGGGATCCAGGGGCGGCACGAGGCGGAGTTGCGGTTCCTGCTCGTGCGGGTCCTGAACGACATGGCGCGGGTTGACGAAGCCGCCTTCGCCTACCGCGAACTGCTGGAGCGGCACCCCTACGAAGAGGCTGCCGCACGCGCCAAGGCGACGTGGGGGAATACGCTTGGAACGAAAGCGCGGAGTTCGGGCGATCGGCCCTGAGCTTTGTCGGTGAAATCCCATTGTCCGGTACGGCTCGGAGCGCTACATTATGAAGGACTGGGAGCGCGTCCGGGAATGCGTCTTCTCGGCTGCGGGTAGGCGGCTCGGTACGGCCTCGCCGTCCGGTTCTGCAGAGAGGGCCGGGCTGATGGCCCGGCCTACCCGGAAGATGCGACGCGAATGCGTCGCATCTGATAACGCAACAATCTGAGCCGGCATTCTCGGACGGACTCCTGGTCAAGCCGGTGCGCGTAGCATGAAGAGGTTTGGTATTCTCATCGTCGTCTGGGCATTGGCGGCATCGGCCCATGCCGACGAGAACGATTGGTTCTTCCCGCTGGGCCGTCCTCCACGCGCTTCTCCCCAGCGCATTTCAGGGGGGGCCAGCTTCCCTCCTCTTCCGCTTCCCGCGACCCCGTTGCGCCGGTCGGAACGCAAGCGCGAGCCGAGCGCGCCGATGCTGGTCGGCAAGGTCGTATGGGGGGAGAAGGGCTACTTCACCTACGACACGGGACAGAAGACGGAAATCGCCGACTGGAACCAGTGTCCCGGTGACCTGCAGCAATTGCTTCGCAAGACGGGACGCTGGGTGGGCCTCAACTACGGCAGCCAACCGGTGCGCCTGAACGCGTTCGAGGGCGATCCGGTCAAGATGCCGGTCCTGCTGTTCAACGGGAGCCGCAATATCGCCCTCGACGATGCGGACATGACGTTGCTGCGGTCGTACGTGCTGCGAGGCGGGATGCTGGTTTTCGACTCGATTGCCGGCTCTCCGTATTTCTACGGCTCCGCCAAGCGGCTGGTGCGGCGCGCGTTTCCCGAGCTGGCGATCCGGGTGATTCCCTACGACCACCCCGCCTATCACATGATCTTCGACGTGCAGAAGGTGGGGTACCCGAAGAACCTGGATTCCGACAAGCCGTTCCTGGAAGGCGTCTACGTGGGATGCCGGCTCGGTGCGGTGATTTCCCGCTACGGGCTGGGTTGCGGCTGGGACGATCACGAGGTCCCGTTCATCAAGGATGCCGTCTACTACGATGTTGCGTCCGCCAACCAGATCGGCCTGAACCTGATCGCGTACGCCGTCGGCTATGCCAACGTGGGGCGGGAGGAAGCGAAGCCGGAGTTGTTCGGCGGGATCGACGAGAAGAGACCGACGGACGAGCTCGTGTTCGGCCAGATCAAGCACGAGGGGGCGTGGAACCTTCATCCCGGCGGCGCGGCGGCCTTGATGCGGCGTCTTCGGTCCCATACGTCGCTGCGGGTCAGCCTGAAACGCGTTCCCGTGGAGCCGGGCCGGGACGACCTGTCCGGTTTCAGTCTTCTGTACCTGACCGGACTGGACTCCTTCACGTTCGATGCGGCCGAGGTGCGGGCGCTCCGTGAGTTCCTGGACGGTTCGGGCACGCTGCTCGTCAACAACGGGCTCGGCCTGAAGACGTTCGACCGGGCCGTCCGCCGGGAGCTGAGCAAGGTCCTGCCCGCCGCGTCGCTTCAGCCCGTGCCCGAGGGCCATCCCGTGTTCCGTTCGGTTTTCACGATGACCGAGGCCCGCTATGCGCCGGCCGTGCTGCGGCTTCAGCCCGGCCTGGCCAAGCCCGTTCTGGAAGGCATTACGATCAACGGCGACCTGCGTGTGATCTACAGTCCCTACGACCTGGAGTGCGCATGGCAGGGCACGGAGCATCCGCTGGCCCGGGCGTACGAGCCGTATTCCGGCATGCAACTGGGCATCAATATCATCATGTACGCGATGACCCACTGAGCCGAAAGGAGTCCGGTGCCCGCCAAGCTGGTCATTGAAGAGGGGGAGTGTGCAGGACAGAAGTACAGCTTCTCGGAGTCGCCGCTTACGCTGGGTTCCGGAGAGCAGTGCGAGATCCGGGTTTCCGGCGCGGGCATCCTGGAGCGGCACTTGATCCTGGAACGCCGCGGAGCCGCCTGGCACATGCGCGTCCTTGACGGCGCCCTGCCGATCGAGGTGGACGGGCGGACGGAGACCGCGGTGCGACTGCATCACGGCTGCCTCTTCCGGATCGGCCCGGCCGCGTTCCGCTTTCTGACGCCGCGCGCCACGATCGATCCCGCGATTTTCGACGGGGAGCCGTTCGCCGACCAGGAGGAAGCCGTTGCCCAACTCAAGCGGCACTGCGATCGGGTTCTCGGGCAGGTGGGAACGATCATCGTGGGGCAGCATTCCGTGCTCATGCAGATCCTGGTCGCGCTCTTCGCGCGCGGGCATTGCCTGTTGGTCGGGGTCCCGGGCCTGGCCAAGACGCTCATGGTGCGCACGCTGGCCGGCACGTTGGATCTCGATGCCCGCCGCATACAGTTCACGCCCGACTTGATGCCGGCCGACATCACCGGCACCGACATCCTGGAGGAGGACAGCGCCACGGGCAAACGCCGCTTCCGTTTCAACCGTGGCCCGATCTTCGCCAACATGATCCTGGCCGACGAGATTAACCGGACACCGCCCAAGACGCAGGCTGCCCTGCTGGAAGCCATGCAGGAGCAGCGCGTGACGGCCTCGGGCGTCACGTACGATCTGCCGCAGCCGTTTCTCGTGCTGGCGACGCAGAACCCGATCGAGCTGGAGGGAACCTACCCCTTGCCGGAGGCGCAGCTTGACCGGTTCATGTTCTCGGTCACGGTGGACTACCCGGTCGGCGATGAAGAGACCCGGATCCTGATGGAGACCACGCGTGACCGGACCTGGGAAGTCGATCGCGTCTTGGACGGCGACACGATCCTTCGCTACCAGCATCTCGTCCGGCAGGTGCCCGTCAGTCGTCACGTCGCGCAGTACGCCGCGGCGTTGGCCCAGGCCACGCGCCCGGGCCGCGAGGGGGCGCCCGATTTCGTAGACCGGTGGCTGAAATGGGGCGCCGGGCCGCGCGCGGGCCAGTACCTCCTGCTGGCGGCCAAGGCGCACACCCTGCTGTACGGGCAGTTCACGGTTTCCTGCAGCACGGTGCGCGAGTATGCCCTGCCGGTGTTACGGCACCGCATCTTTCGCAATTTCGCCGCGGCCAGCGAAGGGATTTCGACCGACGAGATCGTCGCGCGTGTGGTCGAGCTCGTCGAGGAGCCGGAGTATTGAATGCCGCCCTGCCGGGTTCGCTCCGCGGCGGGCGGGAGGTCTCTGCCTACCGCTTCCTGCCGCCCGGGCTGGCCGACAGTCTGCACAACGTCATGATTACCGTGCGCCGGCCGGTGCACGGTCCGCAGCAGGGACTGCATCGGTCCCTGCACTTCGGTTCCTCGGTGGAGTTCGCCGAGTACCGGCAGTATACGCCGGGCGACCCGCCGAACCTGATTGACTGGTCCGTCTATGCCCGGAGTGACCGGTACGTGGTGCGGCGCTTTCACGAAGAGACGAACCTGCGAGCGTATATCCTTCTCGACACTTCCCAGAGTCTTGATTTCCGCGATGAGGGCCGCATGGCGAAGCAGGAGTTCGCCTGTTTCCTCGCCGCGAGCCTGATGTACGTCCTGGTCCACCAGGGGGATGCCGTGGGCCTGATGCTGTTCGACAGGCGGATCCACACGTCGTTCGACCTCGTCGGCACCTTCGAAGGGCTGCGGCCGTTGCTGCGGGGGCTGGAACAGATCAGCCCCGCCGGCCGGGGGGATATCGAGGCGGCCCTGCACGAGGGCGCCGGCCTGATGCAGCCGAAGAGCCTCGTGATTCTGATCTCGGACCTGTTGCAGGAGCCGGACCGGATCCTGCGCGGCATCCGCCACCTCTCGCATGACGGACACAACAACGTGGTCCTGCACGTGATGGATCCCGGCGAGAGGAAGTTGACTCTCGGCGGGGTGGCAGAGCTGCGCGACATGGAGACGGGCGAGCGGCTCCTGGTGGAGATCGACGAGATACGGGAAGCGTACGGGGACGCCGTGCGCGGGTACCTCGAGGAGTTGCGCCACGGCTGCACGGAGTGCATGGCCGACTACCATCTCGTGGATACGAGCAACGCGGTGCAGGACGAGCTGAGAGCCCTGGAACGAAAAGGGTGAAGGCCGACGGAGGGCTCGGCTGCGGTAGCCCTTCCCTTCACGCAGATGCTGACTGCCGCCAACACGGTGTTCCTGTGGATGTTGCCGCTGGCAGCGATCCCGATCGTTTTCCATCTCTTCTTCAGGATCCGGAAACGGACCCGCCCCGTTCCTTCTCTGCTGCTGTTCCGGCGCGCCGACCCGCGGCTCCACGCGCGCAAACGGATTCGCGAGTGGCTGGCTCTGCTCCTGCGGGTTCTCACGATTCTCCTGTTCCTGCTCGCGCTGGTGCGGCTGCGGCTGGCGGGTAGCGGTCGGGGCGGGAACACGGCCCAGGTGCTCGTGATCGACAACTCGGGATCGATGGCCGCGCCGGCGAGGGGCGGTGTGTCGCGACTTGCCGCGGCGCTGCAAGGCGCGGCGGCCCTGGTCTCGGAGCTGGGCGGCGACGAGACGGCCGGGCTGGTGCTGCTCGTGGACGATCCCACGGCGGCGATTCCGGCCGGTCTTTCCTCGGACCGGGCGGCGCTTCTCGCCGCGCTCGGCCGGATCCGGGAGACCCAGGCCTCCGGCGGACCGGCCCGGGCCCTGGACGGCGCCTTCGCGCTGCTGCGGACGAGCAACACGAGTCAGCGTGAAGTCCATATCTTCTCGGACCTCCAGGCCACCGAGTGGGGACGCGCTCCCTCGCACCCTTTCGCCCCGCCGGCCGGTACGGTCGTGCTCGTGCATCGCGTCCGCGCGCAGGAGACGGATGAGGCCAACGTTGCCGTTGTCGATGTCCGGCTGCCGGCCCGCCGGCCGGTTGCGGGCCGCCCGCTGGTGGCGGAGGTCGAGGTGAGCAACCGGCACGGCGATGCGGAGACACACGTGCGGCTCAACCGGGAGGGAAGCGGCGGCACACAGGCCAGCCACACGTTGACGATCCCGCCGCATGAGTCCCGCTCGGTGCGCCTGGCGCTGCGTCCCGCTTCGGCCGGGTTCCACTGGGAGCATGTGTGGATCGAGGATCGTGCGCTTGCCTGTGATAACGAAGCGTATTTCGGGTTCACATGCGCCGAGAAGCAGAGCGTTCTGTTGCTGGGCAAGAACGCGGACTTTGCCGCTCTCGCCCTGGCCCTCTCACCCGCCGGCCGGGGCGACTTGTCCGGGCTGCACCCGGTGGCTCGACCGGCGGCCGAGCTGATCGGCGCCCTCGCCGAGTTCGAGCCGGCCATGGTTGTGGCTACCTGGAGTGATCTTGCGCGCATGGCGAACACGGCGCGGGAGCGCCGGCTGCGCGCCGCGGTGGCAGAAGGCGATGGGACGACCTTGTTCGTGCTGCCGGATCCCGGTAGGACCGAGGCCGTCGCCGCGCCGGCATGGCTGGGGGGGGCGCCCGGACGGCCGATCGAAGCACCGGAAGGGATTCCCGTAGTCGTCTTCGAACGCCGCGCCGCCCTGTGGGAGGAGCTCAGGGA
>Ga0272441_10014026_pt1 | contig 11435 bp, 9 predicted proteins | sample SSMProp6N_FD_193582 | JGI IMG/M metagenome (GOLD analysis project Ga0272441, IMG submission 193582) | Marine sediment archaeal communities from Little Sippewissett salt marsh, Falmouth, MA, United States - SSM-Prop-6N | ecosystem: Environmental > Aquatic > Marine > Wetlands > Sediment ... | reverse complement strand
CAGGGCGTAGTTTGCCTGGGTATGGTCGTCTTGCAGGAAGCAGGCGCGCAGCAGTGGTTTGAGGGCTTCGCCGAAACGTTCGAGTTCCTGATAGGACAGGCCTAAATGAAGATGATCGTCGAAATCCCAGGGGTCGATGCGGCAGGCGTTTTCATAAGCATCGACGGCTTGTTCGAGATTCCCGTTTTGACGATAGAGATCGCCCATGAGGGAATAAGCCAGGGAAAAATCCTGATCCAGTTCGACCGCGGCCTGCAGTTCGGCGAGCGCCAGGAAATCCTGTTGCTCGACATGAAAAGACATCGCCGAGACATATCGTTCGACGGCGCGTTGTTCGGGAAACCATAACTGGGCGCACCCACTGACATATATCAAGCCGGTCATTAGCAGCACGGGAAATGATTTCGCCATGATCTTCATATAATGTAATCTAGCGGAATGAGCATGAATAGTCAATTGCTTTCGGTGACATCCGGGGGAAAATGCAGTGACGGACACCAATCAACAGCGTACAAACCGGATAAAAAAATCCCCCGCAAAACAGGGGGGATTGGTATATTAGTTAGTTCCTGTTGCGGAAAGCTTGTCACCCCCGTGAAAACGGGGGTCCATTGCCACGAAGCTTGTCCTCGACCATGATCGGGGAGCGGCTTTTCCACTCTATAGAATGGATTCCCGTTTTCACGGGAATGACAAACACCGGTTTCCGCAACAGGAACTAGTTACGTAAAAACGAATGAAATTTCGGACTTATTCGGGCATGGCCCAGTTGGATTCCCGTTTAAGCAGTCGCTGCTGAAAAGCCATTCCCATAAACGTGGGCATGATCAGGAGGGTGGGCAGGATAAAAATCCGCTGGTTGACCAAATCGGTAAAGCGCAGACCAAATTCGGGGAAGTTGGTGATCAAGGCCAAAGCTCCGATAACTATAAACATGGAGCCTTGTAAGGAAGTGAAAAATAATATGGATATTCTAAACGAACTGAAAACCAACAGTCCCCCGGCGATTAATCCGACCAGGGCGCCGCACCAGAGATATTCTTCCGGTAAATTGATCAGGCGCCACAAGGAGGCGCACAGTATGGTGCCGGCGACACCTCCCAGGATCGAAACGCAGTATTTCATAAAAGGAAAGGAAAACAGCGCCGCGATACAGGTGCCGGCGACACCTCCCCACAAGGGATTACCCATTTGCCGGCCGAGAAAGATACCGGCGAACATACCAAGACCGGCGATATTGATCGCCACCAGGGCCTTGAAAACCCGCCAGCCATAGGACAGGTAGATCGCGCCAAAGGCGATACTCACGACCGCTTCGAGCCAGCCGACGTGGGTCACCATCTGGAGGAGATTGTCCGTCTGTAATCGCACCAGCAGTTCCGCAATGGGCGCCGGTAAAGTCGGCCCCGCCGATGACGGGGCGGCGGAGGGATTGCTTTGCGCCAGCATAAACAATATGTCATTCATCATTTTTTATCCTCTTTTTTCTCCGATTCTTTTGCTCTTTTTTTAGCACGTCCGGTGATAAAAAGTTGCAGGGGGAAACCAAAAAACACCATAGCGATAAAGACGCTCAAGAGCAGTTTGGGCCGCTCTTGCAGGCTGGTGATAACTTCTATTTTTTTAGCCAGGAACATGGCGAGCATACCGGCGATAACACAGGTGGACCCGACCATGCTGCAACACAAGGCCATAATTATTTTTTTGAGTAAAAAGCCTATCAAAAGACCGCCGACCCCACCGACGACGGCCCACAAAAAGAGCATGTTTCGGTTTTGCGCCGCCGAGGCGAACAGGGCGTTAAAAATATCTTTGAGTTTTTGGATACCCTGGGAATGCAAACCGCCCTCGGTTGGTTCCTGATCGCCCCAATCAAAGGGCAAAGGGGCCTTTAAATCTTCCGCCAAAGTGGTCGTATCACGATTCTGTAGTTCTTCCGCCAAAGGTTTCCGGGCGTAGCGCTGATTAAGCTGCAACAATTGATCCTGAAAATCCGGTTGACTGACGTTATGGCCCATATAGGCCATGCCGCAGGCGATGGCAAAAATGAGAGCGGCCAGGATAAGAATGACTGTTTGCTGCAAAAGAATGGCGATAATGGCAAAAACCGCGGCGCCCACGGACACCGTCAGGGGAAGCTGTAAATCAAACCATTGGCTGACGGCTAATCCTATCGCGGCGCCGAGCAAAGCCCCCAGAACACCCACCACAAAAAAGGCGTAGCGGGCCCCTCCCAGCCACAAAAACAGGCCCATGATGACCCCGGCGCCGCCAGGGACAGCCAAATACCACCCATTAAGCTGTAAGCAGGCATCCTGAATTCTCAGTAAAAGTTCGTTCATATCACACCACTTGGGTTGTCGCAGCCAGACAGTAAATCATTACAGTCTAACACTATTATGCGCTGTGAGTTATATCGGCTGAAAAAAGAAATTGGCTCAATATGACAGGGAATATCAAGTGAATGAGGAGCGGAAATGGAAAAAAACTTTTTTGGGCGGCCCAAAAGCAGGGATTTAGGGATTTATACTATATGATCTCAAGAATCAGGCATATCTGATTTTTCGCGACGGAGGAAGATTTCGCGGATTTCTCGGAGGGGGTATCCGCTGTCATTTAATTTTTTAATCAAGCGAATGCGTTCGATGAGTTTTTGATTGAAGAGTTGCTGTCCGGCAGGAGAACGTTCACTGGGCTCTATCAGACCGACCATAAGGTAATATTGGAGCGTTTGCCTGGAGATTCCGGCGGCTTTAGCGGCGCGGCCGATACGCATCAGCGGATTCGGATTTTCACCTGGGGCAGCCATTGATTGATATTGAAATTCGATATTAAGTTACAGATACCACACAACCTGGATCAGCCGGCCGAACCATCACATAGTGTTTTATTTTATTTATTCGAGTTGACAACCTGTAAATCCTGATATTCCAGGCTCATTAATTGCACATGCCCAAACTGTTGATGTTCGTCACTGCGCACAAATTCCAGCAGACCAGGTAATACCAGACCTTGGGGCGTTTCGGCATAATCGGTGACATTAACCGCGAGGTATCCGAATTGCTCCGGTCCGAGATGATAACGCAGCCATAATCTCTCAATCAGGAAAGTTTCGGCGTCAATCCAGACGACCATTAAATTTCCGGTGGTGCTGTATTTGAACTGGTCCGGATGCACCAAAGGACCGGCTGCTTCGATTTTATGCGTTAAGCGCCCGCCCTTTCTTTCCTGCCCGAGGTAACGCAAGGTGTAATCTTCCTGCAAGAGACCGACAGCCCCGGTCAGGGCGTGACTGATCAATTTCAGTCTTAACGTCGCGGCATATCGGTCGATGGTTCCCGGACCGATGGCGGTTTGGTTGGCGTCACCCTGGAACATAGCCAGGGTTTTGCCTCGATGGTCGATCCATTCCTTTAAAATCCCGTCGGCTTCTTTGCTGTAAACTTCTATAGTAACACGTTCTCCCGGAAAAACAACATGATGCTGCTGAATCAAATTTTGTTCGTTCTCGGCGCCGACAATGGTGGTGATGGCGTCGCCTTCGATACGCATTCGATTGGACCAGTTCCAATTTTCGATTCCGCCGGTAACGATAATATTCCGGCGCAGAGTATCGTCCAGGCGATTATCACCCTGTTGGCCCAATCGCTGGCGCAGATATTCGGTCGGGCTCGATTTACAGCCGACAACGGTCAAGCCCATCAATCCTGTCATCCCCCAGCAAACACATTTGAATAATAAACTTTTATCCTGCTTCATAATCAATTCTCCATCGGGAAAAACCAGTGCTCTCCACCCGCCTTTTTACCGCGCCCTACTTTGGGCCTGCGCCTGCCTAAACGCCAGTTAAGTTTAACCGAAAGCGTCCTGGAATGCAAAGGATGAATTGGGGTAAGTGTCTATAAGATGGATTATTTAGGCCGGCCAGACGGAATTAGTACTGATAAACCCGCGGATGCCAGGCAATGGGGAAATTCATCAGGCGACGCGGCACAAAATATCATATATTATTATTTTACAATAACTTATGAGCCATAACCTCGCCTGGGAAAGCAGGGATTTACCCTGATTTCTTCCGAAAAAGGCAAAAAAGGGCCTGGCGTTGGCGCCAAGCCCTGAATGGGTGACAATTGAATGAGATAAATTTTTAAAGGATTTGGTTTTCGGCCATTTTTTTATACTTTTGGTAACGCTCTTTATACTCCTCATCCAGCCGACCGTGGAGTTTCTGCGCTTCCTCGGGGAACTGCTTAACCAGCGTGGCGTACCGTATTTCGCCCATTAAAAAGTCATGCAACTCGGCGGAGGGTTCCTTGGAATCCAGGACAAAAGGATTTTTCCCCTCCTGCTTGAGCAGGGGATTATAGCGATAGTTGACCCAGTAACCGGCTTCCACCGCCCGTTTCTCTTCCTCCTGACTTTTACCCATGTTAATCCCGTGATTGATACAGGGCGAATAGGCCAATATTAACGACGGTCCGGGGTAGCTTTCGGCTTCGGTGAGGGCTTTGACAAGTTGGTTCTTGTCGGCGCCCATCGCCACCGAGGCGACATACGCATATCCGTAACTCATGGCCATCATGCCCATGTCTTTCTTTTTGGTCTTTTTGCCGGAGGCGGCAAATTTGGCGACCGAACCGGTGGGGGTTGCTTTGCTGCTCTGACCGCCGGTATTGGAGTACACCTCGGTATCCAAAACCAGGATATTAACGTCTTCGCCGCAGGCCAAAACATGATCCACCCCGCCGTAACCGATATCGTAGGCCCAGCCATCGCCGCCGAAGACCCAGATGCTTTTTTTGGTGAACAAATCCGACAGGGCGAGAATTTCGCCGAGCAGGGCGTTACCGTCGGCCTGGGCGTTTAGTAGTTCCGTCATGGTTTCGCCAACCTGGCGGCTGTTTTCGCCATCGTTCATATTTTCCAGCCAGGACGCAAAAGCTTCTTTCAACGGGGCGGAAATCTCGGTTTCCAGGGCCTGCTTAATCTTATGGGCAAGATTCTCCCGCCGCTGGGTATAGGCCAGGTTAATGCCAAAGCCAAATTCGGCGTTATCTTCAAAGAGCGAGTTGGCCCAGGCGGGACCTTGTCCCTTTTCATTGACGGTGTAGGGGCAACTCGGCGCCGAGCCGCCATAAATACTGGAACAGCCCGTCGCGTTGCCGATAATCATGCGATCGCCAAACAGTTGGGTTATCACCTTAATATAAGGCGTTTCGCCACAACCGGGACAGGCGCCGCTGTACTCGAACAAAGACTGTTGAAACTGACTGCCTTTGACGGTGGCTTTTTTCATGGGATTGCGAAAAGGAATGGTCTGGGCAAATTGCTGATTGGCAACCTGGACTTCCCTCTGAGTGGTCAGCGGCGTCATTTCCAGGGCCTTTTCTTTGGCCGGACAAATATCGGCGCAATTGCCGCAGCCCGTGCAATCCAACACACTCAGTTGAAGGCGATATTGGTACTCCTTCGCGCCCGGACCTTTACCGCCCACCGTCTCGAACCCGGCCGGAGCATTTTTCAACTCATCTTCCGTGATCAGCACCGGACGAATCACCGCATGCGGACAAACAAAGGCACACTGATTACACTGAATACAGTTTTCCTTAATCCAGCGCGGCACCATAATGGCCACTCCGCGTTTTTCATAACGGGTGGTGCCGGTCGGGTAGGTGCCGTCGGAAGCACAATTTTTATAGATACCGTCCAGGTCCCCCGCAAAGGCGCTCACCGGCAGCTTGGCGCCTTGTTGCGCCAACATAGGTCTCATCACCTGGGTGACGAATTCCGGTTCATCGCGGACCACTTTTTCTTCCAAATCGGCTTGCGCCCAACTTTCGGGATAATCAATCTTATTTAGATTGTTCACCGCCGCATCGACGCCGTCCCAGTTCATCTGCACGATCTTATCGCCTTTGCGACCATAAGTTTTCTTAATCGCATTTTTCAGGTGCTTGATGGCCTCATCTTCCGGAAGAACGCCCGAAACCTTAAAGAACGCCGTCTGCATTATCATGTTGATCCGATGACCCAAACCGACGTCCGCCGCTATCTTGACGGCGTCAATGTTGTAAAATTTGAGTTTTTTCTCGGCAATTTCCCGTTTCATCGAGCCGGGTATTTCTTTTTCCAGTTCCGCCAGCGTCCAGGGCGAGTTCAGTAGGAACGTACCGCCCGGCTTGACGCCTTCCAGAACATGATACAAATGCACATAAGCCCGATTGTGACAGGCGACAAAATCCGCCACGTCGATCAGGTATGGCGATTTGATCAGGTTTTTACCGAACCGCAGGTGCGACACCGTCAAACCGCCGGATTTCTTACTGTCGTAGGCGAAATATCCCTGGGCGTACATGTCGGTATTATCACCGATAATCTTAATGGCGTTTTTATTGGCGCCGACGGTGCCGTCGCTGCCCAAACCCCAGAACTTACAGCGGACGGTGCCTTTCGGCGAGGCGTCGATTTCTTCGGCGATCGGCAGCGAAGTCATGGTCACATCGTCGATGATGCCGACGGTGAAATGATTCTTAGGCTCGTTTTGCGCCAGATTGTCATAGACCGCTTTGACCATCGAGGGCGTGAATTCGCTGCTGGACAGACCATAACGACCACCTACGATCGCAGGCAATTCACCCTTTTCAAAATAAGCCCCGCAGACATCCAGGTACAAAGGTTCGCCTATACTGCCGGGCTCTTTGGTCCGATCCAATACCGCGAGCTTCTTGCAGGATTGCGGAATCGCCGCAAAAAGATGTTCCGCCGAGAAAGGACGATACAACCGAACCTTAACCAAACCCACCTTTTCCCCCTGGGCGTTCAGGTAATCGACGGTTTCTTCGGCCACGTCGGCGCCGCTGCCCATCATAATGATAACACGTTCGGCGTCGGGCGCACCAAAATAATCAAAAAGATGATACTCCCGACCGATGATTTTGCTGAATTGCGCCATGGTCTCGGCGACAATCTGCGGGGTCGCCTGATAAAAACGATTGCACGCTTCACGCGCCTGGAAAAAGGTGTCCGGATTTTGCGCGGTGCCCCGCAACTGCGGATTCTCCGGATTCATCGCCCGCTTGCGAAAATCCTCCACCGCTTTCCAGTCGAGCATCTGGGCCATCACATCGTAATCGATCAACTCAACCTTTTGAATCTCGTGACTGGTCCGAAATCCATCAAAAAAACTCACAAACGGCACCCGCGCTTTTACCGTTGATAAATGACATATCGTCGCCAAATCCATCACTTCCTGCACCGAACTGCACGCCACCAGGGCAAAACCCGTTTGCCGCACCGCCATCACATCGCTGTGATCGCCAAAAATGCTCAGGGCATGCGTGGCGACTGTTCGCGCCGAAACGTGAAATACCGCCGGCATTAATTCCCCGGCGATTTTATACATATTCGGAATCATCAGCAGCAAGCCCTGACTGGCGGTAAACGTCGTCGTCAACGCCCCACCTACGATCGAGCCATGAACCGCTCCGGCGGCGCCGGCCTCGGATTGCATCTCACGGACCCGTACCGTCTGACCGAATACGTTTTTACGACCATAAGCCGCCCAGTCGTCGGCTACTTCGCCCATAACCGACGAGGGGGTGATCGGGTAAATCGCCGCCACATCACTAAAGGCATACCCCACATGCGAAGCAGCGGTATTGCCGTCTATGGTTTGCATAACCGGTTCCTTGGGTTTGGCGGCGTCGGCCGTTGCACCGGGTTGCGTTAAAGTGGTCATCTAATACTACCTCCAATTTAATTTAAATCATTACTAATAATTAAGTTATACAAGTATCGCCTGTCACGACAGGCAAACAATCTTATTAGTTTAATACATCAAAACACCAAATTCCAGTATTATTCTTATATTTGACGATTCCTCCCAACCTTAATGTCTTAATCGTCCTGCCAACAACCACTTATAACCGGATTAGCACCAAGATTATCAACGCTTAAGGGAGATAAAGCCTGTGTGGATGTAAATATAGCCAAATCAATAGTTTGGGCAATTTCCCCCCGGTTGTTTTCAGTTTTCGGTAAAATCCTTCTCCCCAAAAACTTCCGCCGTAAAAAGAAGCACCTGCGTATCGGACTTTTTCCAGGCATCAGATGGCAGGCCCGCTTTCCCCGCACAACAATTGCTCAAAAATTCTTCCTTGCTCCAACCGGTCTCGGTCGCCACCTGCGGCAAAAAACATCCACCCCCATAGCGATGCTTAATGTATATTCCATGCTTGCCCAATTCCAGACTCAACGGATCGTCGGTCGGTTCCAACGGGGATAAAACCGAAATTTCGATGTCTATCTCGCCCAGTTCATTCGGTGTTACCGGATTGCCCATAAACCGGCTGTCACGGGTCGTGGCGACGGACATCTCCTGAATCGTTTTGAGCAATGACTGGTCCGGCTGAAACTGACCGATACAGCCCCGCAACTGCCCGTGATTATGGAGCGTCACGAAACACCCGCGCTTTTCATTAAACAGAGTATCTTCGGAGTCAAAATGACTCACCGGCTCCCGCCGCACCGCCGCCTCGATCACCTTCCGCGCCATATACAAAAGTGACTGTTTCTGCTTATCCGTCATAGGCTTATACCTCTTAGTCTGTTCCTGTTGCCGAAAACAGTTTTTGTCATTCCCGCGAAAGCGGGAATCTATTCTACATAGCGCAAAAACCGCTTTCGGAGCAATGGACCCCCGTTTTCACGGGGGTGACAAGTTTTCCGCAACACATACTAACCAGTCCTGATTTCTTTATCAGTTGCGTACCCAACCAGCATAGCTCGACGCTTAACCGAGGTAAACAGAATTATTTATCAGCAATTTCTTTCCCGATGGACCTCACCGCTAAATATGAAATTCCTTGACGTTCATCTGTAAATTGGGCATATTAAATATAAGTTCCTGTTTTGCTGCTGGTTGTGTAGGCCCATGGCAGAACAGGCGCCTACTAAAACCATAAGGAGGTCTTTATTGTGAAAAGAAAACTGATGTTACAGATTGTTATTGCAGCCATGGTATCTTTATTTGCGCTTGAACTCAGCGCCCAGGAAAAAGATCCCACCGTCCCGGTTTTTGTGGACGGACTGGCCCAAGTCGTCCCCGGATTCAACGATCCGGACACCTGGATCAAACACGATCTCTGGGTCGAAACCGAATTCGACACCGACGGCGACGGCAAACTCGACCGCGTCCATGTCGATGTCACCCGACCTCCTCAAACCGAAACCGAAGGTCTAAAACTCCCGGTGGTGTACGAATCAAGCCCCTACTTCGCCGGAACCTGCTCCACCGCCAAACAATATTTCTGGAACGTCCAACATGAAGTCGGCGCCGTGCCCCCCGAACGCCAACACCCTCCCCAAATCAAACCCCGCGGCTCACGCCCGGTTATATCCAACTCCCAGATTCGCACCTGGTTGCCCCGCGGTTTTATTGTCGTCCACTCGTCCTCACCCGGCACCGGACTCTCCCAGGGTTCGCCTACCGTCGGCGGCGACAACGAATCGCTCGCCCCCAAAGCCGTCATCGACTGGCTCAATGGGCGCGCCCACGGCTATACCACACCCGACGGCGACGAAGAAGTCCAAGCCTACTGGACCACCGGCAAAGTCGGCATGACCGGCACCTCATACAACGGAACCTTACCCGTAGCCGCCGCCACCACCGGCGTTGACGGCCTCGAAGCCATCATTCCTATTTCCCCCAATACCTCCTATTATCATTACTACCGCTCCAACGGCCTCATCCGCCACCCCGGCGGCTGGCTCGGCGAAGACATCGACTTCCTCTACGACTTCATCCACAGCGGCAATTACGATAAATACGAATACAGCAACAAGGTCATCCGCGACACCGAAATGGCTAACGGCCAGGACCGCGTCACCGGCGACTACAACGAATTCTGGGCCGGACGTGATTATCTCAACGACATGGAACCCTTCAAAGCCGCCCTCCTGATGTCGGATGGCTTCAACGATTGGAACGTCGTCCCCGAACACAGCTTCCGCATCTACCAGGCCGCTAAAGACAAAGGCGTCCCCTGCCAGATCTACTATCACCAGGGCGGACACGGCGGCGCCCCTCCGCTCGACATGATGAACAAGTGGTTCACCCGCTACCTCCACGGCGTCCAAAATGGCGTCGAAAAAGACCCGCGCGCCTGGATCGTCCGCGAGGACGCCCCAAGAAGCGAACCGACTCCCTATAAAGATTATCCCAACCCGGACGCCTCCCCGGTAATATTGCACCTCACCGCCGGCGGACTCCAATCCGGAAAACTTAGTACCGCCCCCGCCGCCAATCAAGGCACGGAAACCTTAATCGACGACGTTTCAATTTCGGGCGCCGAATTGGCCCAAGCCGAAGCCTCCAATCACCGCCTGCTCTACGCCACACCCCAACTCACCGCACCCGTCCATATCTCCGGCACCCCAAAAGTCACCATCAAACTCGCCTGCAGCAAACCCGCCGCCAACCTCTCGGTCTGGCTGGTCTCGCTGCCCTATACCGACAGCCGAAAAATCACCGACAACCTCATCACCCGAGGCTGGGCCGATCCCCAAAACTACCGCTCCCTCACCGAAAGCGAACCCCTCATCCCCGGCAAATTCTACCAAATGACCTTCCCCCTCCAGCCCGACGACCAGATCATCCCCCCCGGACAACAAATCGCCCTCATGATCTTCTCCTCCGACCGAGACTTCACCCTCTGGCCCAATCCTGGCACCAAACTTATCATCGACCTAAACGCCACTACCCTAAACCTACCAGTAGTAGGCGGCACCAGAGCCTTCAACCGGGCTATTAGATAAATAATGGGTGGCACCGCCAAGCAAAGCTTGGGGGTGTCTGTCATAAAACACAAGGCACGGCCATTTCCATTTGACCGTGCCTGTCTTTAATAAAAATAGAACCGCAATAATTTTCGACATAGTTTCTCATGAGGATTTAAAATTATGTCAACGAAAAATTTAATTGCTTTCCTTCTGGTTGTGATACTTGTTTTCGGAATAGTTATTCTAACCTTTACCGGATACATCTTAAACATCTTAGAAAACAAATATCATAGCATCACAAAATCTATGACCAGAACTGATGTAAGAAAACACCTAAATAATTTTAAAGAAGTAAAAGTTGAGCGGCATGAAGTACCCCAAGGCTATCGAGATTCAATCCCGCTTGAAGATGATCTCACAATTTATCGTTATGAATATATTTTCTCATTCTTTTCCATCCATGTAATCTATGACAAAAATGAAAATATATTTATGAAAATCCCAACTTATGAATAAAAAATCTCTGAGTCCTCGGTGACCTTCTATGAAGCCAGATCATTCAAGCACTATTTTTCACTTTTTTTTCACTTTTTCCACTCTCTCGCCCAAAGGTTGGAGGTTAAATGGCGGGGTTTGGGGCGGAGCCCCAATATAAA
>Ga0272441_10014024_pt1 | contig 11435 bp, 9 predicted proteins | sample SSMProp6N_FD_193582 | JGI IMG/M metagenome (GOLD analysis project Ga0272441, IMG submission 193582) | Marine sediment archaeal communities from Little Sippewissett salt marsh, Falmouth, MA, United States - SSM-Prop-6N | ecosystem: Environmental > Aquatic > Marine > Wetlands > Sediment ... | reverse complement strand
ACGAGCAGCACGTCGGATCGCCGGAATATCGGGCCAAACGGAAATTTATGCACGAATTCGTCGATCTTCTGTGCGATATGGGCGCGTACGAATTCGCCCGTCAGTACGAGTGGTCCACGTGCAAAAGCCAACCGAATGCCCTCAAGCGCGAGGGGACGGACGATCCGTTTAACAGCCTGGTCGCTGTGGATTTCCGGGCCGGGCTGACGCTGTTGCCGTTTCTGCCGATGAGTCCGGGCGATTTCAAGTTAATCGGAAAAGGGCTGATGCGAGGCTCTATCGTTCAGTTCGACCGGGGTGATCTGAGAAAGCTGGAGGCCTTCGTCCAGGCGCATCCGGAAGAATTTGCCGATATGCACGAGACGCTGGAAGAACTCAAGACCGCCGAGCAACTTTATCGAGATGCGATCCCTGACGTTACTCATAACCACGTGCGACTGCTTTATGACCGAAAACTCTGGTCCACGATGCTCAACGGCGCGGTGACCGGGTGGAAAGTGCGAAATCTTGTTGACGAGCAGCACGAGCAAAAGTTCCGGAAAAGCTCGATTTCGACGTTTCTGTTCTTTATCGTTGGGCTGATTCCACTGCTCGGCAAGTTCGTCCGCCGAATCTGGGCGCGAGCGGACTGGCGGAAACATTATAGGACGATGCTGACCAGCGGGGACTATTTCCGTCGGGCCGTGCAGGGACGCATTACCGAGAAAGTCATCGACTGGCACCGGGACGGACGCATCGATGAGCGGAAGGCGTCCAGGCTCGTGAAGGACATCTGGCCGTTTTTCGGCCATTTGCCGCTGTCCTTTTTGCCCGCCGGGCTGCATAAATTTCTCACTGACTTCAAACACGCGAAAGAGCGTTTAGCCTATTATCTGGTTCGCCCGGTCCGTTTGTATTTCAATGCCCAGATGCGCGAGCAGTGGTTGCGCGATATGGTCACGGAAGGCCGGAGGAAACACATGCTCAGCGATGAGGATGCCGAAGTGATCCTCTCGCAGATCAACGAGCCGTTTATCCAAAAGTACCTTAAAAGCCTGGCCGTGCACGTTTGCACGCTCCCTGTGACCCAAGTGGTCTCCGTATTGATCGCCGTTATTTTCGTACTCACGCATCCGGAAATGCCGAGGGCGCAGGCATGGGGTATCGGTGCCGGGATTATCGCTTTGTTCCAGGTCGTGCCCATTTCGCCGGGTTCATTGACTCGTGGGCTTTACGTCCTATATCTGGTGATCCGAGAGCGGAATTTCAAGGACTACAACATCGCCGTATTCTTAGGATTCTTCAAATATGTGGGTTATTTGGCCTTTCCGATCCAGATGACCTATCGCTACCCGGCCCTATCGAGGTTTATGGCCGGGCACTGGGCGACGGAAGCCGTGCATATCGTGCCCGTCTTCGGCGAGGGCGGGGCGCTGCTGGAGCATTGGGTTTTCTGCCTGTTCTACAACTGGCCGTTGACCATTCGGCGTCGCATGCGAAAACGCGCCGAAGCCCGAGCGCGTTTGAAACCGCGCTATTGGCATGTAGGCTTGTGCGCGATGGCCGTGGTGGGATTGTTCACTTTCGCCAATTTCATCTATCAACAAAACCTGGGAGAACTGCCCACCTCGAACCTGCTCTGGTGGCTGGCGGTCCTTGTGCCTCCCGTCTTCTTCTGCGGTGCGGCGGTAACAATAGGCTGTGGAGGAGCCACTCTGGGCCGACGGATCGCCGCGGCGGCGGTCTATGGCATCCTGGCCGGGGTGCTGTGTACCATTTCCGCGACGATGCTCGGCCACGACGGCCATATCATCGCCAACGGCGTCTGGCGTATCTTCATCTTTGCCATTCTTTCCACCATCGGAGCGCTCATTACTGAAATCAAACTCCCCGAGCAACCTTAGCCCATTGATCCCAACGAAACTTGCCTAATCGATCTATTTTACGGGGCGTCGAATATCTGCAAGGTTTGGCGGAAAAAATCTGGATAAATTTTTATTCGGACATATAATAGTTCCCCGGCCGATTGTACGGCTGTAATAAGGACCTTGTATGAAGAAAACCTTTGGCAGGATTTACCGGAGTCTGCTCTGGAGGGTTTACCTGTGATGTCGCTAAAGAGTTATAGTTCGCTTTGTGACGATTTTTATATCGATATGTATATAAACACCGAGTTGGATCTGCCAACCGAGCGTGATACTCTTCTATCCTTTTTCGAGCGGATTCGAAAGAAATTCCCCTCCATGGGCTGTTTCTACCGGCGGTCGAGCAACGAATATTGCCTGGAGGAAGATCGCAATCGGGGCCAATATCGGTGGGTGAGTCTCGAATTAGATCGCATCGGCTCCGGCGTCGTGAATCCGTCGGACCTCGAAGAGGTCGCTTGTCAGGACAGGCTGATTCTGGAACTCGTTCCATACATGCTCAGCGTCAATCACCTCGATATTGATTCGCTGGATGTAACGTTTGCGATGGACTTCGATTATTCCGGCAATCACGATGAGATTATCGCCGAAGCGCTGCTCGGGCCAAGCGCCATGGCCTGTCTTCTGGACTTGCCCGGCGTCAAACCCATCGGCTGCTCGCCCGCGATGGTCGTGGCGCTGTCTGAGGACGACTACACGCAAGGGCGGATTAGTGTTGAGTCTAAAACGAGCGTTTTCGAGCCGGGGAAAAAGGACCAGGACCGAGACGAGGCCATCAGCTTGTCTTTGACGATCCGTCAGTATCCTAAAACAGACGAGATGTTTGACTCATTGGCCTCTTTCGACAATCAATGCCGCTTAGCTCAGGAGCTCATGGCGGAGAGAATCGTGCCCCATTTTGTTCAGCCTCTGGTTGAGACAATCGCACAAAAGCGACTCTTATAGCCTTTCGCCAAGGATCTCACACGATGGCTATCGAAGCGCCGATAAGTAAGTTTAAGAAAACGAACATGAAGATTTATATCGGTCTGTGCATCGGTCTGGCGACATGGTTTGCATATGATGGCTATCTAAATGATTCATTCATAAAAGAGAACATAGACGAGAACGGTCGACCGAACGCTACGCTGGTTATCAATCAGAAAGTCCCGCCTTTTCTCATCGGCGCTGGAGGGCTTTTGGGAATCTATCTGCTGATGATAAAAAATAGAAAGCTCGTCGCCGAAAATCGTGAACTCGTAATCAATCCCCAAAAGAAAATCCCATACGATTCCATAGAGAAAATAGATAAAACCTATTTCGAAAAGAAAGGCTTCTTTACGATCACCTATAAAGACCCGGACGGTCGTGAAGTCGATTTCAAATTAAGTGACAGAACATACGACAACTTAAGCTCGGTTCTGGACCACCTGGTGGCTCAGATGAGCTGAATCCCCTCGATGGATAAACTTTTTCCGAAAGAAGATTAAAAGGAACACAACAATATGAATCATTGCGTTGTCGGATTACAGTGGGGCGACGAAGGCAAAGGAAAAATCGTCGATATCCTCGCCGAGCACAGCGATATCGTCGTGCGCTACAGCGGCGGGGCCAACGCCGGCCATACGGTCATCGTCGGCGATACCCGGTTCGCCCTGCACCTGCTGCCCAGCGGGTGCGTGCGGCCGGAGACGATGTGCGCCATCACCAACGGCGTCGTCATCGATCCTGAAGTTCTAATCGACGGCATCGAAAAGGTTGCTGAAAAAGGCCTCTCTCTCGACGGACGACTTTTATTGAGCGAAAACGCCCACGTCGTCCTGGATTATCACAAGACGGAAGATCAGTTGCGCGAACAGTCGCTCGGCAAGAACAAGATCGGCACCACGATCCGCGGCATCGGCCCGTGTTACGCCGACAAAGTCGGCAGAAGCCACGCCGTCCGGATAGGCGACTTTAGAAACATGGCTGAGCTCAAAACCAAACTGCAGGCCATCATCGAATACAAGAACAAAGTCTTTGCAGCGCTTTATAACGCCGAGCCGATTAGCTCCGACGCCGTTTTTGAAAAGTGCAAAATCTATTCCGAAAAGCTCTTGCCTTATATTACAGACACCACGGAATTCTTACACGAATCCATTAAGGAAAACAAGACGATCCTTTTCGAAGGGGCCCAGGGCGCGTTGCTGGATCTGGACCACGGCACGTTTCCATTCGTGACCAGCTCCAATTCGAGCTCGCTCGGCATGTCGACCGGTTGCGGCGTCCCGGCCAAGTTCGTCGACGAATTCATCGGTGTCGTCAAAGCCTATACCACGCGGGTCGGCGCCGGGCCGTTCCCCGTCGAACAGGACAACGACATCGGGCAGTACATCCGCGACAAAGGAAACGAATACGGCACGACGACCGGCCGGCCCCGTCGGTGCGGCTGGTTCGACGCCGTGGCGGTCTCGTACGGCGTGACCATCTGTGCAATCGACACCGTGGCCATGCTTCATCTCGATACGCTCAGCGGCCTGGAGGAACTCAGTATCTGCAGGGCCTATACGATAAACGGTGAAGAGAAAACCTTCTTCCCCGCCAATATGGCCCGGCTCGCACAGGCCCGCCCCGTTTATACCACCGTGCCCGGCTGGGAAGAGGACATCACGGAGGTGAAAAAATTCCAGGACCTGCCGGTAAACGCCCAAAACTATATTCAACGTGTCGAGGGGCTCATCGGCAAACCGATTACAATCATCGGCGTCGGCCCCAGACGAGACCAAACGATATTTCGAGAAAAAAAGTGAGCTAAAGTGACTAAAGTGAACTAAAGTGAGCTGAAATATCGCGTAGCTCTCAACTTTAGACACTTTAGTCACTTTAAACTTTAGGCACTCTCATATGAAAAGTTTTGACGAAAAACTTCAGGAAACCGCCGACCGCCTCGGACTCACCCTCGATCAAATGCCCCGGCATCTGGCGATTATTATGGACGGCAACGGCCGATGGGCGCAAAAGAAATCCTTGCCCCGCATTCACGGGCACTACCGGGGCGCCAAAACCGTCCAGAGCATCGCTCTGCATTGTGTTGATTTCGGTATCGAATCTCTCACGTTGTATTCCTTTAGTATCGAAAACTGGAAAAGACCCGAAGACGAAGTCAACGCCCTCATGCACCTCTACACCGAGTATCTTGCCGGAATTCGGGGTGTGCTGATGGAAAACAACGTCCAAATGATTCACCTGGGTCGATTAGACGGACTTCCCCAGCCGGTACAAAAAGAATTAGGCGAAACCCTCAGGCTAACCAGCACCAATACCGGCATGAAATTAGCACTGGCCTTGAATTACGGCGGTCGCGCCGAACTGGTGGACGCCACCCGGGCAATCGCACAAGAATACAAAAACGGCATGCTCAATCTCGACGAGATTAACGAAGAGTGCATCAGCCGGCATCTCTATGGAGGGAGCCTGCCCGATCCGGACCTTTTGATTCGGACGGCCAATGAAATGCGCATCAGCAACTTCCTGCTTTGGCAAATCTCATACAGCGAGTTTTATGTCACAACAACCACCTGGCCGGACTTCAAAAAGACGTCCCTCGAAAAAGCCATTCGCGATTACGCTAAACGGAGCCGCCGTTTCGGGGCCGTTAAAACAGGTTCAAAATAGAGCGAGCGACAACCGTAAACGCCAACCGTGTTTGTTAAATATTGTGTGGGTAAGAACATGGTCAGACACAGATTGCTTTTCGGGACAATCATGACCCTTTGCTTTATTTCCCTGGTTGTTTTCGATGGCTGGCTCGATGGCTCTCTCACCCAATCGACCGAAGATGATAAACCTGTCCAGGGGATCATCATATCCGTCCTCGTCGCCCTGTTGGCTATTCCCGCTCAACTCGAGTTATCAAAACTCGCCGCGGCTAAGAACTTAAGGATATTTCTACCCATTTCCATTGCCGCGTGCATCCTGCTCGCGACGTGGCGATTCTGGCAACAATTGATTGCATTTCCGTCGGGCGCCGGCCTGCTTATATTTTCGAGTTTTGTGCTTTTTGCTCTGATCCTGTACCAATACAACCGCTATGGAGTGTCCGGAATTTTAGCCAATTGCGGCGTAAATTGTTTTTCGATCTGGTATCTGGGGCTGCTCAGCAGCTTCTGCGTAACGATTCGAATCGAGTTTGGGACGTGGGCTTTGCTTATGTTCGTATTTGTTATAAAGTGCTCTGACATAGGGGCTTATACATTCGGCAAGCTGTTCGGCAAACATAAGTTCTCACCGAAGGTCAGCCCGGGAAAAACCTGGGAAGGTATGGCAGGAGCGTGCGTCCTGGCTGTCATAGTCGCTGTTGGCTTTGCCCTCAGTTGTGGTATAATGGCATGGTGGTCGGCCGTTGTGTTCGGTTTGGCTTTTGCCTTTATCGGACAAATGGGTGATCTGACCGAGTCGATGATCAAGCGGGACGCCGAACAGAAAGATTCGGCCCAAAAGGTGCCCGGCTTCGGCGGCGTGCTGGATATTATCGATTCGCTCTTAATCGCGGCGCCGGTGGCCTACGTGTTTTTGACGTTGAGCTTTGACGGAGGATAACGTTGGATGTAACCGTACAACTGGATTCCACGGACAACCAGCTCGAACTGTTCGGGCCTGCCGATGCATACCTTCGTCTCCTGCGCCAATCGCTCGGGGTGCAGATTACCGCCCGCCGGGATAAATTAATTGTTGCGGGTAAAGATAAGGATATCGAGAAAGCCGTTGACATTATCGACAAGATGCAAAAACAGCTTCTCAAACGCCGCACACTCTCGGCCGGGGACGTAACTGCTTTTATCCGTCAGCACGACTCAGGCGGCATCGAGGGCGCCAGCACCCTGTCGGTTTACTCGGGCAAGAAGATTATCGAACCGTCAACGAAAGGGCAGCTCAAATATATCGAAACCATGCTGTCCAACGATTTGACTTTTTGTATCGGACCTGCGGGAACCGGCAAAACGTATCTGGCCGTGGCTGTCGCGGCGTCTATGCTGAAGAAAAGACAAATCAGGCGAATCGTGCTGGCGCGTCCGGCCGTCGAAGCCGGCGAGAAACTCGGTTTTCTACCGGGCGATTTGCAGGCCAAGGTCAATCCGTATCTCCGACCCCTGTTCGACGCCCTCGAAGATATGATGGACTTCGCACAGATGAAAAAATTCATGGAGCTGGATATTATCGAGATCATTCCCCTGGCCTTCATGCGGGGCCGAACGCTCAACGAGGCGATTATCATCTGCGACGAGGCCCAAAATACGTCCGCCCTGCAGATGCTTATGGTCTTGACGCGGCTGGGACACGGCTCGAAAATGATCATTACGGGCGATATCACGCAAGTGGACCTCCAACCGGGCCAGAAAAGCGGCATGGTCGAGGCGATTGAGATACTGCGTCGCATCAAAGGCATCGGCTATGTCGAATTGGCGCAGAAGGATATCGTCCGGCACCGATTGGTCCAGAAGATTGTCCAGGCGTATAAAAAAAGAAAACCGGAGCAGCATAGCCGCCGAGACGAACGGGAATAATCGATGGCGTTTTGGAAAAAAACAAATCCGCGACGAAGCCAGGTTCGCAAAAACATGTCGGCCGAGCGCTTCTCGAGAATCACGCAGTATGCGAACACGGATTCCCTGATCTCCGTTTTGATTTGTCTGCTGTTCGCCGTCTCGAGCGTTCTGGTTCTCTGCCTGCCCAATGCCCGTTACCATCAGGTCATCCCCCGGGCGATCGTCGTGTGTCTGATTACCCTGGCCGGGGCATTGTACATCTATCACTACCAGAGAAAAATAAGAAGAAACCATACCCGGGCTTTGGTGTTGGCCGGCCTGTTTATCTTGATGATGGCTCTGACCAAACTCGGCGTCTCTTCGACCCAACTGACGTTTTGGGCCACGGGCAGCGCCGTAACCACCATCATCATTTTGACCATCGCTTACGATCAGCGTTTTGCCGTCGGCTTAACCGTATTCTATTGCTTGTTTGCCTGTTTCGCGGCGGGATCGGTACCCAGCGACGAATACCAATTGACCGATATCAATCTGTTTTTGACGATGGGCGCCGGCGTCGTGACCTGCTGCTTCCTCCTGAAAGAAATCCGCACCCGAATTAAGCTCCTTCAGGTCAGCACGGTAGCGGCGATCGTCGTCTTTGTGACGGCCGCGGCTCTTGACTTTTTATCCCGAAATCTGGCCGTCCAGGACGCCCTGTCCATTCGGGACAGCGAGACGTCCGCAATTTTAAAGAATGCCGGTCTTCATGCCGGCATCACCCTCGTCGTCGGTGTGCTGATTCAAGGCCTGCTGCCTTTGATTGAGAAGGCGTTTCGAATCGCCACGAGCATGACGCTCCTGGACTATAGCGACGCCAACCAGCGACTGCTCAAACGGCTTCACATGGAAGCGCCCGGCACGTTTAGCCATAGTCTGCTGATCGGCTCGATTGCCGAAGCGGCCGCCGAAGCCATCGGGCGCAACGGCCTTTTGTGCCGAGTGGGCGCCTATTACCACGACATCGGAAAGATCAACAAGGCCGGCTATTTTGTCGAAAATGAACTCGGTTCGGCCAGCCGACACGACAAGCTCTCGCCGAAAATGAGCCATTTGATCATCATCGGCCACGTTAAAGACGGCATCGAAATGGCCAAGGAATACGGCCTGCCCGCCGTGCTGCGCCAATTCATCGAGACCCATCACGGCACCACCCTCATCGAGCCTTTCTATCACGAAGCCAAAAAACAGCAAAATGCGAACTCGAAAAGCAAAGGCACAGAGGGTCCCTCCGAGAGCGAATATCGGTATCCCGGCCCCAAACCGCGCACCAAAGAAGCCGCCATCATCATGCTGTCGGATGCCGTGGAGGGCGCCGTGCGGAGCTTGCAGGAAGTCACGCCCTCGAAAATCGAAGCCGTTGTCCATAATATGGCGATGAGGCGTCTTCAGGACGGGCAGTTCGACGAATGCGATCTGTCTCTGCGGGACCTGAGCCGGATCGAAGCCAGCATATCGAAAACCCTTACGGCACATTATCACAGCCGGATCGCTTATCCTCACCCCCCGGATTTACCGCCGGGAGCGGAAATTCCATCCGAGCAGGAAAATAACAGGCAACCATGACCTCTGCGAAACAAGATCAGGGTATCATTATTCATCTTACTGAAAGTTTCAAGGACGTTCGTGTGCCGCTGCCTACGTTGAGAAAACTCACTCAAATCGTCTGCGATGGTTTCGGAGAGAAGAAAACGACGGAAATCCACTACGAATTGAGCATTGCGGTCGTCGATGATACCCGGATCAAGGAGCTGAACGGACAATTTCTGAACCATAAAAGGACGACGGACTGCCTGAGTTTCGATTTGTCGGAGGGCAATCCTTCGGCGCCGAGGATGTTCGAGCTGATCGTCAATGGAGAAATGGCCGCCCGGCAGGCCGATCTGCGAGGGCATTCGAGCGAAGCGGAACTGGCGCTGTATATCACGCACGGTCTGCTGCACAACTTCGGATTCGACGACGCGACGCCGGGCCAGGCTCGAAAAATGCACGAGGTCGAAGATAAAATTTTACAACAACTTGGCTACGGTTCCGTGTATAATAGGGAAATCAGAAGGCAAGAGCAGAGTGAAGATAAGTGAACGGCTGCTCATGAAGAAGTAGAGTTGAAAGGGTAAAAAGAAGTGGACTACGCTGGTTGGGCGGTAATTATAACTTGCCTTCTCGCCGGCGGCACGTTGTTTTTTTCCGTCAATGCCGTCGCTCTGCGAACATTTTCACATGGGAAACTACAAGAGGCATTCAAAGCAGCCCAAAAAAGAGATGGTTCAAGAGATATCATCGAGCGGCTGATAGAAAACGAAGACCGGCTCATCCTGACGTGCGCATTATACCGGCTGGTCTTTAATATGGGCATCTTGCTGATCCTCGTCGAGGTCCTGGTCCATCCAGCCCAACCGGAGCCGCCGCGGCCTCCCGCGCTGGGATACGGCATCACTTTCGCCGCGGCCATGGCGATCTTTTCGATCTTCAGTCTGGCCATCCCCCACGCCTGGGCGAAATATGCAGGCGAAAAAATTCTCTGTCGGTCGTACCAGTTGCTGTTGTTCGCCGCCTTTGTGGTCTCACCGGCTCTGTACATCTTCAAGCTCTACGACGGTCTCGTCCGGCGACTGGCCGGCATCGCGGAATCAACGCCCGAAGAGCAACACGAGGAAAAACAGGAAGAATTCCTGACCGACCTCGAACAGCATAGAACTGAAGGCACCCTCGACGAAGAAGAGCAAGAAATGATTGAGAACGTGTTGGAATTAAGCAGCAGCACGGCCGACGAGATCATGACGCCCCGCACGGACATCGTCGCCGTCGAGGTCCATTCCGACTTGTCGAAGGTCATCGAAACGATCACGAGCGGCGGCCACACGCGCGTGCCCGTTTACGAGGATAAGATCGATAATATCATCGGTCTTGTTTATGCGAAAGACTTACTGAGCGAAATAGGCAAACAGACGCCGGATTTCAAAATCCGCGAGAAAATGCGGACGGTCTATTTCGTTCCCGAGACGAAGCCGCTCCGTGTTTTGCTCCACGAGTTTCAAAATCAAAAACTGCACATCGCCGTCGTGCTCGACGAGTACGGCGGGACCGCGGGCATTGTGACCCTCGAGGACATTCTCGAGGAACTCGTGGGTGAGATCACCGACGAGTACGAAGAAACGCCGCCGGAACCGATCAAAAAAATCGACGACACGACCATTGAAGTGGACGCCAGAACGTCCATCGATGATGTCAACGATGAGTTTGAATTAAGTCTGCCCGAGGATGAAGACTACGAAACGATCGGCGGCTTTGTTTTCTCCCGGCTCGGCTATATCCCCAAGACCGACGAGAAGTTCGAATACGAAAATTTGACGTTCACTATCGCTTCGGCCGAGACCCGGCGGATCAAACGCATCAGAATCCAAAAGAGCGAAGAGGAAAAGTGAGCTAAAGTGAACTAAAGTGACCAAAGTCAGCTTGAAGGTGTCAACTCCATTTATAACTTTAGACACTTTGGTCACTTCGAACTTTAGGCACGTTCTGTAACCATGCTGACCAAGGACCAGGCCATCTGCATACGCGCTGTCGATTATTCCGAGACCTCCCAGGTCGTCACGTTTTTCACCCGTCAGACCGGTAAAATCAGCGCCATCGCCAAAGGCTCAAAACGCCCCAAGTCGTCCTTCGACGGCCCCATCGAAATCCTCTCGCACGGACCGATTGTTTTTGCCGACTCAGGTAAAGAAAAGCTCGCCACACTGACCGAATTCGAGCCGGTGTACGATAATCCGGGCTCCGCCGGTCCCCGCAGTGATTTTTTTGCTTTGAACTGCTGTTTCTTCGCCGCCGAACTGCTGAACCATCTCACGCACGATTATGATCCCCATCCCGAACTTTTCGACCGTTTTCTACACTTTCTCCAAAACGCGGAACACCGCGAAACCCCACACTACATGCTGGCGGCCTTGATCCTCTTTCAATTGGGATTGCTCAGGGAAATCGGCCTCCA
>Ga0272441_10014023_pt1 | contig 11435 bp, 11 predicted proteins | sample SSMProp6N_FD_193582 | JGI IMG/M metagenome (GOLD analysis project Ga0272441, IMG submission 193582) | Marine sediment archaeal communities from Little Sippewissett salt marsh, Falmouth, MA, United States - SSM-Prop-6N | ecosystem: Environmental > Aquatic > Marine > Wetlands > Sediment ... | reverse complement strand
ACCATCCGGAAAATACCTCATATTCTATACAGAATTACGCGAAAAACAGCATTCATCCGGCCGATACACCTGACATGACCCACATCTGTAAACAGCATTCAGTACTACTCCGGATACACGACCGTAGCAGATGGTTCCGGCTCGATGAACACAGAAGAGACCGCGTTGCTGCACCGGACATATAGCATATATCAGGGTACACAGGATACCCCACGAAGACAGATGATATACCGCCGGAACCATGAGCAAAAAAGAGATAGTATTACCATTCGTCAGTGCACAGTCCGTAGTGTGGAGACGAAGCATATTATTCTGAACGATGGCCGCACACTTGCCTACACCGACTGCGGTGACCCGGAGGGAATTCCTGTCTTCCATGCGCATGGCGGACCGGGATCACGACTGGAAGGGCATATATTTGATGCCACTGCCAAAGAACGGGGGTACCGTATCATCACCATCGACCGTCCGGGGATGGGGGAGTCAACCTACCTTGAGGGAAGATGCCTGCTCGACTATCCTTCTGATATCGCAGCGCTGGCAGACCACCTCGCGATTGACCGATTCGGGGTGACCGGGTGGTCCGGCGGTGGTGCACACACGACGGTCTGCGGATATGCCATCCCTGACCGGTTGCTCTTCAATATGACCTTTGCCGGGTACACCAATTTTGCAGAAATGCCGGGTGCGGAGACATATCTGAAGTCCCGGATGGACCAGACATCAGTCGGCCTGTCACAGACACATCCCCGCCTCTTCCGGTTCTTCTTTGAACTGATGGGTGCCAGTGAAAAGCTCATGCCGAAGGCATATTTTGATGCCCTGACAAAGAAACTCTGCGACGCCGATCGGGCAATCGCCGGGGACACGTTCTTTCAGGAGTGTTTTATGGCAGAAGAGCGGGAGGCATTCCGACAGGGGAGCAGGGGCGTCGCAACGGATGCTGCGGTGCATTATGTTGACTGGGGTTTTTCCCTCTCTGAGATCTCCTGCAGACTGCATGTCTTCCACGGCACAGAGGATTATATCGTCCCGGTTGAATACGCACGCGATATCGCAGCGCATGCCCCTCACTGTGAACTCCACATCCTTGAAGGCGAGGGGCACTTCTTTCCGTTCCGCTATCAGGACATGATCTTTGATACGGCGGATGCGGAGATGAAGGGGAAGTAGGTAAGAGACAGGGGGCTGCATACGGGAGCGATCGCCCATAGAGCGGCACATCCCGCCACGGGGGAAAGCATCATAACAACCGGCACCCCATCTGCCAGTAGTGCGATCCGCATATCCTCCGACGGATAGGCGGGCCACCCTGTACTGAGGAACGGAGGAGAGATGCAGAATGGAGAACACCGGCCGCGAATTCCTGAAAAAGACACAATACCAATACCTTCCGCCATCTGACCAGATGGTGGGGAAGACGCAACCCCCGCTTGAAGTCCCCTACACGGACGGCGGGGAAGAGATACCCCTGCCGCCCATGCCTTCAGACACGGTTCCCAAAACGGACCTCGCTCGCGCCATCCGGCACCGCGAGAGCAGGCGGACATACCGCAAAGAGCCTGTCACTATAGATGAACTGGCCTGGCTCCTCTGGAGCACACAGGGGGTTAAACGCAGAAACGGGAACGAGTATACCTTCCGCACAGTCCCGTCCGCGGGCGCCCGGCATGCCTTTGAGACGTATGTCCTCGTGAATAACGTAGAAGGCGTGGCGCCGGGACTCTACCGCTACCTTGCCCTCTCCCATACCCTCGCGGAAGTAACCCGTGATGCGGGGCTCGCGGACAGTCTGTTTCAGGCCTGCCTCCACCAGCAGTTTGTAAAAGAGAATGCGGGCACCATTCTCTGGGTGGCGGTACCCTACCGGATGACCTGGCGCTACGGTGAACGGGGGTACCGCTACCTCTTCCTTGACGCGGGGCATGTCTGCCAGAACCTCTATCTCGCAGCAGAGGCTGTGGGGTGTGGGGTCTGTGCCATCGGCGCCTACGACGATGAGGCGGTGAACACCATCCTCGGGCTGGATGGGATTGAGCAGTTCGTCATCTATATCGCAACCGTGGGACGGATGACCGCCCGGACATAGCCCCGCAGACAACCCACCGGCGGGCCCGGCGTCTCAGGCATCCAATCCCAATTCATGGAGGACGGTCTCCTCTCCCAGCCGGTCCATCATCTGGACGAATCGTTCGCCTTCACGGGCATGTACCACGAAATAGGAGATGATACGCCTGGTAACGAGAGGGACATCCACTTCTGACACGAGGCCCCGCACCTCTGTTCCCAGACGGATCTCCCGACCCGCCCGGCCGCCAAGAGAGAGGGAGAGTCCTGCGTATGCGATACTGATGGCATTCGCGGGGCAGGCGGTGATGCAGTCCCCGCATCCGATGCAGCGCTCAGGTGAGAAGACAATACCGTCATCTGTCACGGCAATGGCGCCTTCGCGGCAGACCGTCTCACAGGCACCGCAGCGGGTGCATACCTCCGCATCAAACCGGGGGAATCGGTGCCCCATGAACCCGATGTCATTGAGCTGCACCCGTGCACAGTTATTCGGGCAGCCCGCAATGGCGATCTTCAGTTTTCGCGGCAGGCGGCGGCCCCCGTGTACCTCTTCAAGCGCCCGGGCAAGGGCAAAGGTGTCACAGCACCCGTGCCGGCAGATGGTGCCCTTGCAGGCGACGATGGAACGCACCGTGGGGCCAGTGCTGCCCAATACCAGACCCGCTTCATAGAGGGCTTTCGAGGCATCAGCGACATCTGCCCGGGCAACACCCGGGACTTCAAGGTTCAACCGGGCAGTAGTGCAGACCTCTCCCTGCCCGTAGTCCCGGGCCGTTCGTGCAAGGGTTTCCAACTGCTCTGCGGAGAGGATGCCGGCAACGGCCTTCACTCGCAGGGACACCACACCGTTCTCCCGGAGGCGCAGGACTCCGGACCGCTTTATCTTCTTCTCGCTCGTCATGACCTGCAGAAGAGGTGGGTGCGGACAGCGCTTCAATCCTCACCTCCTGCAATCCCCGGCCGGGCAAACGGTTATAGGGGTGCAGGGATGATTAGCACCGATCACATATGACCGATATTCCTGTTGGAGGCGGCAGGCGACGGCGTGGCAACCCGCCAACGAAATGCGTCTGCCCCCAGTGTGGCTACACTATTGAAAAGACGCTCGGCGTGACCTGCCGGAGCATGAAGTGCCCGAAGTGTGACGTGCCCCTGTTGGGTGAGTGAGACCACCTGCCGGAGCCCCGTTACGGTGCACTGTCCCCTGAGAGCGGATGCGCTGAAATCATGCTGTGCATGCTTTCCTCCACAAAACCCTTTTCGGGACGTTCACTTCACTTTAAGATCATGCAGCGGATACGAAGGAACCTGATCTGGTGCGCCATACTCATACTTGTTCTGGTCGCAGTCGCCGGGTGCCTCGATGAGGGGGGCGGTACACCGGCGGTAAACGAGACCGAAGCGGCAATAGAAATCGCGCTTGCCGACCCGGGGGTCAGGGAGAGCATCCCGATTGATACCGGTGCATACGAAGTCATCAGTGCCAGCCCCGGCGTGTTTGAGTCCTCCGGGCCTGAGGGATCTTTCTCCTGGACCGGAATGGAAGTGACGCTTCGTGTCATAAACCAGTCGTCCATCTACCATGTCTTTGTGGATGTACCAAACGGGACGGTTGAGAGCAGATACTGGCAGTATATCAAAGATCCGATGCCATGCATGCAGACCGGCCCTCCCGTCACCTATACATCACTGGAGGAGGCCGCAGCAGCCCCCGGCCCCGACTGCAGGCTTGGCCGCCCCGTATTATATACCGGAGGGATACGGATTCTCCCATGTCCAGGTCTTCGGCGAGCCATGCCCCCGGCGGCAGGTCTACTATACCAGCACAGACGACACGCTGCGCCTGGTGCAGACCGCCTCAGGCGACCCACCGTGGGCCTTTGCGATCTCCTCTCCACGATACTCCACGGTGATGGTAAACGGTGCGGAGGCGAAAGTCGTGGAGGGAACCGGCGAGACACAACTCGCATGGACGACAGCAGACAACACATCATACTGGTTGTGGGCAGACCTTGACACGGATGAACTGTGCCGGGTGGCGCAGTCGGTGGCGCCCTTTGGTGGGCGGTCAGCTGGTCCAAAATGAAATAATCCGTCAACCCCGTCCCCTCTCTTTTCCCATCCAACGCCCGATTACGTCCCATGCGAGGCAAACAATAAATACCGGTAACACAGGAAAGCACCTCTGTAATGGCGGCAGATCATGGGGAGCCGAAAACAACCGAACCATCCGGAGATCCAACACAGCTGAGAAAAGAACTCGCAGAGCAGACAAAACTCGCAGAGGAACGCCTTGAACAGTTGAAATATCTCCAGGCTGAGTTTGACAACTTCCGGAAATGGTCTGAAAAAGAGAAGCGTGCACTCGTAATCCACGCAAACGAGAACCTGATCCGGGACCTTCTGGTCATCCTTGACGATTTTGAACAGTCTCTGCCATCACTGGAGGATGAACTGAACCAGGAGGGAATCCGGATGGTCTACCAAAAGATGGTGAACATTCTTGCGGAATACGGACTCGAACCCATAGAATGTCTGGGGGAAAAACCTGACCCGATGGCCCATGAGGTGATCTGCAGGAAACCGTGCACAGACGAGCCTGACACCATTGTCGATGAGATTGGCAAGGGATATCGCCTGCATACCAAGGTGATCCGTCCGTCGAAAGTGATGGTTGCAGAGCACGTTTCGGAACATGATTCAGAAGAAAAAGGTGAGGAGAATGGGGAAGGAGAAGATCATAGGAATTGACCTGGGAACATCCAACAGCGAGGCGGCGGTGATGATGGGCGGGAAACCCACCATCATCCCGTCTGCGGAAGGAGCGACGGTTGCGGGAAAGATGTTCCCATCATATGTGGCATTCACGGCAGACGGGCAACTCCTCGTGGGGGAACCCGCACGCCGGCAGGCGGTGAGCAACCCTCAGGGGACGGTGACCGCTGCCAAACGAAAGATTGGCACCGGCCATATGTACCGGATCCACGACAAAGACTACACCCCCCAGCAGATATCGGGATTTCTCTTAAAGAAGATCAAACGGGATGCAGAGGCATTCCTGGGCGAGACAGTGACGAAAGCGGTGATCACCGTCCCCGCCTATTTCAACGACAACCAGCGGACGGCAACGAAGGATGCCGGTAAAATCGCAGGACTCGATGTGGTCCGGCTCGTAAACGAACCCACCGCTGCCTCAATGGCATACGGACTGGACCGGGGCGGGGAGTACAAGATCCTCGTCTTTGACCTCGGCGGCGGGACGCTGGATGTAACGATCATGGAGTTCGGCGGCGGGACGTTCACTGTGCTTGCCACCTCGGGTGACACCCATCTCGGGGGCACCGACATGGACAATGCGGTCTATGACTGGATCGTCTCTGAGTACAAGCGCCTTGAGGGGGTGGACATCAGCAAGGATACGATGGCCGTCAACCGCGTGAAAGAGGCGGCGGAGAAGGCAAAGATTGAACTCTCAACCGTCCTTGAGACCGAGATCAACCTCCCCTATGTCTCGGCAACGCCGGAGGGGCCAAAACACCTCTCTATGAAACTCTCCCGCTCGAAACTCGAACATCTCATCGAACCGACCATCAAACGCTGTATTCACCCGTTTGAACAGGCGCTCAAAGACGCCGATCTCACCAAAGACGACATCGAGAAGGTGATCCTCGTCGGCGGGCCGACACGGATGCCGGTGGTCGAAAAATTCATCGAGGACCATATCGGGCGGAAACCGGAACGCGGCATTGACCCGATGGAATGTGTCGCGATGGGGGCGGCGATACAAGGAGGGATTCTTGCAGGCGAGATCACCGACATGGTCCTCCTTGATGTGACACCCCTCACGCTGGGCATCGAGACCCTCGGTGGGGTACGCACCGAACTGATCGAGCGAAATACCACCATCCCCACCAAAAAGAGCCAGATATTCACCACCGCAGCAGACCTCCAGACATCGGTGACCGTGCACGTGCTCCAGGGAGAACGCCCGATGGCGGCGGACAACGTGAGTCTCGGGCAGTTCAACCTCGTCGGCATCGCGCCAGCACCACGGGGGGTACCGCAGATCGAGGTCACCTTCGATATCGACTCCTCGGGCATCCTCAATGTCTCTGCAAAGGATATGGGGACCGGTAAGGAGCAGAAGATGACGATCACCGCCTCGACCAAACTCTCGGAGACAGACGTTGAGAAGATGGTGCATCAGGCAGAGGAGTATGAAGAGGAGGACCGCAGGCGAAAGGAAGAGGTCGAGGTGAGAAACACCGCTGATTCTCTGGTCTATACCGCAGAAAAGACCCTTGCAGACCTCTCGGACAAACTGAATACCGAACAGACCGACAAGGTGAACGCAGCCATCTCTGCCCTGAAGACCGCTCTCGAAGGGACGGACACGGCAGCGATTCGCTCTGCCACCGATGCCCTCCGCACAGCCCTCTCTGACGCCGGCAGTGCGGTCTACCAGCAGACGGCACAGGAGCAGGCGCAGAGTGCCGGAGCACAGACGGGATACACAGGGAGCAGCGGGGCGGAAGAGCCTGCAGGCGGAAAGAGCGGCGAAGACGTGGTGGATGCGGATTTTGAGGTGCACGACGAGACATAAGTCATAATCTGTGCTGACGAATGGCAAAAACGGATTATTACGACGTCCTCGGTGTCGGGCGGGATGCGACCGGTGATGAAATAAAGACAGCATTCCGTCAGCTTGCCCGGAAGTATCACCCGGACCTCAATAAAGGCAGCAAAGAGGCAGAGGCGAAGTTCAAGGAGATCAACGAGGCCTACCAGGTGCTCGGAGACCCGCAGAAGAAGGCTGAGTATGACCAGGTGGGACACGAGGCGTTCACGCCGGGGGACTTTGCCGGGTATCAGGCACCCTCCTATGACGACCTCTTCCGCGACTTCGGTCTGGGCGACATCTTCGATGTCTTCTCCCAACGGTCAGGACGGCCCGGCAGGACACGGAGTCGTGCGGGGGCGGATCTGCGGTATGATATCGCAATCTCCCTTGCGGATGCGTTCTACGGCACGAAAAACACGGTCGAAGTGCCACATGATTACGAGTGTTCGACCTGTCAGGGCACCGGGGCACAACCCGGATTTATCCGGGACTGTCCTACCTGCAAAGGGACGGGAGAGATCCGCCGGGTGCAGCAGAGCGGCGGGCAGCAGGTGGTGACCATCTCCCCATGCCCGGACTGCGGCGGACGGGGACGGATCATCGGCAAGCCCTGTGAGACCTGCGGCGGGCGGGGCACGATTCGCCGGACACGGCGTATTGAGGTCTCGATTCCCCGGGGAGTGCGGGACGGGCAGTTCCTGCGTATCGCAGGCGAAGGTGAACCCGGTATACAGCACGGCCCGCCGGGCGACCTCTATGCCGTGGTCCACGTGCGGCCCCACCCGTCATTTGAGCGCCACGGGGCGGACCTGCACACCACAGTCACCATCGGCCTGAAAACAGCCCTCCTCGGGGGCACGATCACGGTGCAGACCCTCACCGGCACCGCCTCCCTCACGATCCCTCCGGGGACACAGAGCCATACCACCTTCCGGCTCCGGGGTCAGGGGATGCCATTGTTAGGATCGGACAGGCGGGGAGATCTGATGGTGAAGACCGCGGTTGATATCCCGAAGGCACTCTCGAAGAGACAGAAAGAACTTGTCAGTGAAGCGTTCTCCGGCATTGCGTGATATAAATAAAAGAGAGGGGGAGAGAGGAGACCGGGGGAGATGCAGTGATCACGCCGTCGGGTCTGCCACCCGTCCCATGAAGAGCACGGCACCGGTCTCATCATCCACAATCTGGAAGATGAACGGGTGGTCTGCCCGGAAGACCGCGACAGGCTTCGGCTGCTCAGCCGAGGTGAGGCGCATCACAACCGCGGTCGCTGCCGCTGCCTCGGTGCCCTCCTCGGTCACATCCACCGTCGCCTGGTGAATGACATCACTGATGTAGAGATTCCCTTTCCCGTCCATGCCGGAGAAGTCAGCGCCCCCGCCAAATGCGGTCGGCATCCCCATCGCGGCAAGGGTTTTCGGGAGGGAGTAACTGAGGTCCATGGAGAACTTCGGGAAATACACCCGGACCTCCCGTTCCGTCATCCCCGCGACGGCCTCGTCGAGTGCATCACTGCCGAGGGCCGCCTCTGCAGTGGTGATATCTGTCCCCTTCGGGAGGAGGACAAGCATCGAGAGAGACTGTCCGCTCTCGCTCGCATAGGGCATCCGCAGCAGTTGCAGGTCGTCTGTCTCGCCATAGGCATACCGGGCGTCCTCATCGGTCCGCTCCATCATATCGACCATGACCGAAGTCCCGGTGCCGGTCACAAACGGTGCCTCCTTTGTCTCATCCACGTCGAACTGGAGCACCCAGTCCCCCTTGAAGTAGATGGCATTCGTGATCACAAGGCGTGTCAGGGGGTCGATGACCCCTTTCGGGATCAGATCCGTAATCTTGCCCGCAGTCTCGGTTGCGACCCAGCGGTTGATCGTCTGGCGCGACGCCTCCGGGGCACCAATGAAATCGAGGTTTTGGACGTCCGCTGCATAATAGCGCTCGGCGGTGTCGATGTATGCAGGGAGGAACGGATAGGTCTGCTCGGCCCAGAGGGCGTTTGCGGTCCGCAACGTGTAGTCAGCGTCCGGTCGGTTCAGTGCCGTGATAAGCGAGGAAAAGCCCTCCTGCCGGACGGTGGCATTGTCCGGGAGATGCAGGACCGCGAATATCTCATCAGCGGTCATCCCCTTTCCTCCTTCACCCGCAAGCGAGAGGGCGGTGGAGATGCTGAACGGCGAGAAGAAGATGTTCTCCCCGGGAGCGGTTTCATCGGTCGCAAGCGCGTGGTAGAGGTCATACGCAAACAGGTTGTTTGCACTCACCACATCTCCTGCTTCTTTCGGGGGAATGAAGGGTTCATCAGGCGGTGCAGGCGGGGTGTCATCCGGGGTGATGCAGCCCGCGGCAAGGGTGCAGATGAGGATGCCGCAGGCAAGCATCCCGGCAAAAAGGGGCGATATCTTCATGCAGAGCATTCTGCTCTGCTTTTATTTATCGGTGGCGTTGGGTTCGAAATGCTTCGCACCTATCCGAAAAAAGTGAGGTTACAGGGGGAGACCAAGGAGAGTGAAGATACCCGTCATCTTCAGGCCCATATAGATCATCACCACAATGAAGACCAGTTTCAGCTGTTTTGCCGGCAGTTTGTGCGCCACCCGCACGCCCACCTGCGCCATCGCAATACTGGGGATCGCAAGGAGTGCCCACTGGAGGAGGTTGACATACCCAAGGGAGTACGCAGGCAGTCCGGCGACGCCCCACCCGTTGATGATATAGGCAATCGTGCCACCAAGGGAGGCAAAGACCATGAAGGCAGTCGACGTCCCTACTGCGGTGTGCATCTTGAAGTGCAGGGCGAGGACCATCACCGGGATCAGGAGGACTCCGCCGCCAATGCCGATGATCCCGGAGACGATACCAAGCGGGATACCCCAGAGGAGGAAAGTCACCACATCGTCCACCGGTTTCGCGTCCACCGAAGGAGGTTTTGCCGTGAGCATCCGGATGGCGGAGAGGAGGATCGCAAGCCCGAAGAGGATGCGCAGATAGTCGCCGGGGATGAGGGTCGCGATATATCCCCCGATGAGCGCCCCTGCAAACCCGGCGACACCCATCGTCACTGCGGCATGCCAGGCGACGGCACCCTTTTTGTTATGTCCGTATGCACCGGACATGGCTGTCGGCAATACGACGGCAAGGTTCGTCCCGAAGGCAATGAGGATGGATGTGCCCGGGTCGAAACCCATGGAAGTGAGGACCCAGTACTGCACAGGGATCATGATGAAGCAGCCACCGACACCCAGAAGCCCGCCGGCAAACCCGACGACGATACCGGTGAGAATCAGTGCGATAATATAGATCAGTTCAATTGCCATTGCTATCTCCAGATTGGTTCAAATATTTTTGAACATTATGAGTTCCCGGTTCGAAACCATAAAGATTTGGATTGGTGTGGTGTCGTGCGGGAGACAGTGTAGATCCCTTCTTCCATGTAGGTATGCACCCCTCTCCTGCCTGATACGCTCCATCACCCCGAATGCAGCAGCCGGTTAATCATCCGGACAAGATCTTTTGCCTGGTACGGCTTGGGGAGGACCGCCGAGAAACCGTAATCTCCATAGTTAGCCATCACCGGGTCATCGGAGTAACCACTGGAAACAATCGCTTTGATGTCCGGTTCGAACTCTCGCAGAATCCGGATCGTATCCACGCCGCCGAGACCGCCGGGCACCGTGAGATCGAAGATATATACATCATAGTCCCTCCCGAGAGTCTTTGCCTCCTGATATTTCATAACAGCCTGCGACCCATCGGTGGCAAAATCGACATCAAAACCGTATGACCGGAGCAGTGTTGGAATCAGGTCGCAGATATTGATGTCATCGTCCATCAGGAGCACCCGCCCGCTCCCGCAGGTATCGTCTTCCGTCTCCGCATCGGCCTGCATCACCGGTTTATCAGAGACCGGAAGGTACATCGTAAAGGTTGAGCCGGCGCCGGGCTCTGACTCCACGTGGATCGTACCCCCATGCTTACGGATGATGGAGAGGCATGACGCAAGACCGAGGCCGTTGCCGCTCTTCTTCGTGGTGAAGTACGGATCAAAGATCTTCTTCAGGTTCTCCGGAGTGATACCCGTCCCCTCGTCCGTGACCGCAACCGAGATGTACTCTCCTGCATTGAGGCCCTCGACATCCGTGAGCGTCCCTTCGTTAGTGGCAGAGACGTAGATATTGCCTCCATCCGGCATCGCCTGCATCGCATTGATCACAAAGTTCTCAATCACCTGGCTGATCTGACCCGTGTCCACCTCCACTGGTTTGAGGTTGCAATCAATATCGCAGTGCACCCGGATGGCGCTTCCGTGGGAGACAAACTCAGCTGTATCCCGGATCTGCTCCCGGATGTTTGCTGTCTCTTTTATGGGTGCACCCCCCTTCGAGAAGGTGATCAGCTGTGCGGTGATCTCCTTTGCCCGAATGGCCGCCTTTTCCGCTTCAATTAATCGTTCACTGACAGGGTCATCTGCGGGGACACCATCTTTTGCAATGGTGATATTCCCGGTAATTGCGGTCAGGATATTGTTGAAGTCATGTGCAATCCCGCCTGCAAGAATGCCGATTGACTCAGTCTTCTGCCGCTTCATGACCTCCTCTTCATACCGAATTCTCTCTGAGATCAGTACTTAGCTAGTTTACCTCCAATAAAATATTCAAGATTCGCTTCACCACCCTCAAAATATCAAACAGGCGCTCTTAATACGGGAATTTCTGTGACTGGCCTCAACACTTTTCTGATACCTTCC
>Ga0272441_10014022_pt1 | contig 11437 bp, 11 predicted proteins | sample SSMProp6N_FD_193582 | JGI IMG/M metagenome (GOLD analysis project Ga0272441, IMG submission 193582) | Marine sediment archaeal communities from Little Sippewissett salt marsh, Falmouth, MA, United States - SSM-Prop-6N | ecosystem: Environmental > Aquatic > Marine > Wetlands > Sediment ... | reverse complement strand
TACCAAGGGGAATCCAGATTCAAAGCCTGCTTGAAAAGGTCTTCCTGTGAGATTGACACGGGTTTTATTTAGACGGAGACTATCATTAAAGCTTACCCTCTACCCACACGAAATAGCGAAGAACCATTTTTTGGGATCATTCAGCCACAATTTGCACAAGAATATACATTCAAACAAAAAGAAATTATTCTTTTCCACATTTCTCCTCAATTCTTTCTCCAGAATATCAGAGCTTGAGTAGCCGATAGTATAATAACCTACATGCCGATATATCAAATTGATGAATGTTCAAAGCCCACATTCACCGAGATATCTGGGGGGATATAAGGGGGCCGATTCGAAGCCTGCTAGGCCACTTTATCGTTCTGGTTTTTATCCTTGTTGTATTTAGGGCTACAATAGAAATAACAGAAATGCTTTTTAGCCACCAACACATAATAATACAAATAATTGGATATATGTCAGATATATCAATAATGATCCATTTTGCCGAATATGCTGTAAGGTCATTGTTGCAGAATAATTAGGTTAGATTTAGCTATAGCTTTTTAGCCTCAACGATATACCCGATCATTCCATATATGATTTTACAATATTTCCTGAACATAGCTGCTTGTGATCGGGCTATATATTTATCACATTCCATACCTGTTGGATGTCCTGCATCGTTCCGATTTATCCTATAGATATGGAACATCATATCTAGTATAGTTTCGAAATCAATAAATAGCTTGCTTAGGCCATCATGCTTATCCTTATCTGGCTCAAATTTCGGCAGCAACTCCTTCTTAAGGCCCCTATCCCTAATGGTATCCTTAAGTAATTCAAATTTAGCTTTTATTGAATATATTTTACGGAATTTTTTATCTAAATCAGGATCGCTATAGTAATCTATCACGACATCAATTAATGCTATGATAGAACACTCACTGGCGCACCCCATAGTAACTGCAGCAGACATATACAGGTTTTTTTGTATCGCCCATAATGCCTCTTTGAAATAGCTCAAAGCAATAGGGTCTATGTTAGAGATATCATTTTCTAGCTTTAAAATCGTTGCCTCAGGATCTAAAAAGACAGGATAGTAGTCATCATCATCTTTAATTTGATCTAGCTGAGATTTCCCATAAGATGTGAGTTTGAAGTGACTAGAGTTTAGCCAATCTCCAATATGTTCTGGATCTGTTTTAATCCACCCGTCGAGGAAAAGCTTCAGCAATGCTTCTCCAATTGCATTCTTATTTAATTTTTTCGTAGAGTTACCTAACTCATTCATCAAGTTAAAGCCATGATATGTTTCTTTTCCTAGGCGTTCTAGAATGAAATCAAGTGCAGGTTGACCTTCTTCCCCATGCATAATTTAAACATATCTCTGAATAGTAATAACTCTTATCATTACAATTATTCCATAACTATCTATTTCTACACCTCATTACACCCTCCCTGATGATCTTCCTAACAACCTCCGATTCACGAAGAAAGCAATTTTTGTCTGTCTTTTTGAACTCGCCGCATCCTACACACTTCCAAACATATCCTCCCCGTCCCCACCTAGCTAGTAAAGATACTGATTCTTCAAGTTCCGTTTCACAACGAGGACATACATGTGGCACTTTCACTTCATAATCTTCTGGTTGAAGTGGCATGAAACATACATAATTAATTATATTTATAAAACTTCTCCATAAAACGCCAGCATGTTCCTCAAACTCGCCAGTATCGACCCAATCATTATATGACGTGAAAATAGGTCTACACATGTCATCGAAGCATATCGATTTTCATGTTTTGGGTATGAACCTTAGGAGTGTGTCCGTATCTATAAAATCACCCAATGGGCGTCTTTCGAAATCCTCTGAAGTCTAGAGTTTTATCTCCAGACCCTCCACATCATTCTCGCCATAGATAGTCCCAGCCTTGGCGCAAGCTTCTTCATGACCAGGCTTGGCTCGTCGATGTCTCCGTACCGCTCGATTATTCGGACCAGGTTTTCGCTCTCTTTCATCTTGCAGACGAGATTGTCCATGTCCTCGTCTTTCATCCGGCCCATCATCTCGTGGGCCTTCATCCCAAGGCTCAGTTCTCGGCCCAAGACCTTTCGCCACCTTCGCTCGTACTCGCTGAGCCTTTTTGCTGAGTTGTCACCTTCAAGGGCGGCGGTGGCAGCCACCTCTCCTGCTATTTTTGCAGAGACGAGCCCCGGATATATCCCGCCGCCAGAGGTGGGCTTGACCTGACCTACGACATCGCCCACCGCAAGCAACCCTTCTGCCACGGTGGAAGAGGGCGGCCCAAGAGGAAGTCCCCCCACCACCAAACCGATCGGACTTGGGACCACTCTGTCCCGGATGTTTCGGCTTTTGAGAAAACGTTTCAACTGATCGCAGGCGTTGGCTCCACAGCTCAACCCGACCCTGGCGGCGCCGTCGCCTGTGGGGATCGCCCAGGCAAAAAATCCGGGCGCAACGCCCTGCCCGATGTAGATCTCGACAGACTCTGGGTCGTCAGTCTTGAACGGAACCTCCACTTGCGCGCTCGATAGAATCTTTTTTGGCCCTGGAATTCCAGCAGACCTTGCAATTCTCGCGCCAACGCCCTCGGCTGAGATGACCACTTTCGCTTTTGCCTTCCAGGAATCTGAACCTCGCCCGATGGCAAGAACGCTCCATCCTGCACATCTGGCAAGATTCGTCACCGGTGATGCAACCCTGAAATCGATGTCGCCGTACTGGACCGCTTCTGCGACGAGGGCGCGATCAAAGAGCCTTCTGTTCACGACCCAGGCCTTCGCACCCTCGGCCTTGAACGACAACGTGAATCCGGAGGGCGAATGGACTTTCGCGCCGCGAACTTCCCTCATGAGGAACGAACCTGGGGCAAGCTCGGACTCTTCGACTGCCTTTATGCCCAGAAGGCCTGCACACTGAACAGGCCAACCTGCGCTTCTATGTTCTTCGAGGTGGAGGACTTTGGCGCCCGCTTTGGCCGCGTATTTGGCGGCCATCGATCCTGCAGGACCTGCCCCTATGATCGCAACGTCGTACTTTTCCATCAGATTCCTTCCATTAGGGTTACACCAAGGATCTCTTTTCTGTTCTGTTCTGTTCCCTTTCCATCGGCTCGGCTCTTCCTATCGCGAAGGGCGCCCTTTCCACCCTTATCTTTACCCGTTATTGGGCAAAGATATTTCTTCTGTCGGGTCGTCTAGTGTAATCGAGGTGTTCATGTTGGAGATATTGTGGTTATCTGAAGAGGACGTAAGGTCGCTTCTCACCATGGAAGACACCATCGACGCGGTAGAGGAGGCCTTCAAAGATCAGGGTTTGGGTCTCACCCAGATGCCGCCGAAATCTTATCTTTACTACAAGAAATACGATGGCGACCTTCGGACAATGCCCGCGTACCTCGAAGGAGAAGACTTGACCGGCGTCAAGATCGTGAACGTCCATCCAAAAAACCGCGAGATCGGCCTTCCCACAGTGATGGCGGTCGTCATCCTAAACTCGCCCCAGACCGGAGCGCCTCTGGCTCTGATGGGGGGAACCCACCTCACCAACATGAGAACCGGCGCTGCAGGTGCGGTTGCTGCAAAGTACCTCGCAAGAAAAGACTCGAAGGTAATTGGAGTCGTCGGCGCAGGTGCCCAGGCCAGAACTCAGCTGTCGGCTTTGAGCCGTCTCTTTTCCATAGAGACGGTAAAGGTGGCAGACGTCAAGATCGAGTTTTGCAAGGCTCTAGAGTGGGACTGCAGATCGTTTCTGGACTGCGAATACGAGCTTTCCACCGACGTGAAAGAGGTCTGCGACTGTGACATCCTGGTGACAGTCACGCCCACGAGAGTGCCTCTGGTCAAAGACGAGTGGATCGCCAAAGGCACTCACATAAACGCCATCGGTGCCGACGCAAAGGGAAAAGAAGAGCTAGAGCCAAGAATCCTTCTTCGCTCCAAAGTGGTGGTAGACGACATATCCCAGGCGTCTCATTCTGGAGAAGTCAACGTCCCTCTGGCGAAGGGAATATTGAAGCCAGATCAGATCTATGCTCAGATAGGCGAGATCGTGGCCGGAAAAGTTCCCGGAAGAAAGGACGATCAAGAAGTGACGGTCTTTGATTCTACCGGACTTGCGATACAGGACGTTGCCACAGCAAGCAGGGTCTATGAGAACGCGCTGGAAGGGACGCGAGGGACCTGGCTCAAGTATAGTTGAGGGCCGATTAGGCGAGATTGGGACCTTACGATTGCGGATAACCGATAAATAATATCCCAATAACTGTTAACCACATTCATGTACGCAATCATCGCCTGTGGTATATTCAAAGACGAGATCGATGAGATCATTGACGATCTTGGGTTTCCCCTCGAGGTGCACTACTTAGATCCAGGGCTGCACGTTGACTTCGATGAACTGGCTTTCAGCCTTAAGGCGAAGCTCGAGGAATGCAAAGACAAAGACTACGATGGGATAATTGTCGCCTATGGCGAGTGTCACCCAAAGATAGCCGAGATCCTTTCGCCTTACAAGGCCGAGCTGCTGAATTGCCAAAACTGCATCGACGCCTTCATTACCCGCAAAAAGGTAGAAGACATTGCCAGAAGGGGACTGTATTTCTATCTTTCGCCCGGTTGGGTGAAAAGCTGGCGGGACATGTTCGATAAGATGCAGTGGGATAAAGAAGAGACCCGGTTTCAGCTAGCTCCTTTCAAGGGGACCATCTTCATCGATACCTTGGGAAACGCTGAAGATTACGTGCAGGATCTTATAGAATTTCTCGATTATACTCTGCTCGTTTATGAGGTCATGCCAGCCGATCTGGACCATTTCAAGTCTTTGATCGTGGAGGCAAAAGAGAGGTTGGAGGTGTGATTTTGGACGAGGAACTTGAGAAGATAAAGAAAAAGAAGCTAGAGGAGATGAAGAAGAATATGGAAGGAGATTACCCAAAAGCCACCGTTGAGACGACGGACAATAACATCGAGATGTTGATCGCCAAGTACCCCTTAGTCATCGTGGATTGTTGGGCCGAATGGTGTGGGCCTTGCAAGATTATAGGGCCCGTGGTCGAAGAATTGGCGTCAGAACTCCAAGGCAAGGTTGTCTTCGGGAAATTGAACGTGGACCAGAACGCGGGAACTGCCAATAAATATGGCATCATGGCAATACCCACACTATTGGTCTTCAAGAATGGAGCGCTCGCCGATCAGATGGTTGGCGCATACCCCAAGCCCACGCTCAAAAGCAAGATCGAGGCGTATCTCTGAGGGGGGTACGCCACCTTCAGAGATTTTCATCTATCGATATTTTTCCATTTTCAGATGCTCAACGATCGGGGCGAATGTGCTCCATCTTGCCACAAGTCTTGTCACGAAAAAGGAGTCGATGGCTTGATACACTCATGTAATTTGCTCGCCGTCACGGCGTTCATCTTGGCGATAGGAGCCTCAGTTGCAGATGCATCCTCGCTTTTCGAGATCGAGGGGCTCTCAGAGGATGGCGTTCTTCAGATCGACAATATCTCAGAAGATGGCGTTCTTCAGATCGACAACGGGTTTTGGATGATCGACAGGGGGAACAAAACATCAAACGATTCGATCGCTTCTGATTATTCGGTCAATTCAGATCCCAAAACTGCGTTTGATGTATCCAACCAAAACGAGACCGCGAGCGCGAACTCTGCCATGTCCCAAAGCGCAGCGCATCTTGGTTGGGGTTCTTTTGATCCTGCCGAAGGAGACAAAGGTCGCCATGCGGAGTACGGCCGGAGGGTTACCGACCTCATCGGGGTATTTTCCATCGAGATGAACATAAAGCTGGGCTCTGATCTATCCTGCAAGCCAGGTGATGTCGACTGGATGCCCTGTCTGTAGAAATTCGAGTGATTTGGGATCTGTCCCACCTTTGGGTCTGGGCGGAACAGTCAGTTTGCTTTTGGGTGGCAATGCGCCCGATCCCTTCGGGATCGGGTTTTCTGGGGATTGTCGCTGCCGCTTAATTTCGTGATGGGAAAAAGAGATCTGGAGGCCCTTTCGGGCCTCGATCAGTTGAGCCATCAGTTGAGCCATCAGTTGAGCCATCAATTGGCTGAGACAATCAATCCGGTGAATGTTCGATTGATTCGTTATTGAAGGCTCAGTTGTCGGCAGTTGACGATTCGTTGTGTTCCATCTCGTCTATGAGTGGCGTGTTATCCCACGATATTTTGTCTCTTCGACCGCGAATTGGGTAGGGTTCATCTCCGATATCGTCTTCGTTGAGATCTTCTCCTTCATAGTCGCTGTAGCAACCCATTTCCCACTCGTTATCCTCGTTGTCCCAGGCGTTGATCGCGCCAAAAGAGCTCAGTTTGCCGTTGTCGATCAGGTGATTTTCGTATAGGAAATTGTCCGAGCCTTTGTATAGGTATATCCCGCCAAGGCCGCAGTTCTTGATGACGTTATCTGTGATGTTGTTCGTCTTGCACGAGTCGAGTATTTGGATTCCGTATTCTTGGTTGTTCCAGATCGAGTTTCTTGATATCACGTTGTTTTCTGAGTCTGAAAGGTGAATCCCGTCGGCTCCGTTGTCGTGAATCTCGTTATCCAAGAATTTGCTATCCCGAGCGAAATTTATCTGGACGCCGTCGTCAGAGTTGTTGTAGACCCAGTTCGAGGCGAAAAGCTCACCTTCGACGTTTTTCATGTAGACGCCGTATGTGCTGTTGCAAATTCGGTTTTCTTGGATATCGTTATCGCCAGAGTACATGATGAGGAGGCCGTTTTGAGATTCATACAGTTCGTTCGCGATGAGAGTGTTGGCATAACTTTCTATGATTTTAATGCCAGATCGCTCGTTTCCTCCGGCGAGGTTGCTTGATATCTTGTTCCCGTTGCTTTCGTCGCGCAAGGATATGCCGCTATCCCAGTTGTCTTCGGCTCGGTTATTGGATATGACGTTCCGGCTCGACTTGGACAACTCGATCCCGCTCAAGCCCGAGTCCAACAAAGTGTTGTTTGCAACGACGTTCTCTTCGGATGGGCCGTAAATGGAGATTCCGTATTCCAAAGAATTTTCGATCCAGTTGTTTTGTATGGTGTTGACATCGCAGTTTCCATCTAAGAATATGCCGGACCTCATGTTTTCACGAAGGGTGTTTTCGACTATGACGTTGCCGTCGGACGCTTCTAGGTATATTCCCTCTTCTTCGTTGAGGTGGATCTCGTTATTCAAGATCGTGTTGTTGCTGGATTCGACGAGGTCTAGGCCAATGCCCTTGTTCTCGTAAACTTCGTTTTTCACGATCTCGTTTGTGTCGGACCTGACAACGCATATGCCGCCTCTCCCGTTGTTGTATATTGTGTTGTCCGAGATTCTGACGTTCTCAGTGTCGATTATTCCGATCCCCTTGAACTCGTTATCGCAGATCACGTTACCCAATATCTCGTGATCGCTGGTGTTGAAGAACCGAATCCCGCCCATCGAGTTGTTGTATATGGTGTTGTTCAATATTTTGCAGCCGGTGCAATCGACCATGATGTTGATCGCGCCATACATGCACTTTGCCTTAGACCCCGTGACCTTGAAACCTTCAACAACTACGTTGCTTGCAGTTATGTTGATCACGGGCTCGTCATATCTGCGCTGAGGATCGATGATGGGCACTCCTTCGCCTTTCAGGGTGATCGATTTATCCACCACCAACATCTCATGATAAGTCCCGTTCAGGACGACTATTACGTCCCCATCTTCTGAGGCGTTTATTGCATCTTGAATAATCTTGAAGTCGCCGTTCCCGCCATCGTCCACGGTGATAACGGCAGAAGAAGGGGTGGCAAAAGCGATCTCCCCTGCAGAGGTTATCACCAACAAAGTCAAAATCAAGCATCTGAAATCCATATAATTCTTCCTCATATTTTTGGGCGCATTTTACATACAACAAGGTGATTGCCATCCATCATGTTCGCAAGATTGAACATATAGTCGAAAACCGATTAGTTTTATCTAATCGGTTTTCGCCAGAATAGTGCTTAACGATACGAATAGGCCAAATCTCAAACTCTTATGAGTTAGAGATTTGTCCGAAAAGTATCGTTAAGCACTATAATGTGAAGCATTTAACGACATTCAACAGATAGGTTATATTTCGAATTTGACTTAAAGATTTCGCAGGGTTTGGTGGGATCTGATAGGATCTGGTGGGATCTGATAGGATCTGATGGGATTTGATAGGATCTGATGGGATTTGATGGGATCTGATGGAATCTGGCAAGATTAGGTGAATCATTTTTGAAGGTGCGTTTTTCTAGTAACATTGGCTGCCAAAATTGGCCGCTGAAGATCCCCTCTTAATCGAAAAATAGTGTGTTATCGCCTGAATTTTGCTCCAAGTCAGGACAACCCTTAACTACAAACTCCACCATAAATAAGAACAGAGAGGGTGTTACGAGACATGATCGATTCCAAATTCATCCGGCTCAAGGTTGTAGAGGCAGACCAAAGGGACGTAGGCAAGGGGATCATCCGAATAAGCGAAAGACAGATGGTCGAACTGGGCGTAAAAGAGTACGAGATGGTGATGGTCAAAGGCGAAAAGGTCACCAGCGCTCTTGCCGTCAAAGCCTATTCTACAGATGAACAGATGGACATCGTCCGGATGGATGGCCTGATCAGATCCAACACGGAATCGACGATAGGTCAGTTTGTGGAGGTCTTCAAGGCAGAGTGGAAAGAGGCAACGCACGTGACCTTTGCCCCCATGGGCAAGGGGATGCAGATCTCGGTCCCAAGCGATGCCTTGCTTAAAGTGTTCGAGGATCGGCCAGTTTGCAAAGGGGATGTGATATCTACCACTACCTTGAGAAGGCCTCCTGGCGAGTCTTTCGCAGGCAAAGACTCCATGTTCGATGAGATCTTCAAAAGGCCTTCTGGCCCAAAGGCGGCCTTTGGTCTTGGCGAGGTCAAGATGCGGGTCGTCTCGACCGAACCTGATGGCATCGTCAAGATAACGAAGAACACGAAACTTGACTTACTTTCTGCGCCAATGGACGAGCGAGGCCCAGGTGACGTGGTTTACGAAGATCTTGGCGGGATGAAGCAAGCGATTCACCGGATTCGGGAGATGATCGAGCTTCCGCTCAAGCATCCTGAATTGTTTGACCGGTTGGGGATTGAGCCGCCAAGAGGCGTTCTTCTCCATGGCCCTCCGGGGACTGGAAAGACGATGCTTGCAAAGGCCGTCGCCAACGAAAGCAAAGCCTATTTCACCTCTGTAAACGGCCCCGAGATCGTCTCTAAGTATTATGGAGAGAGCGAAAAAGCGATCCGGAGCATATTCGAGGAATCTGAAAAAAATGCCCCGGCCATCATATTCTTGGACGAACTCGACTCGATCGCTCCCAAGAGAGAAGAGGTTTCTGGAGAGATGGAACGGAGGGTTGTGGCTCAGCTCCTTTCTTTGATGGACGGGTTAAAAGAGCGGACCAACGTGATCGTGATCGGGGCTACAAACAGGCCTGACGCCATCGATCCTGCGCTTCGAAGGCCGGGGAGGTTCGATCGAGAAATTGAGCTTGGGGTTCCTGATTTCGAGGGCAGGCGCGAGATTTTCCAGATACATACTCGTGGGATGCCTCTGGCTGAAGACGTCGATATAGATGAGTTTTCAGAAAAGACTTATGGGTTTGTGGGCGCGGACATTGCGGCTCTGACGAGAGAAGCTGCCATGAACTCTCTTCGACGGGTTCTGCCTGAAATCGATCTTGACGAGCCGACGATACCAAAAGAGCTTCTTGAGGATCTGGTGGTGAGACGACATGATTTCGAGCAGGCTATGCGGGAAGTTCGGCCGAGTGCTTTGAGGGAGATTCTGATCGAGGTTCCGAACGTTACCTGGCAGGACATTGGAGGGCTCGAAGACGTAAAGCAGCTCTTGGTCGAAGCTGTGGAGTGGCCTTTGATCTATGGCGAGAACTTCAGGCGGCTTGGGATCGAAGCGCCCAAAGGCGTTTTGCTCTACGGTCCGCCAGGGACTGGTAAGACTCTGCTTGCAAAGGCGGTTGCAAACGAGAGCAACGCCAACTTCATCACCACCAAGGGAAGCGAGATTCTCTCCAAGTGGTATGGTGAGAGCGAAAGGCACATAGCCGAGATATTCAGGAGGGCGAGGCAAGTTTCTCCCACCATTGTGTTCTTGGATGAGCTAGACTCGATCGCTCCGGTGAGGGGTGGTGCCACAGGAGAGCCTCATGTGACCGAGAGGATAGTAAACCAGCTCTTATCCGAGATCGACGGGATGGAAGAGCTTCGTGGGGTTGTGGTGATAGCTGCCACCAACCGGCCTGACATAGTCGATCCGGCGCTCCTTCGGCCGGGCAGGTTTGACGAGTTGATCATGGTGCCGGTGCCGGATAAAGAGTCGAGGCAAAAGATCCTGGAGGTTCATACGGGGAGGATGCCTCTAGCCGAAGACGTGGATTTGGGTTTGCTTGTGGAAAGGACTGATGAGTATACCGGTGCCGATATCGCTTCTATCTGCAGGAAGGCAGGGAGGCTTGCGCTTCGGGAGAATATGGCCGCAGAGGTGGTAGAGCAGCGGCATTTCTTGGCTGCGTTAGAGGTGATTGGTCCATCAGTCACTCCCGATACTATGAAGTATTACACGAAGCTTTCACGTGAGCTGAGAAAGAAAGGGTCACGCGGGGTCGAAAAGGCGGTAGATGAGATGTGAAGTCTCTCTTATGATTTTTTGTAGGTTGTCTTTGCTTTTGAGTTCGTTGTTGTTGGATTGACTGGTGGTAGCGCCCGATCCCAACGGGATCGGGTTGCGCGGGGAATGTCGACTTGCGGGGAACGTCGCCGTTGAGATTGGGGGTTTCGAGGTTTGGCGGCGAGGAACTTTCCTGTCTGTGGGGGGTTGTGGCGCCAGGTGCTCGTTGTCATTTGTGGTTTTGGGCGCCTTTCTATTTTAGTTCCAGCTGTTAGCTGATGCGTCAATCTGGCACAGAAAGCTCGTATCTAATTTTGCTTATCCAGCACTCGGCGCTGTTTTTCTAGCATAGTAACCTGGATTTGTTCTATTCGCAACAGTGCATTTATGCCCGCGTTGAGCTGCTGGGTCTTGATCAATTGCATGAAGTTTCCTACGATGGGTATATTGCCGTCGTATTCCTCAAAGGTCACTTCAGGACGAACGCAGCAGGATCCCCCCTACTTTAGTGGGGGGAGGAATGCGTTCAAATATTCACAGCCTGAATTAAGGTTGTACCGCTCGCTCTTAATCTGATGCAATTTCTCATAATAGTTACACTTGTAGTTATCATTTTGCCGAAAACATCACATAACGTGAAATATCCGCTTGATCGTTTCCCTCTTATGAAACCGATCCCTTTTTCTGTTTTTATATGATCGAACTTTCTCAGGCCAAACACTTTTCCGGTAGGGATTTTCTTCTCTGACCTCTTCCC
>Ga0272441_10014021_pt1 | contig 11437 bp, 8 predicted proteins | sample SSMProp6N_FD_193582 | JGI IMG/M metagenome (GOLD analysis project Ga0272441, IMG submission 193582) | Marine sediment archaeal communities from Little Sippewissett salt marsh, Falmouth, MA, United States - SSM-Prop-6N | ecosystem: Environmental > Aquatic > Marine > Wetlands > Sediment ... | reverse complement strand
TGCCGCGCGTCAGCGAACCGTGGTACCTCGCCTTCGAGGCACGCGTGGAAACGAGCGTGGCCATGACGCCGGAGGAGGTGGCCGGCCTGGACCTCGACGGCCTGGCCAAGGCGTACACGTAACGGCGGTCCAACGTCCCGGGCCCAAACTCCAAGGTGAACGGCCACGGCGAACGGCAGCACGGCGAGACCCGTTCGACTCGTCCCGGCGCGTCGGGACTCGCTCAGGGTGACAACGAACGGCCACAAGCCACAGAGTAACGGCGATCGGCAGCACGGCGAGACCCGTTCGACTCCGCTGCGCTCAGGGCGACAGTCGTTACCTTGGACCTTGGACGTGCGTCCTTTGAACCTTGGACCTTCCACCGTGAACGGTCGTAGCGCGTTCGCTACACGTCGAGGTTGCGGACTTCGAGGGCGTGGCGTTCGATGAACTCGCGCCGGGGCTGGACGCCGGACCCCATGAGGACGCTGAAGACGTGGTCGGCCTCGGAGGCCTGGTCGATGAGGACCTGCTTGAGGGTTCGGCGGGCGGGGTCCATGGTGGTTTCCCAGAGTTGTTCGGCGTTCATTTCGCCGAGGCCTTTGAATCGTTGGATATCCATACCTTTCTGGCCGAGGCGTCGGATGGTGGGCAGGATGCCCGAGACGCCGGCCACGTTGGCGGCGTCGCCGTTGGAGGCGATCGTGAACTTGTAGTAGGCGGTTTCGTCGCCGACCTCCTGGCGGGCCTGGAGGTGCCAGTCGGCCACGTCGAGGCCGCGCTTGGCCAGTTTGCGGGCGAGGCGCGAGAGTTCGCCGGCGTTGAAGAGTTCCTCGGCTTCCGGCAGGTCGGCCTCGTCGATGGTGGGTTCGTCGGCCTTGGCGGCCTTGCGTTTCTTGCCGGTGAGGCCGAATCGCTTGCGCATGGCGCGGTTGGCGGCTTCCTCGGACTGGAAGAGGTGGACCTCGCGGTCGAGGCGGACCACCCACGACGGGAAGACGCCCTTGGCGTCGCGGGCGCCGAGGAAGATGTCCCACCGGACGCCGCGGCGTTCGATGCCGCGGATGAGTTCCTCGGCCTGCGTGAGGATTTGGGCGAGTTCATCGAGCTTGGCCCCGGTGATTTCGCCGGGCGGTTTCGTGCGGCGCGACGCCTTTGGGTCGGCGTTGAAACGCAGGGCGGCGCCGTCGACGCCCAGGCGCAGGAGCATCTCGCGCATCTCGCGGTCGCTCTGGACGTAGTACTCCTTGCCCTTGCGACGAACGCGGTACAGCGGCGGCTGGGCCACATAAACGTATCCATGCTCGATGAGCTGGGCCATGTGACGGAAAAAGAACGTAAGGAGCAACGTGCGGATGTGGCTGCCGTCGACATCGGCATCCGTCATGATGACGACCTTGTGATAGCGGGCTTTCTCGGGGACGAATTCCTCGTCGCCGATGCCGGCCCCAATCGCCGAGATGATGGTCGCGATCTCCTCGTGGGCCAGCATCTTGTCGATCCGGGCCTTCTCAACGTTCAGAATCTTGCCGCGCAACGGCAGAATGGCCTGGGTGCGACGGTCGCGGCCCTGCTTGGCGGATCCGCCGGCCGAATCACCCTCAACGAGAAACAGCTCCGTCAGGGCGGGGTCGCGTTCCGAGCAATCCGCCAGTTTGCCCGGCAGGTTACCCGATGCCAGAGCGCCCTTGCGGCGGACAAGGTCGCGGGCCTTGCGCGCCGCCGCTCGGGCAGTCATCGCCTGGACGGCTTTTTGGACAATTTTCCGTCCGTCGGAGGGGTGTTCCTCGAGGTACTGGGCAAGCATTTCGTTGGTAACGGTTTCGACGAACGTTCCCACATCGCTATTGGAGAGTTTGGTTTTGGTTTGTCCCTCGAACTGGGGGTCGGGCACGCGGGCGCTGACGACGGCGGTCATGCCTTCGCGCAAGTCGTCGCCGGAAGGCGCCGTTTCACCTTTCAGGAGGTTCTGCTTCTTGGCGTAGAAGTTCAGCGTGCGTGTCACGGCGGCCTTGAAGCCCGAGAGGTGGGTCCCGCCCTCGATCGTGTTGATGTTATTCGCGAAGCACAGGATGTTCTCGTTGAACCCATCGTTGTACTGGATGGCCACCTCAAGGTCGATGTTCGTCGTTTCGTCGGCCCGCCGGAAGTACACGACCTTTCGGTGCAGGGTATTCTTACCCTCGTTCAGATGTTTCACGAACGCCCGGATGCCCTCCTTAAACCGGAACTCGTTTTCCCGGTCGTCGCGTTGGTCCACCAGCCGGATGCGCAGCCCCTCGTTCAGATACGCCAGTTCGCGCATCCGGTTCTCGAGCAGCTCGAACTTAAACGTCGGGTCCGCAAAGATCTCCGGGTCGGGCTTGAAGGTAACGGTCGTGCCGGTCCGTTTGGTTTTGCGGCCTTGCTTCAGGTCCTGGGTCTTCTTGCCGCGCGCAAACGCCATTCGCCAAATGTACCCATCCCGATGAATCTCGACCTCCAGCCATTCCGAGAGGGCGTTCACGCAGCTCACGCCCACCCCGTGCAGGCCGCCGCTCACCTTGTAACTGGCGTGGTCAAACTTGCCGCCCGCGTGCAGCATGGTCAGGGCCACTTCCACGCCGGGTTTGCGTTCGGTGGGGTGCTTATCCACGGGGAACCCGCGCCCGTCGTCGGCGATGCTGATGTGCCCGCCGGGGTGAATCGTGACCTCGATGTTGCGGCAGTACCCGGCCATGGCCTCGTCAATGGCGTTATCGACCACCTCGTTCACCAGGTGATGCAGGCCCCGCTGCATGCGGTCGCCAATGTACATGTCGGGCCGTTTCCGGACGGCCTCGAGGCCCTTCATCACCTTGATCGCGTCGGCCCGATACGCCCCGGCCCCCGCGGTTTTCTTGGCGGCCTTGCGGCCGGAGGTCCGGCGCTTGGCATCGGTACGGCCGGCCTTGGCGGCCGGGGTCTTACGTTTGGCCATCGTCGAGCGTCTCCGTTCGGCTCAGGGCCCGCAAACGGGCAATTCCGGGGCTCCCAGGCCCCATCATGACCCCGTATTCTACCGCGCCGCGGCCGTCCCCGAAAGGCCAATTCGCCCGGCAAAACGGCTCTCACCGCAGAGAACGCTGAGTACGCAGAGAACGGCCGGCCACACTGGGGTAACGGCAGCGGCTTGGAACCGCAAAGCGCCCGAAGGACGCAAAGGAAGGCGGGAGGATTGGGGAACGGCAACGGCGGCAAGGCGCACAGGCTGCCAGCTGCAAGCTGTCACCCTGAGCGCAGCGCAGCGGAGTCGAACGGGTCTCGCCGTGGCCTTTGCCGTGATGCCGTTTCTTGTATCGGACACCCAAACGAAAAACCTTCGAGGCGAGATCTCTCCGCTCGCCGCCGGCCTCGCCCCGGCAAGGCCGACGCCTCGGTCGAGATGACAGCGTGCGTCTCGCCGTGGGCGCGGCTTGTCATTCCGAGCGACCGGAGGGAGCCGAGGAATCTCGCCTTGGCGCCGTTGCCCCCACGCGCGGCCGACGCCTCGGTCGAGATGACAGCGTGCGTCTCGCCGTGGGCGTGGCTTGTCATTCCGAGCGACCGGAGGGAGCCGAGGAATCTCGCCTTGGCGCCGTTGCCCCCACGCAAGGCCGACGTCTCGGTCGAGATGACAGCGTGCGTTTCGCCGTGGGCGTGGCTTGTCATTCCGAGCGACCGGAGGGAGCCGAGGAATCTCGCCTTGGCGCCGTTGCCCCCACGCGAGGCCGGCGCCTCGGTCGAGATGACAGGGGGGCGGCCCCGCCTGGGTTTGCCGTTCGCTGTCATCCCGAGTGAGCGCAGCGAATCGAGGGATCTCGCCGCGCATCTCCTTGCATCACCGGCCTGCCACTCTAGAATGGCATGCCGAGATCACGCCATGCGTCAATACTACGTGTACATCATGACGAACCGCAGCGGCACCCTGTACACAGGCATGACGAACGACCTTCGCCGCCGCGTCTGGCAGCACAAGCACGGCACGGTGCCGGGGTTCACGCACGCATATCACATCGACCGGCTCCTGTACTACGAGGTGACGACAGACGTGCTCTCGGCCATTGAACGCGAGAAGCAGATCAAGCGGTGGCGCCGGGCCAAGAAGGTCGCCCTCGTCGAGCAGCAAAACCGCGACTGGCACAACCTTGCGGCCGACTGGTTCGCCAACGAGCCGCCGCCGGGGACGTAGGGCGAAACGCTGCCCGTGGGCCGTTCGCTGTCATTCCGAGCGAGGCGAAGCGGGCCGAGGTACCTCGGCTCCGCCCCCGCCGGGGCGACGCTCCGCGCTGTCATCTCGACCGAGGCGGTGGCCTCGCGCCGGCGAGGCCGGCGGCGAGCGGAGAGATCTCGCCTCGAAGGTCGTTCGCCTCAGGACGCTAAACGCAAAGCGAACGGCGACCGTAGCACGGCGAGATCCCTCGGCTTCGCTCGGGATGACAACGAATGGCAACAGCGCCACGGCGAGATTCCTCGGCTGGCCCGCCTTTGGCGGGTAAACCGCGCCTCGCTCAGGGTGACAGCGCACGGCAACGGCGCACAGCATCACGGCGAGATCCCTCGACTTCGCTCGGGATGACAGACAGCGGCGCGCCGGGTGTGTTACAGGGCTTTCACGTGTTTCGCCAAACGGGCGAGCAGGTCCCGCGAGGCCGGGGAGCCGGAGTAGGGCAGGATGCCCGCGAGGAAGGTGCCCGAGCGGAAGATGACGAGTTGGCCCATGACGAACTTGTCGGCGATGAAGCCGTCGACCTGCGACGCAGCGTCGCCGGTCGAAGACGCACTGGCGGATCCCGGCGTCCCGGCACCCGGCGCCTCGGCATCCCCAGACGCACTGGCGGGCAAGCCGCCAGTGGCACCCGGCGCCCCGGCACCTGGCGCCTCGGCACCTGCCTGGATCGCTTTCAGGGAATCGGCGTCGAGCGGGGCGATGGTCGATTGGGCCGCCACCTGTTTCTTGAACTCCGCGAGTGCCGCGGCGGCTGCGTCGGCGGAGTCGTAGCGGCACGCGAACAGGGTGACGGCGGCGGGGGTCTCGCCCTGGCCGGCGTCGAAGCGGGCGGTCACGGCCCGGGCGAGCGGTTCGTAGCCGAGGTACGCCTCGGGCAGGTACTGTTCGCTCTTCGCAACGCGACCGTCGGCGGGCAGCCACCCCAGGTAGGCGGGCATGGGGCCGGGGGCGGGCAGATCGGCGGCGAGGCGTGCGGCCACGTCGCGGACGATGGCCGGGTCGGCGGCGAGCGGGTTGCTGACGACGACGTAGTAGCGGTCTTGCCAGAACTCGACGCGACCGCCGGCGCCGGCGCCTTCGGTCCCGACGTCGACGGGCGAGCCTTCGAGGTCGGCGTTGCTGCGAAAGAGGGCGAAGGCGTTCTCCGGGGATCCCATGTCGTAGACGTCGACCGTGGTGACGGGTTCGTCGGCCTTGGCGTAATCGGCGGTGGCGAGGCCCTGCATGCCGAACGAGACGACGTAGGGGGCCTGGCCGTTGATGTACTCGTGCAGTGTGCCGGGGGCGTAGCGGGTAACGGGGGTGACGCGGCGGAACGGTCCGCGGGCCTCGGGCAGGAGGGTGGGCGACTCGCCGCCCGGTTCCGACGTGCATCCGGCCAGAAGAAGGGCGAGTGCGAGGAGCACCGGCGGGAAGAACCCACGGCGAGATCCCTCGGCTGGCCCGCCTTTGGCGGGTAAACTGCGCCTCGCTCGGGATGACAACGAACGGCAACGGCCGCCGATCCTTCGGCCGGACAAGGCGGGCCGTGGCACACGGGCGTTCGCGCGCGGCGGGTACGGAGACCCGCCGCGCGGTATCGTTGTGTGCGGCGTCGGTGCGGGTTGACGGGTATCAGGCGAGGGCATGGTGGGCCTCCTCGAGGCGCTGGCGGATGGGGAGGTGGCCGGGGCAGGCGGCCTCGCACGTGCCGCAGCCGCGGCAGGCGTCGGCCCGTTCGGGTGCGGGCAGGGCGGCGTAGGCGGCCCGGGCGGTGCGGCGGTCGCCGTTGCGGAAGTAGGCGGTCAGGCGGATGATGTCCTGGACGGCGATGCCGTTTGGGCAGGCGTCGAGGCAGGTTCCGCAGAAGCCGCACAGGCCGGCCTGGCGGGCGCGGCGTTCGAGGCGGTGTGCGTCGGCGGCGGCGAGGCGGATGCCGGGCACCTTCAGGTTCTGCTCCACGTGGGTCATGTTCGTCATGCCGCACGCCACGGCGTGGACGCCCGGCACGTCGAGGATGTAGCGGTAACAGAGTTGCTGTGGGGAGTAGCCCTCGGCGTGCAGGCGCGGGTCGTCATGGTCCTTGACGAGGCGGTCGGCCTCGACGGCGGTCTTGATGGCGATGACGCCCATGTCGGCCTTGCGAGCGGCGTCCAGCGCGGGGCGCATGGAGGCGACGTCGGCTCGCCCGAGGCTTCCCCAGGTGGCCTTGGCCAGCGAGAAGGCGACCATGCCCAGGTCGTACCGTCCGCAGGCGGCGGCCTTGGCGAGGCATTCGGCGGGTTTGGCGTGTTCGCTGAATCCGATGAAGCGGGCCTTGCCCTGCTTGCGGCAGGCGTCGGCGGCGCGGAGCCATTCGGGGTTGTCGATCCAGTCGACGAGGGTGGTGCAGCCGTGCAGCATGAGCATGTCGACGCCGTCCATGCGGAGGCGTTTGAGGCAGGTTTCGAGCTGCTTCATAACGGCGTCGAAGACGCCTTGGCCGGCGCGGAGTTGGGGGCGGACGTCGACCTTGGTGGAGATGAAGACGCGGTCGCGTCGGCCGTCGTGGCTGAAGTATTCGCCGAAGGCCTCCTCGCTGCGGCCGCCGCCGTACTTCCAGGCGGTGTCGAACCAGTTGACGCCGCCCTCGTACAGGCGTGCGAGCAGGGGGATGCGCTGGCGATTCGTGTGCAGGCTGCCGTGAACGATGCGCGACACGTTCAGGTTGGTGCGTCCGAACCGGGTGTAGACCATGCCGGCGGCTTCGTGGCGGCGCTCACGTTTGGGCTCGGCCGCCCATGTGGCGCTGGGTCCGACAAGGGCGGCGCCGACGCCGGCAGCCGCGGTGCAGAGAAACTGGCGACGTTCCATGGCAGGCCCCTTTGCGGGTGGCACCGTAACGGGTCGATTGTATCGGCAGGCGGGCGGGCGGGTCAACGGAAAGGCACCGCGGCACGGTTACGGGCGGGCAGGGCGCTGCTTCTCGAGGCGGAACCGCAGGTCGCCCACGAACACCGAGGGGGCGTCCTGCCGGAGCATGGCCAGGAGTTCCGGCTTGCGGAAGTTGTTGAGTTCGGCGAGCAGGGCGCTCGAATCGACAACGAACGCCGCCACGTGGTTCCGAAGCGTTTCGAGCCGCGTGTGACGGGCCACGGGACCCAGGTATGCCTCCCACGCCTGCCAGAGGCGGTCGCGGTCGGACACGTGGGTCAGGCCGTTCTTGGCGGCCCAGCGTTGGGCGATGGAGCCGATGGCCTCGGCCCGGATGTCGTAGAAGTCGGCGGCTTCGGGCGGGCCAAGGGGCATAGCATGCGCTTTCAGGCGATCCTCGGTCCGGGCGGCGCCGTCGCCGCCGCGGACGCGTGCGGCCCACGATGAACGATGGTGTGTCAGACGATGCTGACGGGCATAACCACGTGCGTAAAGGTTTTGCCCTCGGTCAGCACGCCCGGTTTGCTGGCGCTCTTGAACGAGAGGGTCAGTTCGTCGCCGTTAACGACCTTGGCGGCATCCATGAGGTAGGTGGGGTTGAAGCCGATTTCGAGGTCGTCGCCCTCGTACTGGGCGGGCATGCGGATTTCGGCCTCGCCCATTTCAGGGGTTCGGCTGGTGATGACGAGTTCGCCGGCCGAGAACTTCAGCGTTACGCCGCGCGATTCCTCGTTCGTCAGCAGGGCGGCTTTGCGCACCGAGGCCACGAACGCGCCCGTGCCGAGGACGGCCTTCTTGTCGAAGTCCTTCGGAATCACGTCGTCATATTTCGGAAAGTGTCCATCCACCAACCGCGAGTACACCACCCGGTGGGTGCCGCCCACGGGCGGCGTCGAGAGGAGGATTTCCTTCTCGCCCAGGACCACGCGCACGGGTTCCTTGGCATCGCCCACGTCGGCCAGGCACCCTTGGATGAGTTTCATGGCCTTGCTAGGAACGATGGCGCTCACAGTCTCGGCCGGCCCGTCGCTGCATTTGCCGCGAGCCAGGCTGAGGCGGCGACCGTCGGTGGCCACCAGCGTCACGGTCTTGGCGTCCACCTCCCATAACACGCCGTTCAGGGCGTACCGGGTGTTCTCTTTGGCGGTGGCAAAGAGGGTGCGTTCAGTTAGCGCGAGGAGGTCGTCGGCGGCCATCTCGAAGGCGCCCGTTTCGGGGAATTCCGGCACCTGCGGAAAATCATCCGGATTATCGCCCAGAATGCTGAAGTGCGCATTCGGGGCCTCAATGGTGGTTTCCTGGTCGGTCGACGCAACCGAAACCGTATCGTCCTCGAGTTCTCGCAGGATCGCGTGGAACCGCTCGGCCGGCACAAGGCCCACCCCGGGTTCCGACACGTCGATCTTGTCGAGAACGATGCGGATGCCAACCTCCAGGTCGGTGGCCAACAGCGTAACGCCCTCTTCGGTGGCGTCCATCTTCACACAACCAAGGGCCGGCTTCGGGCTCCGAGGGGCCACAACGCCCGATGCCACCTGAACGCTACGGGTAAGGGCTGCACGGTCACAAGCCGCTTTCATGCAAAGACCTCCTGTACCGGAAGCATGAGTCTTTTACTTATTGGTTATAACGTATTCACCGTCATCATAGGGTCTGTGTAAAGCGTGATGTACGGCCTAACCGTTACGCAACTGCCTGCTGTAACGGATGTTATGGCAGCAGGGCTTGCTTGGCCGATGTGAAAAACCTGTCCAATTCTCCGTCAGGCCGTGTGGCGCACGTTGTGGCGCACGGGCAGGCCGGGAGAAAGGGGTGAGGCCGTCGGTGGTGCGCCACGCGTGTGACACAGGTTCTCCACACAGTTTATTCCCTCAGAACATGGTGTTCAATGGTTTCAACGAGGCCGCGGAACGCCGTGTCGCGTTTCATTTCGCGCCGGATTTTGCGTTCCGCATGGAGTACCGTGGTGTGATCGCGGCCGCCGAAGAAGGCGCCAACCTCCTCAAGGCTTTGGCTCGTCAGTGCGCGTGCCAGGTACATCGAGATTTGGCGCGGCAGGGCGATCGATTGCGTCCGCTTTTTGCTCTGGAGGTCCGAGAGGCGGGCGTTAAACCGTTCGAGGACGGCGTTCGTGATGTCTTGGATCGAGATGGCGCGACCAGGCCGGTGGACGAGGTCGCGGAGGGCCTCTTTGGCCAGGTCCATGGTCACCTCGCGGTTCGAGAGCGACGCAAACCCAAGGACGCGGACGACCGCCCCTTCGAGTTCGCGGTTGTTGGTTTCGACCACCGAGGCGATGTACTGAACCACCTCTTCGGGCAGGTCCAGTTCGCGCAGGCGAGCCTTTTTGCGCACAATCGCCACCCGCGTCTCGTAACTGGGCCGGTCAATCCGGGCCACCAGGCCCCATTTGAACCGGCTGACCAGCCGTTCCTCGATTCGCGGAATCTCGTGTGGCGGCGAGTCGCTCGACAGAACCACCTGCTTCTGCGTCTGGTACAGCGTGTTGAACGTGTGAAAGAACTCCTCCTGCGTCCGGTCCTTATCGGCCAGGAAGTGGATGTCGTCAATCACCAGCACGTCCACGTACCGGAATCGGTACCGGAAATCCTCCACCTGGCTCCGTTCAATCGCCCCGATGAACTGGTTAACGAAGTCCTCGCACGAGAGGTACATCATCGTAATGTCGTCGCGCGTGTTGATCAGTTTGTGGCAGATGGCCTGCATCAGGTGGCTCTTGCCCAACCCGACGCTGGCGTGGATGAACAAGGGGTTGTAGGCCCGGCCCGGCAGGTCGCTGATGGCCAGCGACGCGGCGTGGGCCATCCGGTTGCACGGGCCGGTCACGAAGTTCTCGAACGTGTACTGCGGGTTCAGGCGGGGCACGGGCCCGGTTGGCGTGCGCTCGGGCCACGCCGGACGCGTCGTGGGTTCGCCAGGCGACGCCGTCAGGCTGAGTTCCACTCGCCGGCCCACGGCTTTTTGCAACGCCTGTTCCAGCGCCGTGCGGACGGCCTGGTCCACCTGCGACGGGTCGTGGGCGTCGGGCAACACGAGCGCCGCGTGCGCGTCGCCGAGTTTCGACAGGCGCGCATTGGCCAACCACAGCGGGAACGCCGTGCCATCGGAATCAGCATCGAGATGATCGAGGACCTGCTTCCAGACATTCCGCTCGGCCGGCGTCATGTGAGCCGACTCCCCAATCTAGGTGTGGTTATGTTTTCCAGCGCCGTGGTGTAGCTGGCAACGCGTGCGCGCCGGCCGGACCCAACCGCAAGCCTGTGGTGGCCGGAGACGGCCGAACGTGCACACCCTACCACAAGCCCCAGGGACGGTCAACGCAAACATAGCCGTTCCGGCGCGAACCGCAACAGAAACTTCTCGCGCTCCCGCCCAAACTGTTTCGGGCACCCGTGCGCGGCGCCTGAGCCGGCCGTCCCCGCGCGGCCGGCGCCCACCCGCGCCCGGTTGGCCGCCCGGCGTGACACGCGAGGTCGCGCCGCGTGCGCCGGCGCGACCCGCCTCGGTCGCGTGGCCGGGCGCTATGCCCGAGTATACACCCCATCGCCCAAGCGTTGCACGTGGCCGACGGCGAGGCGTACCAACGGTGCGGGGCGAAACACCCCCAGACTGCTCACATTTTGACCGGCGTCCTTCGAAATGTAAGTGCCTTTTAGAAAAGGCCTTGTCGCGGAACACCCAGGTTGTTAACAAGTTATCCACAATCCCGGCGGTCGCGGTAAGTCGCTAAATGCAAAGCGCTTGCGCGCTGGCTACGCCCCGTCCAGGCCCACCTCGCGCAGCCGGCGATACGTCGGGCACGAGGCCATCAGGTCGGCGTGCGTGCCGACGGCCTCGATGCGGCCGGCCCGCATGACGACGATCCGGTCAGCGATGGCGAGCGTCGACAGGCGGTGGGCGATCAGCAGCGTCGTCCGCCCGCGGACGAACTCCCGCAACGTGTCCTGGACCAGGGCCTGCGTCTCCTCGTCCAGGGCGCTGGTGGCCTCGTCGAGGATCAGGATGGCGGGGTCGCGCAGGATCGCCCGGGCCAGCGACACGCGTTGCCTCTCGCCCCCGGAGAGGGTCGCGCCGCGCTCGCCGAGGAGGGTGTCGTATCCGTTCGGCAAGTCGCGGATGAACCCGTCGGCGTGGGCGGCGCGGGCGGCCGCCTCGATCGCCGCCTCCGACGGCGGACGCCGGTGGCTCCCCGCCGCGCCGAGGGCGATGTTCACCGCCACCGAGTCGGCCAGCAGGACGTCTTCCTGAGGCACGTAGGCCACCTGGTCGCGCAGGCTACGAAGCGTGGCGTCGCGTAGGTCCGTCCCATCGAGC
>Ga0272441_10014020_pt1 | contig 11438 bp, 11 predicted proteins | sample SSMProp6N_FD_193582 | JGI IMG/M metagenome (GOLD analysis project Ga0272441, IMG submission 193582) | Marine sediment archaeal communities from Little Sippewissett salt marsh, Falmouth, MA, United States - SSM-Prop-6N | ecosystem: Environmental > Aquatic > Marine > Wetlands > Sediment ... | reverse complement strand
TAAAGCCCCCTGTCGTGTCGTTCCCGCGAAGTTATTCCGGGGAAAGTCAAGCGCATTTCCTTTAATCTATCGGGGTGAATTCCCCGCAGCTTGCTGCGTTTCCTTTTTTGCGGTTAGCTGTTGATACCCCGTCAGCTCTGCTGCGGGGTAGTTCATTTCTTCTTAACACTGCAGTCTGGGGATTTAGATTTGAAACCTTCTATTGCCTTATCGACCCGTTTATCTGTCGCGTTGCCTTTTCGGGGGCTTCCAACGACTGCGAGAAGGTTCATAATTACTGACCAGTATTGAGATTCATCGAAACAGGTTACAGGTACATTGAGATTACTCAACTTGTGCTAATGGTTTACTGAAACCATTATTAGGTTTTAAAATGTCAATATATTGGCCCCTTCTGAAATTTCAAATAGTTTGGGCGCACCAGCAAAGGTTACGGAATCAATAACATCCTTTTCGCCAACCTGGCGACTCTCGGCACAGGGAATTCAAACGAAAATGGGAACCTGGTTCTTTACTAAATAGAACAAATGCGGTCCGGCTTCATCGCCGGTGGGTGCTACAATGTTATCGACCATGCCATTTTTGGCTAAAACCACTGCGTCATCTGTGAGAAAAAGGCTAACCTCGTGACCGGTTTCGTGAGCGGCTTTTGCCAGTTGAAAAGTTCGTGTGACCCGTGTCGGGTCTTCTAAGCCGCGTGTCAGCACAAATACAAATTTCGACATCTTTACCATCTCCTTTCATCTGTTGTTCGGTTTCTTCCTCAGAATAAATTGATATCTTTTTCTAATGATTTTTGGCAGGTCAGAGTCTCACAACAGATTCATTGAGCGTATCAGACGATTCGCCAACACTTTGATAGATTTTGCCTATGGCCTTATGAATGTATCCTTGGTTTTATATTATTTTCATTGCAATACGATGAATAAACGGTTTGTTTGAATGAAACATCCACCTCTTTTGTCTACCATACCCCTTCGATAAATCAAGAAAAAGAAGTCCCTCTCTTTTTTGCCTGAAGCCCGACATGCTGAGGGCCCCAGATTCCCGGGACCCTCAGCATTGCTTATACTGTCGACCTTTTAAAACCCATCCTAAAAAGTCTTTACGTGTTCATGGCATGGTCACGAACCGGTTCAGTATGCTCTCATCATGCAGGGATGCGCTGATCCTTTACCGTTTCGTGCCTTACTTGAACTGATCTTCTTCGGTGCTGCCGGACATGGCTCCAACCGAGGAATCCCCACTGCTGATCGTGTCAATTAATCGGTCAAAATAGCCGGCTCCCACGAATTTCTGGTGGGTGGTGGCCATGTAACCGTCTTCCTTGCCGAAGCGAAATTCCTCTTCCTGGAACTTGGAGTAGGCCAGCATACCGTTTTTGCGGTAGTTCATGGCCAAGTCGAACATGCCCAGGTTCAGGGCATGGAACCCGGCCAGGGTGACGAACTGGAATTTGTAGCCCATGGCCCCGAGTTCACGCTGAAAGGTGGCGATGGTGTCATCGTCCAGGTTGGCTTTCCAGTTGAACGACGGGGAGCAGTTGTAGGCTAGCAGCTTGTCGGGAAACTTCTCGTGAATTCCTTCGGCAAAGCGCCTGGCCTGAGCAATGTCCGGCTTGGACGTTTCGCACCAGACCAGGTCTGCGTAAGGGGCGTAGGCCAGGCCGCGGGCAATGGCGGATTCCACACCATTTTTTACGTAGAAGAAACCTTCGCTGGAGCGGGGTTTGTCGAGAATAAATGGCCGGTCCCGTTCGTCAATGTCGCTGGTGACCAGCTTGGCGGCATCGGCGTCCGTTCGTGCCACGAGGATGGTCGGAACGCCGCAGACGTCTGCGGACAATCGGGCTGCCACGAGTTTGGCCACCGCCTCCTGGGTCGGAACCAGAACCTTGCCGCCCATGTGCCCGCATTTTTTGGCCGAGGAGAGCTGGTCTTCGAAATGCACCCCGGCGGCGCCGGCTTCGATCATCTGCTTCATCAGTTCGAAGGCGTTGAGCGGGCCACCGAACCCGGCCTCGGCGTCGGCGACAATAGGGGCGAACCAGTAAGGGCCGGTCTTTCTTCCGTCCAGCACCTGAATCTGGTCGGCCCGCCGCAGAGCGTTGTTGATGCGCTGGACCACCGCCGGCACGCTGTTGGATGGATAGAGGCTCTGGTCCGGGTACATTTCGCCGGCCAGGTTGGCGTCAGCAGCCACCTGCCAGCCGCTCAGGTAGATGGCCTTGAGACCGGCCTCGACCTGCTGAACCGCCTGGTTGCCCGTCAGCGCCCCCAATGCCGGAACATAGTCTTCATGATTGATCAGATACCAGAGTCGCTTGGCGCCGATGGTCGCAAAGGTGTAGGCAATGGTCAGGTTGCCGCGCAGCTTCAGCACATCTTCGGCCGAGTAGGGGCGAACGATGCCCTTCCAGCGCGGATCACTTGCCCAATGGGTTTCCAGTTCTTCGCGTTCGTCGGCCACCACTTCGTGACAGGTCAATCGTTGGCAGATCTCCTCAGCTTTCTCTTCTATGGTCTTCATCTTCCCTCTCCTTGTGTAAAATTTCATTTCCGTGCTGGAGCCGTAGGAGCGGCTTCCAGCCGCGATATATAAAATCGCCTTAAACCAACTTATCGCGGCTGTAAGCCGCTATCACCAAAAAAAGAGTCATGGTACGTCGTCCATGCGGCACGCAAATTAGCCCTTCAGATGATCGTAGGCCTTCAATGTCAAAAACTCAGCCAGGCTGTCGGCGGCGATAATTTCGTCGAACAGGGTTGCGGCCTGTTCGTATTCGACCTGCTGAAAATGCGTATCGCCCACCTCGGCCTTGATCTTCTCCATCTCCTCCTTCATCATTGAACGAAACAGGTCTAACGTGATCTTTCTCCCGTCGTCAAGCGCCGCATCGGGATGGTTGATCCACTGCCACAGCTGAGCCCGCGAAATTTCGGCGGTGGCCGCGTCTTCCATGAGGTTGTACAGGGGCACGCACCCCAGACCCGAAAGCCAGTTGGCCATGTATTGGATCCCTACGCTGATGTTGGTGCGCATGCCCGGCTCGGTGATGGTTCCGGCAGGCACCTTCAGTAAATCTGCAGCCGTCACCTGAACGTCTTTTCGCGATCGATCGATCTGGCTGGGGGCGGGCATGGCCTTGTCGAACTCCTCCATGGCGATGGGAACCAGGCCCGGATGGGCCACCCAGGTGCCGTCATGGCCGTCGGTGGCTTCACGGGTCTTGTCTGCCCGGACTTTTCCCAACGCCTCGATATTTTTCTCCGCGTCGCTTTTGATTGGAATCTGCGCGGCCATGCCGCCGACGGCATAGGCCCCGCGGCGGTGGCAGGTCTTGATCGCCAGCAGCGAGTAAGAACGCATGCAGTGACGAGTCATCGTGATCTGGGCTCGGTCCGGGAACAGATAGCCGGGAACATTCTTGAATCGTTTGATGAAACTGAAAATGTAATCCCAACGCCCGCAGTTCAACCCGGCACTATGGTCCTTGAGCTCATAGAGGATTTCATCCATCTCGAAGGCGGCCATGATCGTCTCGATGAGCACCGTTGCTTTGATGGTTCCTGTCGGGATGTCCAGCGCCTCCTGGGCGGTGATGAAGACGTCGTTCCACAGCCGTGCCTCCAGGTGGCTCTCCATCTTGGGCAGGTAAAAGTAGGGCCCGCTGCCTCGGTCCAGAAGGCGCTTGGCGTTGTGGAAAAAGAAGAGTCCAAAATCGAACAGGCTTCCCGAAACGGGCTGCCCGTCAATGAGAACATGCTTTTCCACCAGATGCCAGCCGCGGGGGCGGACGATGAGGGTGGCGATTTTGTCATTCAAACGGTAGGTTTTGCCTTCCGGGTTGGTAAATTCGATGGTCCGGTTGACGGCGTCGCGAAGGTTGATCTGTCCGTCGATGGTGTTCGTCCAGGTGGGGCTGTGGCTGTCTTCGAAATCGGCCATGTAGGTCTTCGCCCCGGAATTGAGTGCGTTGATGACCATTTTTCGATCCACCGGCCCGGTAATTTCCACCCGTCGGTCGGAAAGGTCGTCGGGCACCGGGGCCACCGTCCAGTCGCCATCCCGGATAGGCTTTGTATCCGGCAGAAAATCCGGCAGGTTTCCGGCGTCAATATCGGCCTGAACCTTCTCCCGGCGAGCGATCAGCTCCCGCCGACGCGCGTCGTACCGACGGGCAATTGTCCTCACAAAGCTCAGGGCTTCGGGTGTCAAGATGCCGCCGAACGCGTCGGGGACCGGTGCATTGATGGTGACGCCATCGGGAATTCGGGTATTACTCATCTGATTCCTCCTTTTGCGTATTGATAATGCCGCCCTTACAGCCGGTACCGAGGGTGATAGGGACGGATGTGTCGAATGTGCCCTGAACGGATTTCATCTTGAGCCTTTACCCAGAAGTCCGGCGCCAGCAGATCGGCGTGCTGGCTTAAAAAAAGGTCCCGATGTCCGGGTGAGAGTCCCAGAAAACGGGAAAACTCCTCAGGAAAGACATCGTCCTCCCCCACAGCGTACCAGGGTTCGTCGGCCATCTCTTCCATATATGACCGTGCCTCGGGAATTTTTCTGAATCGGCAGGTGGTCAGTGGCACGATTTCATCGTAGTCGTAAAACACCACTCGCCCGTGGCGGGTCACGCCGAAGTTTTTGAGCAGTAAGTCGCCGGGAAATATGTTGGCGAATGCCAAATCTTTGATCGCATTGCCGAAGTCCACCACCGCGGCTTCGGTTTTTATGCTGGTCTGCTCCTTCAGGTAAATATCGAGCGGGGTCACCCGGCGCTCCAGGTAAGCATGGTCGATGATCACGCGATCGTCTACCAGGTGAACAGTCTGACCGGCCTCGGTCGTGAGATGATCGATCAGATCGTCGGAAAACCAGCAGCGGTCGAAAGAGAGGTGTTCAAAGGTATGGGCCTCGATGAGTCGTCCCACCCGGTAGTGGTTGAACACGAAGTCGTATTGTTCGATGACCTTGTTTCGTGTGGTTTTCTTTGGGGTGTCGAAGCGGTCGCGGATCAGTTTGACAACCATTTCATGGTCGGCCATGTCAAACACCACCATGACCATCCCCCGCTTGCCCGGCGATACGTGGAACCGGCCGTCCGTGCACGCTGCCGTGTGCCGGCAAACATCCTGGTAAAGCACCGTCTTGCCGTGTTTGAAATAGCCGATGGCAGAGAAGATCTCGGCTTCAGGTTTGGCAGGCATGATGGACTTGAGAAAACCGACCAGTTCGCAAAGCTTTTCAACCGTCACGTGAAAGGCCGAGCGGGTGTAGGAAAAGACGATGCTCAAGCCGTCCGTGTCCAGCAGCAGGGCGTCCACCACCACACCTTCCGGTGAATGAAGCAGGGCCATAGCCAGCGGGATCAGCTGTTTTCCCGCCACCACGCGTCCGATGAGATAAGCGCCCTGACCGCGGAAGAAGACGTGACGAATCATTTCGATACGAACCGGCTGGGCGCGGTCGTTGATTTTACTCAGGCGTTTTTCCACGCGTTCCGCGATCCGGGACACACCCTTTTCCAGCGATGCACGGTCGATCTTGAGGTCGCTGTAGTCGGAAAGGATCTGCCGGATGACCGGTCCAATGGCTCCTGCCAACGGATAAGTGTTGAAGACAGACTCCGTCGGGCATGGCAGTGCCGGCTGGTGGTCATCGTGGACGAACTCGATCTGCCGATTCACGCCGACGGTGCCGAAAATGCGGCGGGTGACCGAATTGAAAAAGGTTTCGGCCAACTCCCGGTCATCCAAGCCCGTGATGCGGGCGGCGTAGTCGGCCTTGGCCGCGGTCCATAACGCTTCATCAGCGATCCGGTCATCGAGCAGGCTGCGGATGTCGATTTCTGTCTGGTTTACGACCGTTGCGTATAGGTTCAACCTCTCGGTGGTGTCGATTTGGACCAGGTCCCACTGGCGGTTCATGAATCGTCCGGGTGCACGCAGCGTGATCCGGCGAAAACGATCCTCATGGTCGCAGAACCGCTCATGGATGCAACTGGAACAGTTTTGTGCCAATGGTTCGATCGTCATCTTAAGACTACTTGATTGGGGCTGGGCTGCAAAGATGAGCCTCTTCCATTGCCACGCGACCGCATCCATTGCATACATATTTCATTTCCGCCAGCTTGTCTTTGCAGACGTGCTTGACGTCAACTTCCGCTGCACCGCAGAAACTGCATTTTTCTTTATCCCCGCAGGGATTGCACAGATGTCCCGGTGATTCGGCAATGGCGCCGCAGCTTTTACATGTGTAGGCCATAAGGATGCTCCTTTTTTCAGTGGGTGGACGATGGCATAAAAATGATGCCTGATTGGACAATGTCAAACCGGGCAGGTCCTCAGGCGAACGCTGCCAGCATTTCTGAAGGCGCCCTATTTGAAAATTGGGCAAGGTGATTCGGCCAGGCCGGGCGATTGCCATCGCCGCTGCTTGGTTTTTATCGCGGCGGAACGGCTATGTTTTTTCTTGAGTAACCACCCTTGCCGGCCGAACTAAGGAGCCCGTGCCGGCGGTCACCGGCAGTCGGCGCTAAAGTGCCTTCTCGTTGACAGGTCATGTGCTTTTCGTATGATGCACGCCGCTGCGTGTTCATTCGTCGGCCGTCTGGCGTGCGTGGGTTGTGGAAATTATAGACAGGCTGGGCCATTGCCCGACAAATAAGGGAGCGTGCATGATCTATATCGTTTTGGGTTGATCGGGGCCGTCATGGGCAGCTTTTACCTCTATGGCCGGGGTGACTTTCTGCTGGGCGGCGTCATTGGCCTGCTGGTGGTGGTGGTGGTCGTCGTAAAGCTCTTCGTGGTAGACCTGTCGGGTTCGGGTACTGTCTCCCGAATTGTTTCATTTTTGGCGGTGGGTGGATTGATGCTGGTGATCGGTTTTTTTACCCCCTTGCCTCTGGTAGTATCGAAAGGAGAGAGCCGATGAGAATATGGCTGTGGTTGGTGCTGCTGGCAGGTTGCCTACCTTCCGTATCGTTGGCGGACACCACCGTGGATGACTTCGCCTACGGCATTAAGATCGACGTGCCCGCCGGTACGGCCGTTGCCGCCATGAGTATGCCCGAACAGGTTTACGAAAGTGCCTACCGAAGGGACCTGGGAGACGTCTGTGTATTCAATGCCAACGGCGAACCGGTGCCGCATATGATCCAATACGCACAAACCCAGCCAACTGATGCGCCCTGGCGGTCGTTGCCGTTCTTCCCGCTTCCACAAGAAGCGACGGCGGAGGTCGGTGGCTACCGGGTTTATGTGCGCACCGGACCGGACGGTGCAGTGGTGCGGGTCGATCCCCGACCGACACGCGCACCATTGGCGTCCGCACGGACGTTCCTGATTGATTTGAGCCGCGTCGGGCGGGGTCTGGCCCAGCTGCGGCTGGAATGGCGACAGGGTGAAGCCAATCTGATGGCCGCTCTGGCCGTGGATGCCAGTGACGACTTGGTCGCCTGGACCACGATTCAGCAGCGGGCGGCGATCTCGGACATTCGGTTCGGTGGCCGACGGCTGCTCAGCAACATCATTTCCCTGAATCCGAGCACGAAACGTTACCTGCGTCTGCGCCAGCTGGACTCAGGACCGGCGATATCCATGGTCCGCATCGACGTGGACAACACCCCCCTGACCAGCGCCCCCCAGGGCGTGTCCATCTCCATGGACCGCCACTGGCGCCTGACCGTTGACGCCAGCGACAGCACCATCGGCAGAGCGGTTCCCCAACTGGCGGTCGGCTACCGTCCCCACGACCTCTTCTTCGTTGCCCGGGGCAACGGCCCCTTTACCCTGGCTTTCGGCAGCGCTGCCGTTAAACCGCTGAAGGTAAATGTGGCCGCATTGTTCGACGGCATCGGCCGGCATCGTGAAAATAGCCTTGAGCGCTGGGTGATGCCGCAAGGCCCGCCATTGGTTCTGGGCGGTCCGCAGCGGCTGTCAACGCTACCGACACCGCTGCCGATGCGCCGGATTGTGCTGTGGTCGGTTCTGCTTGCCGGTGTGCGGGTGGTGGCCGCCATGGCCTGGCGGTTGGCCAGACGGTTGAAGACATCGTGAACGTGTGGGTTCAAGGCTCAAAGCCGAAGGCTCAAGGTTAAACAATTGCAGCGTTCAAATCTATATTGCCTTCGCTCTCAACGTGCATAGCGATCATGGGGGCAACATCTCGATCGATCTAACCGTTTGATGAACCAATCAACCATGCCGTTTCTTTTTCTGTTGACTTTCAAGCCCTGCTCATAAGAAATTGCCTGACTAACACTAACCATTCTCGTAGATTATTGAACGCCAATACGCATGAGGATCGGATAAGACAGGAACAAACAAGCCATGAGACAGGTCAACATTGCCATTTTAGGCTGCGGCACGGTGGGTACGGGAGTGGCCCGACTGCTGCTGCAAAACGGGGATATCATCCGGGACCGCATCGGATGTGCTCTCAATCTGAAATATGTGGCTGATATCGACACGAATAAGGACCGAGGCCTTACCTTGCCACCCGGGGTAATGATTCCGGATGCGGCTACGGCCATCGCCGATCCAACGATCGATATCGTTGTGGAGACCATCGGCGGTGAGGGAATTGCAAAACAATTGATTCTCGATGCCATCGACAAGGGCAAACATGTGGTGACCGCCAACAAAGCCCTGCTGGCCAAGCACGGCAATTCGATTATCGCCGCTGCTACCGAACGCGGCGTCGACCTGGCTTACGAGTCCAGTGTGGGCGGTTGCATGCCCATCATCAAGACGGTGAGAGAATCCCTGGTGGGCAATCGGATCAAGGCCATGATCGGTATTCTCAACGGCACCTGCAATTACATCCTTTCCAAGATCACCGACGAGGGCGTGGTTTTCCAAGCCGCCCTGGCCGAGGCCCAGGCAAAGGGTTATGCCGAGGCCGATCCGACCCTTGACGTCGAGGGGCAGGATGCAGCCCACAAGCTGGCCATCCTCTCAGCCCTGGCCTTCGGGATGAAGATCAATTTCGATGATGTCTACATCGAGGGAATCTCCCGAATCACCCCCATGGACATCGAGTTCGCCGCCCAGTTCGGCTACCGCATTAAACTGCTGGCCATCACCAAGTTTGACGGCCGGGCCGTGGAGGCTCGGGTTCACCCCACCATGATTCCGTTCGATAACATGCTCTCCAATGTCAACGGTACATTGAATGCCATCAGCGTATCTGCCGATGCGGTCGGAGATATCCTGCTTTACGGCCACGGGGCGGGCATGATGCCCACTGCCAGCGCCGTGGTCTCCGACATTGCGGACATCACCAGAAACCTGGCTTCCGACGGCGCCGGGCGGGTGCCGGTCATGGGTTTTCAGCCGGACAAGATCCGGACCATTGCCGTGATGCCCATGGACGACATCGTCACCAACTATTACTTCCGCTTCGATGCCATGGACCGGCCCGGGGTGCTGGCCACCATCGCCGGTATCTTGGGAAAATATGCCATCAGCCTTAAGTTTGTTCACCAGAAGGGAAGAAAAACCAACGGTTCGGTTCCGGTGGTCATGCTGACCCACCACGCCCGGGAGGCGGACGTGACCCGGGCATTGGCTGAAATCAGCACCCTGGACGTGGTCGCCAGCACACCCATGCTGATCCGCATTGAAGACGATGACGGGCAGGAGTAACCCCACGGCCAAAGGTGGATGTGCTTCAAGAACTTCATTGTAGAGAGATTTCATGCATTTAATTTGTTCAGACCTGGAGGGTGTTTTCGTTCCGGAAATTTGGATCAACGTAGCCGAGCGCACGGGCATCGGTGAACTACGTCTCACCACCCGGGACATTTCTGATTATGATGTGCTGATGAAGCGGCGATTGTCCATTCTCGATGCCAATGGCCTCAAACTGAAGGATATTACCGACGTCATCGCCACCATGGACCCGCTACCGGGTGCCCGGCAGTTTCTGAACTGGCTGCGGGCCCGCACCCAGGTGATCGTCGTTTCCGATACCTTCGTCGAATTTGCCCGGCCGCTGATGGAAAAGCTGGGCTGGCCCACGCTGTTGTGCCATGGCCTGACCATCGACAGCAGCGGCGCCATCGCCGGTTACAACCTGCGACAGACCGACGGCAAACGCAAGGTGGTTCAAGCTTTTAAGCGCTTGAACTTCCAAGTGCTGGCCATGGGCGACTCTTACAACGACGTCAACATGCTCAAAGAGGCCCACCGGGGCATTCTGTTCTGCCCCCCTCAGAATGTGATCGATGAGTTCCCTCAGTTTCCCGTAGCCACAACCTACGACGATCTAAAGGATACTTTTGGCAAGATCCTGGCAAAGGATTGAGGGAAAGAAGCAAAGCGCGAAAGCTGAAAGCTCAAAGGTAAACCGTGAACCCAGAACCCAATACCCATTCCCACAGCACCTCCTATCGGGTGATTTACGGCGACACGGACACCATGGGGGTCGTCTATCACGCCAATTATCTGCGCTGGTTTGAGATCGGACGAACCGAACTGTTTCGTCACTTGGGATTGCCCTACCGTGAGATCGAAGCCCGGGGGCTCATGCTTCCGGTGTCCGAGGTCAAATGCAAATATCTCACTCCCGCGCGCTATGATGACGTGATCGTGATCGAAGCGACCCTCAATACGGGGTTTCGCGCCGGCATGCAGTTCGACTACACTATCACCAGTCAAGACGGCGCCGTCATCCACACCACTGGATACACCCGGCACGCGTTTATCAATGGCCAGGGGAAGGTGGTCCGCCCGCCAGCCTTTATCCGCGAACTGATAAAAAATCGGCTTCAGGATTGAGGGCTTTTATAGTTGACAGGGTCTATTGAATTGATTCCTTTGAACCCAGAACCCAGAACCATGCCTTTCACCATCCAGGAAAAACCTGACGGGCTGATCTTTAAAATACGCGTCCAGCCCCGGTCTTCCAAAAACCAGGTTGTGGGTGTATACGGCGATGCCTTGAAAATCAATCTCACCGCACCACCCGTGGACAATGCCGCCAATAAAGCCTGCGGGGTGTTTTTAGCGGGGCTGTTATCTGTGGCCAAATCATCAGTGGTGATCGTCTCCGGTCACACCGGGCGGAACAAACAGGTCATGGTTCATTGCCAGAAGGATAGTGGTGAATGGGAAACGATCAAAAAGGTGATCATGTCCTGGGCAAAAGCATAGTGTCCGTCCGCTGATCCGCCTGTCTGCCAATCAATCGGGAAAAATGGCGTCAATGAGCTTTTTAATCATTTCGCTGATTCGGCTGTTGACAACTACAGAAATTTCACTTATTATATGCTTTTTGAAAAAATTGATGCGGGGTGGAGCAGTCTGGTAGCTCGTCGGGCTCATAACCCGAAGGTCAGAGGTTCGAATCCTCTCCCCGCTACCAAAAATAACAAGGGGTTACGACGAAAAATCGTAACCCCTTTTTTTATCGGTTTTATGTATGGTTTT
>Ga0272441_10014017_pt1 | contig 11440 bp, 9 predicted proteins | sample SSMProp6N_FD_193582 | JGI IMG/M metagenome (GOLD analysis project Ga0272441, IMG submission 193582) | Marine sediment archaeal communities from Little Sippewissett salt marsh, Falmouth, MA, United States - SSM-Prop-6N | ecosystem: Environmental > Aquatic > Marine > Wetlands > Sediment ... | reverse complement strand
CGTGCTCGTCATCAGCCACACCGACGGACAGGGCGACGGAGTCTTTCCACTCATCGACATGAAACGACCCGACTGGTGGAAGCCCGTCGTCGAAAAAATCAAGGAACTTCGCCCACACGCCGTCCACATCGAGCACGAATACGGCCTGTACGAACATATCAACGAGCAGGGAGTGGGCGACGTCAACGCCGGATTCCTCGACATGCTCGAAGCGCTCGCCGACTTTCCCGTCGTGATGGAGCCGCACACCGTGCACGGCCGGCTCCGAGACCACGAGGCAAACTTCATCCGCCGCGCCTGCGAACTCGTCGAGGTGATGTTGTTCAAGTGCCACTACCAGAAATGGCGCCTCGAATGGAACTTCCACACCTACGGATGGGACATGCCGACCAACGTGATGATCGTCCCCCACGGCTCGCGGCCCGACCGACGATACGGTTGGGACGAAATCCCAAGGCTCCGCACCGAACTCGGCCTCGATAAGTTCCCACACGTCTCCCAACACCTCGTCGGCCTCATCGGATGGATCCAGTCAAACAAACGATGGGATATCCTCACCTCCATGTGGGAAGACATCGCCCGGGAAATCAGAGAGCGGACCGGCGAAGACTGGGACCTGCTCGCCGCAGGAATGATGCGCGACCCCGCACACAAAGGCGACTACGAAAAATATCGCAACGGCGTCGAACTGCTCGAAGAAAAAGGCCTGGCACATTACTACGAGTTCGAACCGCGCGGCGAACGATACTACAAAACCATGGCCATCTGCGACTTCATCGTCCTGCCCTCCACCGACGAAACACAGTCGGGCACCCTGGCACGTATCATCGCCCTCAACAAACCCTACGTCACCACCGCACCCATGGAGGGCCTCACCGCCCAGACCCTGGAGAGCGGCGGCGGCCTGCTCTTCACCACAAAAAAAATGCTCCGCCAAGCCGTCGTCCGACTCGCCTGCGACGAAAACATGCGCATGGACCTCGGCTGGCGCTTGAAACAATACCTCGACGGCGTCGTCTCATGGGACGTCGTCGCCGGACAGTACTACGAAGCGTACGAATTGGCCCGGACCGCCAGGCGGACCGGGCAGCGCGTCGAGCTGCCCCCCGAGTTCTAACCCGGGGCCAGCGACGACATGTTCCGAAACCCTGACCGGGAGATTGTGCCATGCGACTGGTCACGCGGTCCGATTTCGACGGCCTGGTCTGCGGCGTCCTGCTCGCCGAACTCGACATGATCGACTCCATGAAGTTCGTCCATCCAAAAGACATCCAGGACGGAAAGATCGAGATAACCTCGGACGACGTGCTCACCAACATCCCATACGTCCCAGGCTGTGGCCTGTGGTTCGACCACCACGCCAGCGAAGACGAGCGCGGCCTGCACAAGCAGGGCTTCGAAGGAGCCTGCCACTTCGCTCCCAGCGCCGCCCGAGTCATCTATGATTACTACGGCGGCAAGGACAAACTCGGCCGGTTCATCGACCTGATGGAAGCCGTCGACAAGTTCGACTCCGGAATGCTCACACCCGACGACGTCTTCCATCCAAAGGACTGGATCCTGCTGGCCTACGTGATGGACCCCCGAACCGGCCTGGGCCGCTACCACGACTACCGCATCAGCAACTACCAACTCATGGAAGAAATGATCCAGTTCTGCCGCACACTCTCCGTCGCCCAAATCCAGGAAGAGCCGGACGTCAAAGAACGGGTCACCCGCTACTTCGAACACGAACCCAAGTTCCGCCACTTCATCAGCGGGCACTCCTCCGTCCACGGAAACGTCCTCGTCACCGACCTGCGCGGCGTCACCGAAACCCCCTGCGGCAACCGCTTCGTCCCATACGCCCTCTACCCGGAACCCAACATCTCCATCCGCATCATCGACGGAAAAGCCAACGCCTTCTGCGTCTTCGCCATCGGACACAACATCTTCAACCGGGGCTCCAACACCGACGTCGGATCACTGATGCTCAAGCACGGGGGCGGAGGACACGAGCGCGCAGGAACCTGCCAGGTCTCGTACGACGACGCCGACCGCGTGCTCGGGGAACTCATCCAGCAGATGAACCAGGACGGGTAGGATCAGTGACCGGTCATCGGTGCGTCGCATTGCCGTTCCCGCCCTCGCGTTGCGGGGTGCGATGCCGTCGAGTATAATGGGATCATGAAGGCCGCGATCTCACACGGTTGGAAGCAAGAGAGCCCCGAGGCCAAGGCCCGCTGGTTTCGTTCGCTGACCATGCGGGAGCGCCTCGAGATGTTCTGCGACTTCTACGAACTGGCCGTCGCCATCAACCCCAAGCTGCGGGAGAGGAAGCGTGCTCAACGGCCTGAAGGGCGTGTTCGCGTGCTTGAACTCCCATGACGTTCGGTACGTCGTTATCGGGGGCGTGGCCGCCATCGCTCACGGAGCCAATCGGCTCACGCACGACCTCGACATCCTGATCGACGCCACGCCCGAAAACGCGGAACGGCTCCTGGCCGCACTGGAGCAAGCGGGGTTCGGCACCGCATCGCTGATCTCCCCGCCCGAACTCCTCGACACTGAAATCACGATCTTCAACGACCGCGACCGTATCGACGTTCAGACTCGGACGCCCGGTATCGAGTTCGACGCTGCGTGGTCACGGCGAGAGACCGCCGACTTCTACGACCAGACGTTCTTCGTGCTCAGCAAGGAAGACCTCATCGCCTCCAAGCGGGCCGCAGGCCGCGATGTCGATCTCGAAGACATCCGCGCCCTTCAGCCCGACGACCGGGACCCCGCAGACAACTTCCCTGACTAGGCCCGGCCCTTCTCCCGCCGCTGCTTGTTCTTCTTCGCCGCCTTCACGAAATCCCGAAACAACGGATGCGGCCGCACCGGGCGGCTCTTAAACTCCGGATGGAACTGTGTGCCCACGAACCAGGGATGGTCGGGCACCTCGACGATCTCGGCCAACGGCTCCGTCAGGCCCTGCACGCTGGGCAGCTTCTTCCGCTGCGCCAAGCTGAGCTGAGCCAGGTCGAACTCACCCGCCAGAACCAGCCCGTTCCCGGTCAACACCTCGCGAAAATCGTTGTTCAGCTCGTAGCGGTGCCGGTGCCGTTCGGAAATCTTGCTCCGCCCGTAGGCCCGCCGGGAGAACGTGCCGGGCCGCAGCCAGCACGGATAGGCGCCCAGCCGCATCGTCGCTCCCTTCTCCTCGATCTCCCGCTGCTCGGGCAGCAGGTCGATCACCGCATGCGGCGTCTCCCTGTCGAACTCCGTGCTGTTGGCGCCCGCCAGGCCGCAGACGTTCCGGGCGTACTCGATCACCGCAATCTGCATGCCCAGGCACAGCCCGAAGTACGGTACCTTGTTCTCGCGAGCAAACCGGACCGTGTCGATCTTCCCCTGGCTGCCCCGGTCCCCGAACCCACCCGGCACCAGAATCCCGTCCATCTCCGCCAGGTGCTCGGACAAGTCCGGCCGCTCCACGTCCACGTACTGGATGTCCACCCGGATGTCGTTGGCCACGCCGGCGTGAACGAGCGCCGCCCAAATGCTCTTGTACGCGTCCTTCAGGTGAGTGTACTTGCCGGCCACGCCGATGGTGACAGACGCCGTCGCCGACTTCAGCCGCTCCACAAAGTCGTCCAGCCCGTGCGGCTTGAACCGCTTCTTCTTCAACCAAAGGCTCCGCAGCAACAGCCCGCCCAGGCCCAGCTCCTCCAGCTTGCCCGGCACCTCGTAGATGGAGTCCTGCACGTCCAGCTCTTCGATCACCGCGTTGACCGGGACGTTGCAGAACAGCGAAATCTTCGCCTTCATCTCTTGGGTCATCGGGCGCTCGGTGCGGCAGACTATCGCGTCGGGCTCGATGCCGATCTCCCGCAGCTTCGCCACGCTCTGCTGCGTCGGCTTGGTCTTCATCTCGCGAGCGGCTCGCAGGTAGGGAATCAACGTGACGTGCACATAACACACGTTCTCGCGGCCGAGATCCAGCCGGAACTGCCGGATGGCCTCCAGGTAGGGCAGCCCCTCGATGTCGCCCGTGGTCCCTCCCACCTCCACAATCACCACGTCGTGTCGCGCAGCCAGCGCCCGGATGCGGCGCTTGATCTCGTCCACCACGTGCGGGATCACCTGGACCGTGCCGCCCAGAAAATCGCCCCGCCGCTCCTTCCGAATAATCGTGTCGTACACCTGACCCGTCGTGATGTTGTTCGCCTGGCTCATCCCCTTGTCCAGGTAGCGCTCGTAGTTCCCCAGGTCGAGATCCGTCTCCGCCCCGTCGTCCGTCACGTACACCTCGCCGTGCTGGTACGGGCTCATCGTCCCGGGGTCCACGTTCAGGTACGGGTCGATCTTCAGCATGTTCACCCGCAGCCCATAGGACTGGAGCATGCATCCGACCGACGCCGCGGTAATGCCCTTGCCCAGCGACGAGACCACGCCGCCCGTCACGAAAACATACTTGGCCATAGCAGCTCCCATCCAACTTGTCAGCCATCACCCGCCGCGCATCGGCCTCTCATTCCCACTCGATGGTGCTGGGCGGCTTGGAGCTCACGTCGTACACCACCCGGTTCACGCCCGCCACCTCGTTCGTGATCCGGTTGGCGATGTGGGCCACCACCTTGTGCGGGATGCGGGCCCAGTCCGCCGTCATCCCGTCACGGCTGGTCACCGCCCGCAGCGCCACCACGCTCGAATAGGTGCGCTCGTCGCCCATCACACCCACCGCCTTGCCCGACAGCAGCACCGCGAACGCCTGCCAGATCTTGCGGTACTGCTTCGCCGCACGAAGCTCTTCAATGAAGATCGCGTCGGCCTGCCGCAGCACGCGAAGCTTGCGCGGCGTGATGGCGCCGATGATGCGGACAGCCAGGCCCGGACCCGGGAACGGGTGCCGCCAGATCACCTGCTTCGGAAGACCCAGCTCCGCGCCCACCTGCCGCACCTCGTCCTTGAACAGATGCCGGAACGGCTCGACCAGCTCGAACTTCATTCGCTCCGGCAAGCCGCCCACGTTGTGGTGCGTCTTGATCGTGGCCGACGGACCGCCAAACGCCGAACTGCTCTCCACCACGTCCGGGTACAGCGTCCCCTGCGCCAGATACTTGAATTCGCCCAGCTCCTTCACCGCACGCTCGAACACCCGGATGAACGTCTTGCCGATCACCTTGCGCTTGCGCTCCGGCTCCGTCACCCCCCGCAGCTTCCTCAGGAACTCGCCCGAGGCGTTCACGTACTTCAGCTTCAGCCCCATCGCAGTCCGGAAGGTGTCGACCACCTGGCGCGACTCGCCCTGCCGCAACAGCCCGTTATTCACGAAGACGCATTGCAGCCGGTCCCCGATCGCCCGGTCCAGCAGGCAGGCCAGCACCGACGAATCGACCCCGCCGCTCATCCCGCACAACACGCGGCCGTCGCCCACCCGCTCGCGCAACTCGGCGATGGTGGTCTCGACAAACGAGGCCATGCTCCAGCGGCCGCTGCACTTCGCCACCTTGAACAGGAAATTCTTGAGGATGTCCGTCCCGCGCGGAGTGTGCACCACCTCGGGGTGGAACTGCAAGGCGTAGAGCTTCCGGCGCGCGTCGCACATCGCAGCCACCGGCGAACTGTGGCTGTGGGCGATGGCCTCGAAACCCCGAGGTAGCACCTCCACCCGGTCGCCGTGGCTCATCCACACCGAAAACTGCGCCGGCAGCCCCCCGAAAATCGCCCGGGCCTTCTTGACGTGGAGAAGGGCGTGGCCATACTCCCGCCTGTCCGCGCCGAGCACCTTGCCGCCCAGCATCTCGGCCATCAGTTGCATGCCGTAGCACACGCCCAGCACCGGCACCCCCAGCTCAAAGACCCCCCGGACGCAGCGCGGGCTCCCCTTGACATGCACGCTGGCCGGGCCGCCCGAAAGGATGATCGCCGCCGGCCGCCGCGCCGACAACGCCGCTTTCGTCAGATTCGGCATCACGATTTCGGAGTACACGCCCAGCTCGCGCACCCGCCGCGCGATCAACTGCGTGTACTGCGAGCCGAAGTCGAGAATGAGAACCCGCTCACCCGCCACTACGTCACATTTCGGTTTCTTGCTCATAGGTCGAATAATAATACGGGGTGAACGCCGCGAACTCGGCCGCACACGTGTCGACCGACTTGTACACCGGCACGATGCCGTGCCGCCTACGCGCCTGCCACACATCGTCCTCCGTCGCGCCGCACAGCCGGGCCACCTGCACGTCGCTGAACCCGCTTCGCTTCGCCCGGCCCAGCCGCTCCGCGGTCAACTCCCCCGCCGTTCGCAACTCCTCCTCCAGCTCCACGATCTGCTGGATGTTGTCAAGGAACCACGGATCGACGCCCGTCGACCGGTACGCCTCGTCCACAGACATCCCTTCCCGCAGCGCCCGCTTCAGGTAAAAAATGCGCTGCGGACCCGGCACGGCGATCCGTGCCCGAAGCTCCTCCGATGACAGCTCGCCGCCAATGTCGTCCAGACCGTGCACCCCGATCTCCAGCGAACGCAGCGCCTTCTGCAGCGACTCCTTGAACGTCCGACCGATGGCCATCGCCTCGCCCACCGACCGCATCGAGGTGGTCAGCACCGGCTCCGCCCCCGCAAACTTCTCGAACGTGAAACGCGGCACCTTGGTCACGCAGTAGTCGATGCTCGGCTCGAAACAGGCCGGCGTCTCGCGAGTGATGTCGTTCTGAATCTCGTCCAGCGTGTATCCCACCGCCAGCTTCGCCGCGATCTTCGCGATCGGAAAACCCGTCGCCTTCGACGCCAGCGCCGAACTGCGCGACACCCGCGGGTTCATCTCGATCACCAGCATCGACCCGTCCTCGGGGTTCACCGCGAACTGGATGTTCGACCCACCCGTATCCACCCCGATCCCGCGGATCACCGCGATCGCCGCGTCACGCATCGACTGGTACTCGCGGTCCGACAGCGTCTGCGCCGGCGCCACCGTGATGCTGTCGCCGGTGTGGATCCCCATCGGGTCCACGTTCTCGATCGAGCACACGATCACCACGTTGTCCCGGTGGTCGCGCATCACCTCGAACTCGAATTCTTTCCAGCCGACCACCGACTGCTCGATCAGAATCTCGCGAGTCGGGCTGGCGTCCAGACCATACGCGGCGATCTGGCGGAACTCCTCGATGTTGTACGCCACGCCGCCGCCCAGCCCGCCCAACGTGAAGCTGGGCCGCACGATCAGCGGCAGCCCGATCTCCGACGCGATGCGGTCCGCCTCCGCCGTCGAGCCCGCGATCCCGCTCGCCGGCACCGCCAGACCGATCCTCGCCATCGTCTCCTTAAACTCCTCGCGAGACTCCGCGCGAGAGATGGCCTCCGGCGACGCACCGATCATCTCCACACCGTGCTCATCCAGCACCCCAAGTCGGGCCAGTTCCTCGGACACGTTCAAGGCCGTCTGACCGCCCACCGTCGGCAGCAAGGCGTCCGGCTTCTCTCGCTCGATGACCGCCGTCGCCGCGTCCGCCGTGATCGGCTCGATATACGTCGTGTCGCCCGTCGACGGATCCGTCATAATCGTCGCCGGGTTGCTGTTGATCAGCACCACGTGGAACCCGTCCGCGCGCAGCACCTTGCAGGCCTGGCTGCCCGAGTAGTCGAACTCGCACCCCTGCCCGATAACGATCGGGCCCGAGCCGATGATCAGGATCTTCTCAATGTCGTCTCGTCTAGGCACGGCGCTCTTTCATCAGTTCCACGAATTCGCCGAACAGGTAATGCGCATCGTGTGGGCCGGCCGAGGCCTCCGGGTGGAACTGGACCGAAAACACCGGCCGGTCCGTGCAGCGGAGGCCCTCCAGCGTCCCGTCGTTCAGGTTGAGGTGCGTGATCTCCACCCCGTCGCCCGGCAGCGACTCGACGTCCACGCAGAACCCGTGGTTCTGCACGGTAATCGCCACCTTGCTCGTCCCAAGGTCCTGCACCGGATGGTTCGCCCCGTGATGGCCGAACTTCAGCTTGTAGGTGGCCCCGCCCAACGCCTGCCCCAGGATCTGGTGACCGAGGCAGATGCCGAACACCGGCAGCGGACGCCCCGCTGCCGGCGTGATCAGATCCCGGGCGGTCTCCACGATGTACGGCAGCGCCGCCGGGTCGCCCGGACCGTTCGGCAGCATCACGCCGTCGGGCTCGCAGGCCCGGATCTGCTCCGCCGAATACGTCGGCGGCACCACCGTGGGCCGACAGCCAAACCGCACCAGCTGCCGCAGGATGCCGTACTTCACCCCACAATCGGGCACCACCACCTTGAACGGCTCGGCACCGGTCAACCCCTCGGTCCAGTCAAACGGTTCGCCGCAGGCCACCTCCTTGACGCAGTCGCGGCCCACCAACCCGGGCGACCCCTTCGCCTTCTCGACCAGCCGGTCGGGATCCGGATCGTCGGTGGACAGCACCGCCTTCATCGCACCGGCCTCGCGAATGTGCCGCGTCAGCGCCCGCGTGTCGATCCCCTGGATCCCCGGGATGTCGTGCTCCTTCAGGAACGCATCGACCGTGCTCGTCGCCCGCCAGTTGCTCGTGATGCGGCTCAATTCCTTCACCACGAACCCCGACAGCCACGGCCGCCACGACTCGTTGTCCTCGTCGTTAATCCCGTAATTGCCGATCAGCGGGTATGTCATCGCCACGATCTGGCCGCGGTAAGAGGCGTCCGTCAGCACCTCCTGGTAGCCGGTCATGCTGGTGTTGAACACCACCTCGCCGTCGCGCTCGGCGCGCGCACCGAACGCCGTGCCGGCATAGACCGTGCCGTCCTCCAGCGCCAGTATCGCCGTTGCCTCAGTCATCAGTGGTCACTCTTCACCACTCACTGCCTGTTCCCAAACATCTCCTTGTCGAACTCCTCGGGCACGGGCGCCGGGTAGTCTGCCGTGAAGCAGCCGGCGCAGTAGTTCTCCGGGTCGTCAACCGCCCGGCGCAACACGTCGACCGACAGGTATTCCAGCGAGTCGGCGCCGACGAACTCGCGAATCTCCTCAATCGAGTGATTCGCGGCGATCAGCTCCGACTTCTTCGACATGTCGATCCCGAAAAAACAGGGCGAGACGATGGGCGGCGAACTGACGCGCACATGCACCTCGGCCGCACCGCCGCTCCGAACCAGCCGCACCAGGTTGCGCAGCGTCGTGCCCCGCACGATCGAATCCTCGATCATCACCACCTTCCGGCCCTTCAGCACCCCCGCCACCGGGTTGAACTTCACCCGCACGTCGCGGTCCCGCTTGTCCTGATGCGGCATGATAAAGGTCCGACCGATATAGTGATTGCGGATCAGGCCCATCTCGAACCGGATGCCCGACGCCTCTGCGTAGCCCAGGGCCGCCGTGTTGGCCGAGTCGGGCACCGCGATCACGATATCCGCCTCGCAGGGATGCTCCTCGGCCAGCAGCCGCCCCAGCCGCCGCCGGACCTTGTCCACCTTCTCGCCGAATATCCGGCTGTCCGGCCGGGAAAAATAGATGAACTCGAAGATGCACCGAGACTCCCGCCCCTGCTTCGCCAGCTCCACCGAGCGAAGCCCGTCCTCGTCCACGATCAGCAGTTCCCCGGGGCGCACACTCCGAAGGTAATGGGCGCCCATAATGTCGAACGCACACGACTCCGACGCCACCACCACCGCACCGCCCAGTCGGCCCACACACAGGGGGCGGAACCCGCGCGGCCCGCGGACCGCGATCAACTGCGTCGGAGTGAGAAACACGAAGCTGTACGCCCCGTCGACCTGGCTCAGCGCGTCGGCGATCATCTCCTCGATCGTCCCGGCCGGCGAGCGGGCCACCAGGTGCAGCACCACCTCGCTGTCGGTCGTCGTCTGAAAGATCGAGCCCTTCGCCTCCATCTCGCGCCGCAGCTCGGCCGCGTTCACCAGGTTCCCGTTGTGCGCCGCCGCGATCTCTCCACCCTTGAACTGCACCCGGATCGGCTGCGCGTTACCAATGTCCGACGCACCCGTCGTCGAGTAGCGATTGTGACCGATCGCCATCCGCCCGCCCAGCGCCGACCCGAAATCATCGGCCGCGAACACCTGAGAGACCAGACCCATCCCGCGTTTCACACGCAGCCGCTTCCCGTCCGACGCGGCGATCCCCGAACTCTCCTGACCCCGGTGCTGAAGCGCATACAGCCCGAAAAAGGCTCGTTCCGCCGCCCGGTCGTCACCGAAGATCCCGAAAATGCCGCAGTGCTCGCGTAGGCTGTTCATCGCGTTGGCACCCCGCATGGCAGAGATCTGAAAGCGAAATCGATGTGGCCGGACGACCAGAAGGGGGAATGTCGGTGGATAGTTGGACTGTGCATCGGCCGGGCGGCCGACGTCTCGTCAGCACGCAGGCTCCAACAACAAGAGCACACCCAGGGCCTCGCCTCGGTTCTTGGTCATCACGATCACCACGGAATTCAACTGGAGCCGCCTTATTATCTTGGCCCGGCGATACCAAGTCAAGAGGAAAGCTCGGGAGGGAGTCATCCACAACGGGTTATGCCGCCCGCGACCGACAATCCAAAGCCCGAAACCCGCCTGGAACCCGTCTCACGGCCCGCAGCCGGCCGCGTCGTCAGTTCCACACCGGCGCGTCCGGGCCAGGCAAGCCGGCCCCATCCTGCGCATAGACGACCGCTCCCGACCAGGGACCCGGGTCCGCGGCGGGTGCATCGTCCTGGGCAGGCCGATCGAACCAGAACTGGAGCAGCCGCGACAGGCCGACCGTCTTCGCCGCCAGAACCCACTGGGCCCAACGGTCATCGCCGGGCGCCGGCGCCTGCGGGCTGAGTCCACCAAACGTGTTCATCGTCCCTCTCCTTCCAGGCCCACCCGGCCGGGGTGTCGGTCCGACGACTTTTCAGCCGCCGACACCGACACCACCGGCCCAAGGCGGGACACCGCATCAATACCTATCCCCTCCGCTTCCTCAGCAAACCAAACCACCCCGCCGCCAGCAAGCCGAGCAGCCCCGGCTCCGGCACAGTGTATTCGCCTGTGTAGGCCCCGATGTGGTTGCTGCTGTCCCCGGCGAAGTCGCCGGTGTAAAGACCGACCAACTGGGCGCCGTTCAACACGAACGCCGTCTCCTCCAGATCCGTGTGCCCGGCGCTGTCCAGCACCACCGTTCCCTGATTGCTGAACGTCAAGCCGCCATCGATGCTGGCCGCATAGCCAATGTGATGGGTAATCGCTTCCGCACACCAGATCAGCATGTAGTCCCCGTTGTTCGCATCATACACTACCTGGCTCCCCACGCTGACACCGGCACCGTAGTTCCCGCCGGGATTCTGAAACGCCGTGCCCTGGTGCGTGAAGTGGATCCCGTCGGTCGCCGTGGCCCGGTGCACATGCTCGACCCCGCCAGTGCCCTGAGTGTAGTAGAGCACGTCGGTCGTCCCGGACACGTCCTCGAAATAGCCGCACACACCCCAGATACTCGAAGTGCC
>Ga0272441_10014016_pt1 | contig 11440 bp, 6 predicted proteins | sample SSMProp6N_FD_193582 | JGI IMG/M metagenome (GOLD analysis project Ga0272441, IMG submission 193582) | Marine sediment archaeal communities from Little Sippewissett salt marsh, Falmouth, MA, United States - SSM-Prop-6N | ecosystem: Environmental > Aquatic > Marine > Wetlands > Sediment ... | reverse complement strand
CGCGCAACTTCACCCTCAGCGTGCTGTTCGAGAACGCCCCGTGGAACATCCTCGCCGGGGCGTCGTGGTCGCGCGCGTGGATCGACCTGCCGCTGATCGGCATCGCCTATCTGATGCCCGCGGCGATCGCGCTGGGCATCTTCGCGTTCTTCCTGCTCATGATCGGCATCATGGTGCTGTCGCGCTTCCTCGGCGACCCGACGCTGGGCCCGCTGCGCTGGAATCGCTGGGGCAGCCAGAAGGACATCCAGGGCGGGGCGTACATCGGCCTGCTCACCTTCGTGTTCTGGGCGGCGCGCGGCGAGATCGCGCGGATGGTGCGCGACCTGTGGCAGGACCTGCGCCGCGGGCCATCCGAGCGCCGGCACCCCGACCGGTGGATGCTCGCCGCCTTCGTGCTCGGGCTGCTGGCGATGTGCTGGTGGAGCGTCTCGGCGGGCATCAGCTTCCCGGTGGCGCTGAGCTTCATGCTGGCCACGCTGGCGCTGACCTTCGGCTTCGCGCTGCTCACCGCCCAGTCGGGCCTGCCGGCGCTGCAGATCGACAACCTGCCCGCGCAGTTCCTGACCGGCGTGGTGCCCGCGCGTGCGATGGGCCTGCCCAACATGGCCCTGATCGGCTTCTTCAACACCATGTTCTCGTGGTACAAGCGCCATGCCCTGCAGCCCCAGGCCATCCACGGGCTGAAGATCGCCGACACCGAGCACTTCCGCGACCGGCGCTTCATCACCGCGCTCATCGTGGCCGGGGTGGCGCTGATCGCCATCAACTCGATCACGCTCATGCACCTGGCGTACAACGAGAGCCTGATGCTCGCCACCACCACGCAGTGGCAGCAGCACTCGGGGGGCATGGGCTCGCCCTACTACGGCGTGCTGTGGGCGATGCGCATGATCGACCAGCCCGACCCGGCACTGAGCTTCCACTGGATGCTGCTGGGCGCGGTGCTGATGTGGGCGCTGCAGTTCATGTACCGCCAGTTCATGTGGTGGCCGGTGCATCCGCTGGGCATGCTCATCCCGTGCGGCTGGCAGATCACCGCGCAGTGGTTCTCGGTGATGATCGGCTGGGCCATCGCGCGCGTGGTCACCAAGTACTCGGGGCCGCGCAGCTACCTGCACCTGCGCCCGCTGTTCCTGGGGCTGGTGCTGGGCGGCGCGCTCACGCAGGCGCTGTGGATCGCCATCGGGATGGTGGCAGGGCCGGCGGGGTAGGCGGGCTGGCCGAACGGCATGTGCAGGCGAGGGCGCCGTTGTCGTACGGAGGGGCCGCTCCGAGGGGCGGCTGCGCAGCAAGCCGCGCCGAGGAGTGCGAGGTGCGGCGCGCAGCGACCCACCTCGCAGCTTCCATGCCGGCCCGGCCGTTGGCCATGCGTGGCTGAGGTCGAACGGCGGGCCGGGATGGAACCTGGCCCCTGCGCACGGCACGGCACGTCCCGGCCCCAGCGCACCCGGCCAATGTGCTCAGCGTACAGCTCCGGAGAGGCGCCCGGCGGCGCTCTGCCGTCGCCATCAGCCGGTGGCTTGTGACTTGTGACTTGTGACTTGCGACTGCTCCAGGGAGGTCATCGCCATGAAGGTCGCGATCATCGGCAGCGGCAAGGTCTCGCGCGGGCATATCCGGGCGTGGCAGGGCCATCCGGAGGCCGAGGTGGTCATGCTCGTGGACATCGAGCAGTCGCTGGCGGAGGAGACGCGTGAGCAGCTCGAGCTGCCGCCCGACACGCCGACCTCGACGCGCTACGAAGACGCGCTCGAGCGCGACGACATCGACATCGCGGACATCTGCACTCCCAGCCACCTGCACGCCGAGCAGATCATCGCGGCGCTGCAGGCGGGCAAGCACATCGTCACCGAGAAGCCGACCGGCTACACCCTCGAGGAGTGCCGGCTGCTGCGCTACTGGCGCATGCGCTGCCCGGAGCCCAAGGTCGCGGTGGCCTACTCGCTGCGCTACTACCCGGTGAACGTCGAGGCGCGGCGGCTGGTGGACGAGGGCGCGATCGGCGAGGTGTTCGCGGGTCAGTTCACCTGGAACCACCCCATGCACGGGGAGCCGGTCGAGCAGGGGATCGCGCGCCGCCAGGCGCCGGGCTACGGCCTGCTGTCCGACCTGGGCGGGCGCTACATCCCGTCCTCGGAGGCGGCGGGGCCCACGCACGTCTTCGACCTGGCGCGCTACCTGATGGGCGACGCCGACGAGGTCTTCGCCTACCGCCGGCACTACGGTATCAGCGCGGTGGCGACCTACGAGGGCGGCGGGGCGTGCACCATGGTCGCCGGGGTCTCGCCCGCGGAGGGCATGCGCAACCCGACCGTGGTAGTGCTGCAGGGAACCACGGGCACCATCCACACGGTGATGAACCAGAAGGGCGAGTACACCGGCGTGATCGCCGACGCCGATGGCGAGCGGCCCATCGAGGCCGGCTCTGACACCGGCCACGGCGATCACACGCGCACCGCCAACGTCCTGGGCGCGATCCTGCGCGACGAGCCGCTGATCTGCCCGCTGGAGGACAGCATCAGCACCTCGGAGTTCCTGCACGCCATCTGGGACTCGTACACCCTGGGCATCCGCGTGCCCGTGCATCGAGCGGGCAAGACGGGGTAGCGGCCGGCTTCCAGCTACCAGCTACCAGCTACCAGCGGACGGCAGACGGCAGACGGCAGCGGCGCACGGGCGAGGCGCCCGTGCCACGGAGTGGGGGCGCGCTGCGTAACCGCGAGGGCCCCCGCCGCGAAGCATGTGGCAGGAGACGGGGCGCAGGCTCCGGCCTGCGGCCCGCTACGTGTCGTGGCGCGGGCTCCTAACCTGCGGCCGTGCCCGGCTCGCGAAGGAGCGACGCGATGATCCGGACCATCCTGCTGCTCATGCTCGTGCCCGCGCTGGCGGTCGCCGACGACTGGCCGCACTGGCGCGGGCCGCAGCGCACCGACATCACCGCCGAGACCTCCGGCTGGGACGAGGGCGCATGGCCGCCGGGCGATCCGGCGTGGAGCGCGCAGGTCGGCGCCGGTGGCAGCTCGCCGATCATCGCGGGGGGCCGCGTCTACACCATCGGCTGGAGCGATGACGCCGACCATCTGCAGTGCCACGAGGCCGCCACCGGCGAGCTGCTGTGGGGCCGCGACGACGCGTGCCCGAAGTGGGGGCGCTTCCACGCCGGCGACGAGAGCCTCTACCGCGGACCATCGTCCACGCCCGAGTTCGACCCCGAGAGCGGCCTGCTGTTCACGCTGAGTATCGACGGCGACCTCAACTGCTGGGACACCGCGCGCGAGGGCGAGCGCGTCTGGGGCGTCAACCTCTATGACGAGTTCGGCGCGGGCCAGCGTCCCGACGTGGGCGGCGGCGTGCGCGACTACGGCTACACCACCTCGCCGCTGGTGGTGGGGGAGTGGCTCGTGGTCGAGGTCGGTGCGCCGGCGGGGAGCCTGATCGCGTTCGACAAGCGCACCGGCGAGCAGCTCTGGGCGTCCGAGTGCACCGACCCGGCCGGGCACACCGGTGGCCCTGTGCTCATGACCGTTGAGGGCGTGCCCTGCCTGGCGGCCCTGACACTGCGCGGCCTTCTAGTCGTCCGGCTCGATGGCGGCCACGAGGGCGAGACGGTGGCCGAGTTCCCGTGGGCGACGCAGTTCGCGAACTCCATCGCCAGCCCGGTGGCCTTCGGCGACAGCGTGCTGCTCACCAGTGGCTACAGCCAGCAGCGCAGCGTGCGTGTGCGCGTGACCCTCGGGGGCGCGGAGCAGGTCTGGGAGGCCAAGGGCCAGTTCTCGAAGGTGTGCACGCCGATCGTCCACGGAGGGCGCGTGTACTTCGCCTGGCAGAAGCTGCGCTGCCTCGACTGGGAGACCGGGCAGCTCCTGTGGCAGGGCGGCTCGTTCGGGGACGACGCCTCGATGATCCTGACCGGCGACGACCGCCTGATCGTCCTGGGCGTGAGGCGGCTGGCGTTGTGCGAGACTGAGGTGCGCTCGCCGGACATGTACACCGAGCTGTCGCTGCGCCAGGGGGTGGGGTCGGCGTACACCTGGCCGCACGTGGCCCTGGCGGAGCGGCGGCTCTACGCCCGCGACCTCGACGGCAACCTGCTGTGCTTCGGGCTTGCGCCATGACCGCTCAGGGGTTCCGCGCGGGCTGCCGTGCCATCGCTTAGCCGAGTAGATCCGCCAGAAGCTCCTCCGCCGCGCCGCGGCGTATCGATTCGCCCTCGTTGGGGAACGCCAGCACCTCGTCCGTGCGCCAGGCGCCGCCCACCGGAGCGAGCACCAGGCTTGTGAGCGCCTCGGACAGCCGCAGCTTCTCCTCGCGGGCTTCCGCGGCGTAGAAGTTCTCGATCAGATGGTAGATCTCGGGATCCGCCGACTGCAGATGCCCCAGCGCCGCCTTCTCGCCCGGGTACGCGATGCCGCGGGCCGCGAAGTAGCTCTGCACCAGCCAGAGGATGTTCGCGTGCAGCAGGAAGTCGGCTAGGACCGGAGCGCTGTGCAGCCGGCGACGCACCTTGTCCAGTGCGTGGCGGTGGCCGTGGCGCATGCCGGCGATCGCCGCAGCGGCGGGCGTTCGGTCCTCGGCCATGCCCGACTGCGCCAGCCGATCAAGCTCCGGGCCGACGTGACCGCCTACATCGAGGAGCACGCGGCCCCGCACGAAGGCGCGCTCGAAGCCGGTCAGGCGATCTGCGCCGCGCAGGTACCCCAGGGACCTGACGTTGACATCGACGGGCACCGAGCCGACGAAGAGGTGCAGGCTCTCGATGGGGCCGGTCTCGACCGACCGGACGACCAGCAGGTCGTAGTCCCCCTCGATGGTGCTGTCGGTGCTGCGCGCACTGCCGTACTCGACCAGTCCCTCCAGGTCCGGCCCTCGCGACAGCCTCTCGATCAACTCTGGGATGGACCCGATCTCGTGGGCCATGGCGCTCTCCTCCGGATTGGCGCACGCCTCACTCGACCAGGGTCACCTGGTAGTGCGGGCTGCCCAGGCCCAGCGTCTCGGCCTGGCGGACCTGCTCGTAGGGGTCCTTGCCGTGGATCCGCTGGAACAGGTGACCCTCGTCGCCCATGGTGGTGTACTGGTCGGGCAGCGTGCCCGGGATGTAGTCCTCGTGGCGGATCATGTCCAGCGCCGCCTGCTCGACCGCGACGAGGTTGTCGCAGCCGATGATGCCGATGTCGGGCACCAGCGGCCGGGTCGAGAACCCCCAGCAGTCGCACAGCGGCGTGACGTTGGTCAGCACCGTGATGTAGTGCACCGCCGCGGGCTCGTAGAACTTGAGCGCCTCCTTGCACGTGGCGGCCATCCCCGCCTGGAACAGCTCGAACTTGCCGATGGGCTCCTCCATGGTGATCGCGCCGGTCGGGCAGGAGGTGGTGCAGTGCATGCAGTAGCGGCAGTGGTGATCGAAGATGACCAGCTCGCCGTCGTCGTTGAACCTCATGGCGCTGGTCGGGCAGCCGGAGACGCACTGCTCGCAGTGGGTGCACAGCTCGCCGTCCCAGTCGAAGTGCCCGCGCATGAGCCCGTGGATCTTGCCGCGCGTGGGGTAGCTGACGCAACCCATGGCGATGTTCTTGATGGCCCCGCCGAAGCCGGAGTTGCCGTGGCCCTTGCCGTGGCTGAAGACGATCAGGCCGTCGGCATCGACGATGTTGCCGCACAGCTCGATCTCCCCCAGCTCCGCCAGCTCGGTGGTGACCGTGTGCAGGTACCTGTCATGCTCGCCGCCGGCGCCGACCACGCGCGTGCCTACCACCTCCGGCACGTAGCCACGTCCGACCGCGGCGTCGGTGGAGAAGCTGCCGTCGGTCAGGTAGGGCTTGCCGCCGGCCTCTCTCACCGCGTCCACCAGCATGCGCACGAAGATCGGGTGGACGGTGTAGAAGCCGATGGCGCTGCCGACGTGCATCTTGATGGCGACGCGCTTGCCCTCGAAGCGGTCGGGGTAGTCGCAGCGCGCCAGCAGTCGTTGGAAGCGGGCCGGGAGCGATACCTCGCGCTCGAGCCTCGGCACGTGCGCCGAGGCGAACAGCACCTCGTGCATGGCGAGACCTCCGCGAGTGGACGAGCGGGGCCGCCCCTGGTTGGAGTACGGCTACTGCGGGAAGATGGGCGGGACGCCCTCGATGCGCGCCATCAGGTCCGCGCGCTCGTCGTCGGTGAGCGGCCGGTAACGCCGGCCGACCTCGACGGCCAGCATGAGCATCTCGGCTGCCGCCGGTGAGACGGCCGCCGCGACCGGGCGGTCCAGCGCGTAGCCCAGCGATAGCCGCGCGACGTTCGGGTCCTCGATGGGCCGGTACCAGCAGTTCGGGTACGGCCGGTCGCTGGCGTCGGTCACCGGCCGCCACGCCAGGCCCTTGATGGCCAGAATGGTGGTGCCGGTCTCGTGCGCCTTCGCGATTACCGCCGGGCCGAAGTTCCCGTTCTCGATGCACACGCAGTTGATCGGGAACAGGACGCTGTCGAAGTCGAAGCGGTCCATGGCCGCCACGGCCGCCTCCTCAGAGTGCGCCGAGAAGCCCAGGTGGCGGACCTTGCCCTCATCGCGGGCAGCCGTGAAGGTCTCCATCGCGCCGCCGGGCGCGAACACGGTCTCCACGTCCTCCATCTTGGTCAGCGCATGAAGCTGATAGAGATCGACGTGGTCGGTGCGCAGCGCCGTCAGCGAGCCCTCCAGCTCCTCGCGCGCGCCGCCGGCCTCGCGCTGCGTGGTCTTGCAGGCGAGGAAGCAGTCGTCACGGTACGGCTCCAGCGCCGGCCCGAGCAGGTCCTGGGAGTCGCCGTAGGTGGGCGCGACGTCGAAGTAGTTGACGCCGCGATCGACGGCCCAGGCCACGATGTCGTCGGCCTGCTGCTGCTCCATGCCGCGCAGCAGCAGCCCGCCGAAGCCGATGATGGACAGCTCGGGGCCGCCGGGCCGGTAGGGCCGGCGCGGCAGCTTCAGCGCGGGCTCGGGCGCGTCATCGGCGAAGGCGATCCCGGCGGCCGCCGTCAGCCCCATCGCCACCAGCCGCGCAATGAACTCCCGTCGCTCCATGGCTCTCTCCTCCAGGTCTCCGCCTGATCCGCCGACGTGCACTTCGCGGCGCGGCCGGCCGGCTCCTGCCCGGGGCGCTACATCGGCAGCAGCCAGGGCGCGAAGTTCCAGGTCATCAGCAGGTTCATGGCCGCGCGATCCACCTCGTCCGTCTGCGGCAGCACCAGCGCGGCGTCGAAGCGCGCGCCCGCGTCGGCGCTGATGGCGATGGTGCTCGCGCCCGCGGGCAGGTCGAGGCCGGGCACGCGGTACCACGCCGGGAAGCGCCGCGCCTCACCGTAGTGCGCGAAGAGCTTGGTGTTCGCCTGGGTCTCACTGTCCCAGTCGCTGAAGCCGATCATGGAGGTGACGCGCACCTCGCGCACCTCGCCGTTGACGGTGACGGTCATGCGCGTGCTGGTGCCCTCGGGGATCATCATGCGCACCCACATGGCGTGCGTGCCGGCCCGCGGCGCGTCGGCAGCGAAGCTGAGCGTGGCGTCATCGGCCAGCTCGACGCGCCGGCCGCCGCTGTCCCAAGGCGCCCACACCACCTGCGCCGGCCCCTCGAAGGTAGCGTCCTCGGCCTCGGCGACCAGCGCGGCGTCGGCGATGAGCACCTGCGCGGGCACGCGGCGCTCTCGCTCGCCCTCACGCACCACGACCTCGAAGGGCACGATCCCCCCCGCCTCGCCCGACGGGGCCAGCGTGAAGGTCGCGGACGCCGGCGCGCCGTCGGTCTGCAGCGCCTGCGTCGCGTCGGCCAGCCAGCCCGCAGGCAGGCCCTCGAGCGCGACCTCGCCGGCGAGGGCGCGGCCCTCGACGGTCACCTCGACCGGCAGCGGATCGCCCGGGCGCGCGACGTAGAGGTCGCGGCGGTTCTCGTCATCCATCAGGTAGAAGCTCAGCGCGTTGAGCGAGACGCCGAGGTCGCTGCGGTGGCGCTCGAGCCAGGTCAGCTCGGCCTCGATCGGCTCAGTGACCGGCCCGGCGACGAAGCTCAGGTCATTGCCGCCCAGGTCCAGCGCTCCCGGCAGCGACAGCGGCGAGACGCAGAAGACGGTGCGCACCCGGGCCCCCTCGAGTGACGCGCCCGTCGCCAGCGTCACGCGCAGCCAGTAGTTGTAGCGGTTCATCACCTGCGCGGACAGATCGACGTCGAGGGCCCCCGATCCCTGCGCGACCTCGGTCCAGGTCGCGCCGTCATCCCACGAGACGGATACCGTGGCGTCATCCGAGCACCGGCCGGTCAGCGCCGCGGCGGCGATGACGTAAGGCAGGCGTACGCGGTAGGTGAGCGTCGCCGGGGCGTCGGCGTCGATCGGGCGCAGAGCGCCATCGGCGAGCGCCAGGTTGTCGAGTGCGGCCGCCGCGCCCGCGGCGGCGGGCTCCCAGATGAGCGCGCCGTTGCCGTAGAAGGGCGGGATGCGCGCGGGATGGATCGGCTGACGCTCGCCGCCGAGAGCCATCCAGCGCCCCTCGTTGTGCCAGCCGAAGCTAATGCGCTCGCCGGGGCGCAGCGGCACGTCGATGCGATGGTGCTTGACCACGCTGCCGAAGCTGGCGGAGCTGCGAATGCCGGGCATCCAGGCGTTGATGTCTCCCTCCTGGCGGATCTTGAGCCAGGGGTCCTCAGTCATGCCGCGCAGGCTGATGACGGTCGCGTTGTCGCGGTCGAGCCAGTACTGGCGCGGCGAGAGGTCGAGCAGCCGCAGGCTGCCGTCGTAGAAGCCCTGCTCGAACTGATGGTGGGTGCCGGGGCAGTTGTTGCTGGAGATGCCGCCGGCGATCAGCAGGTAGCGCAGCATGTGGTTGAGCGGCCCGCACTGGTCGAACGGGTAGATGTTGAGCGCGCGGATGAGCGTGTACGACACGCGGTCGCGCTGCGTGGTGCCGATGCTCTCGCAGTAGGGCGCGTCGTAGTAGTTCGTGGTCTGCAGCGCGTAGCGGAAGATCTCCAGCGCCCGCTCGGCCTCGGTCTGCGCGCCGGAGGCGAGCGTGGCGTGCAGGTCCTCGAAGCTGAAGGGCACCACCGCGTCGCCCGCCCGCCAGCGCGGGATGAGCGTGGTGGCATCGCCCCCGCCGTCGGCGCGGCGGTAGCTCTCGGCGAGCATCAGCGGGGCGAAGTCGCCGCCGACCTCGACGGAGAGCGGGTCCGTGTCGGCGGTCACCGTCTGCGTGATCGAGCGCCGGCGCAGCTCCACGAAGCGCGGGTCGGGCAGCTCGGCGTCGGGGCGCACCGCCGGGAGCCTGCTGTGCGCGCGGTTGCGCTCCCACTGCTCCTCCGAGGCGTGGGGCGCGACCACGACCATGTGCTGCTCGACCGGCCCGCCGCGACCGAAGGCCAGCGGCGCCGCCGCCGCCAGCGGCTGCTGCTCGCAGACCAGGAAGCCCTCGACGAAGCGATCATCGCCGGCGTGCACGCCGTGCTTCTCGTAGTCGAAGTGGAAGAGCGCGCGCGTGCCGTCATCGACCACGAACTCGGTCTGCTGCGGCTCGAAGGCGCCTGCGTACCGCACTACGTCCGAGATGCGCAGCTCGTCGATGGCCGCGTCGGCGACATACGAGCCGGACGAGCCCGCGCCGATGGTGGCCTGCATGGGGATGGAGCGGCGGTCATTCGGGCTGGTGCCGTGGCCGGGCTCGACATTGGGATCATCCGGGGCATCGGTCGCGGGCCACGGCTCGGCGCCCGGGCCCTCGGTGGCGACGGGCGCGCCATCAACGAAGAGCTGCAGGTGGGCGCGCGGCAGGTCCCAGGTGGCGGCCACGTGATGCCAGCGCTCCGCCTCGAGCGCCACCGGCCCGCGCACGGTGTGCGCCTGCTGGGCCGAGTCGGAGATGGTGAACTCGAGCGCCGGGTCGTCGCCGCCGGTAACGCGCAGTTGCGACTGCAGCCGGTGCATGTACGCCTTGGCGTAGAAGAGCGTGTGCACGCCCTCGTCGGCGCACGACCAGTGGGGCTTGACCCACATCTCGAGCGTGCCGGAGAGCGGGCCCCAGTGGACCGAGCGCCGGTTCGGGTTGTAGCGGCCGCCGGTGAGCGTGCCCTCGGAGGCGCCGGTGAACATGAGCATGCGCTCGCCGGTGAAGTCGATGGCGCGGTTGACGGGCGCGTCGGCCAGCGCGCCCTCGACGAAGCAGCCGTGCGTCGCCGCCGGCCACGGCCAGCGCTCGCCGGGGCGCAGGCTGAGGCGGTCGAGCCAGACGGTGTACTCGCGCTCGTCGTCGGTGGGCGGGGTGCCGTCGAAGGCGTTGCGGGCGTAGAGGCGCAGGCGGATGATGGCCTCGATGGTGGCGGCCTCGGGGTTGATGCGCCCGCGCTCGGCGAACTCGACGAGCTGCCCCTCGGCCATCTCGACGGTCATCCAGCGCGGCTGGACGACGAACTCGGGGATGCGCGAGCCGTCGGCACGCAGTTGCACCAGCTCGACGGTCACGGGCGTGCCGAACGTGCCGCGCTCGGGGAAGAGCGAGCAGGCGAAGCGCGCCTCCTGGCCGGCGAACTCCCGCACGTCCACCTGCTGGGAGATGGCGACCTCGCGCGGAAGCTCCTCGTCGGTCTGCGCATCCACGTGCAGACGCAGCGAGCGCTCGCCGACGGTGTGCGGGCCGCCGGCCAGCGTCGCCAGCTCAGGCACCGAAATCGACCAGCCCGCAGGCAGACCGCCCTCCTCGGCCTCGAAGCCCGGGGTGGCGAGCAGCTCCTCGGGCGGCAGCTCGTCCGCGCGGTAGTCGGTGGGCGCGACGGCCCGGTCGGTGGTGTCGAAGTACACGTGGAAGCGGCCGATCTCTCCTGCGCGCGGGCGCGCCTGCCAGGTGAGGTAGCCGACGTCGCGACGGACGCGCGGGTCCCACTCGGCGCGCAGCGCGCACGGCACCTGCGTCCCCGTGACCGGATCGACCACGCGCACCGAGGCCGGGTCGAACTCACCGGCGACGCCGGCGCGCGCCAGCAGCAGCGGGAAGTCGATGGCGGCCTCGACCGGCCGCGGCGCGCCATCGCGCAAGGGCGCCGGGCGGGTGACGGTGGTCCGGTAGCTCCAGCCCGGGTTCCACCACTCGCGCGCCTGGGCGCCGGCGAGCTGGGCGCACAGCAGCAGTGCACACAGGACCAGCAGGGCGTTCGTGTTCATCGTGCGGCCTCCTCAGCGGCACAGCCGGAGATGCGGCGCATCTCGCGGCGGGGGTATTCGCCGCCGCCGGGGAGGCCGCCTGCCCGCTCAGGCGGCACGCCGCACAAGCAGTGCCTCGACGCGATCGACCAGCGCCCGGTGGTCCACGATGGGCTTGCAGATGTAATCGTCGGCGCCGCTGGCGGCAAGCAGCCGCACGCGATCCCCGCGCATGGCATGGGCGGTGACCAGCAGGATGGCGGGCGAGCGCGTTCCGCAGCGCTCCCGGATCAGGCGCGTCAGT
>Ga0272441_10014015_pt1 | contig 11442 bp, 6 predicted proteins | sample SSMProp6N_FD_193582 | JGI IMG/M metagenome (GOLD analysis project Ga0272441, IMG submission 193582) | Marine sediment archaeal communities from Little Sippewissett salt marsh, Falmouth, MA, United States - SSM-Prop-6N | ecosystem: Environmental > Aquatic > Marine > Wetlands > Sediment ... | reverse complement strand
TTGCAAAGGACAATGTATGCCATAGAAGTGCTATACATCATAAGACATACTATGTAGATGATACAAATCCATTTGTTAACCTTACCGTTGAAGGACATGGATTTTACGACTCGTGCGATGATTATCTAAAATTAGGAAAATCGTTTACTCTTGATGCAGAAGATAATCACGAATGTGCAGCTGGAATCGAGTCTATATTCTATAGATACGAATGGATAAATGAAACTGGAATTACTCATATGTTCCCATTAGAAGCTGGACCAGGAGTAGTTCATGGTACAGAGTTATTTGATAAATATGGATACGATCATCCTGATATTATCGAATTCTACTGGTATGTAGTAAATGATTCTACAGCTACAATTACATTTGATGAAGAGTGTTTACATAAACTCACCTACTTTGCAAAGGATAATGTATGCCATAGAACAGAACTCCACCACAAGAATTTCTTGGTTGATGGTTCAGATCCTGAAGTTGAACTTTGGTTCCCGGAAGTTCATGGATACTACTACGACGGTGAAAAGCAATATCTAAGATGTGAAAATTACTTTGAAATAAGAGCCGAAGACTTCCCAGAAAATGATTGCGGTGCTGGAATAGAAAGCATCTTCTGGAGATATGAATGGAGAGGTGAACTAATCCCTGGCGATCCTGATGAAGGTGGCGATATTGTTGAAGGAGATTATCTTGTAACACTATATGGAGACGATTACGATGTGCCAGATATTACAGACTACTATTGGTTCAGATACAATGGTTCCATTGCAGAGGTAATGTTGCCTGAAGAATGTCAACATGATTTCTACTACTTTGCAAAGGACAATGTATGCCATAGGAGTACTATCGACAGCCATAGAATATACGTTGATTGCTCTGAGCCGGAGTTAACCTTGGAAGTTGGCTCACCTGTATGTGTCTACGAAGATTGTGCAGAATGTGAAGTTGAGTATTGTATCACAAATGAAACAAAGATATGGATAAATGCTACCGATCTACCTGACAGCTCATGCATGGTTGGAATTGAGTCAATATTCTGGAGATATGAATACAATGGACAATTCTTCCCAGAAGGCCCAGGTTCTGGCATTGTTGACGCAGATGATCTATTCAACTTATATGGTTACGATGATCCTGATCTTGATTACTACTGGTACCGTGTTGACGATGATACAGTAGAGATCACATTCCCAGATGAATGTACTCACAAGATATTCTACTTTGCAAAAGATAAACTATGTCATAGAACAGAGATATTCAATAAATCATTCAATGTTGATCTAACACCACCACAAAAACCAATTAAGACTATCAATGGACCACATGCAAAACTCGAGGATGATGACCATGGACACGACCAATGGATAGTATTCCCAGGTACAGATATTTGCTTTGAAGCATTCGATGATGGACCGCATGATTGTGGACCAATTACAATCGAATATCGTATCTTCTATCTAGGACATTGGACAGAGTGGATGACTTATGAAGAATGCATTAATTTGCAGGAGGGTTGCGTACACTATCTTGAGGCAAGAGCTTATGACTGTCTTGGACACTTAAGTGAAGTTGATAACGAGACGTTCTGGGTTTGTGCACCAGGTGGAAGTAGTGGACCTTCTATAAGATTCGTATATCCACCAGATATATTGTTCGGTGATGATGCAGAATGTTACGATGAGAGAATGCTGGAAGTTTTGATTGATGCTTCTGATTCAATTACACCAAAAGAAGATCTTACAGTAATAATGAAGATCCCAGGTGGAAGAAGAGAAGCACCAACTCAATGGTTCTATCCAGAATATAATGAAACTGATGGATACTTCCATGCTTTCGTTGATATCTACACATATCAAAACGGAGCAAAGCTCGAACTCGAGGCTTTTGCAATCGATGAAGATATGAATGTAGAACAAGCCATACCTGCAGAAATAACAATATGCAGCACAATAGTATGGGATCAATGGATGCAACCTGGATGGAACAAGCTTACCTTACCATTCGATGGAATAGCATGTGATAACTCTGTTAAAAGTGTACTCGCTTCAATAGATGGATACTACGATGCAGTTTTCTATCATGATGTTGAAACAGATGATTGGTCCAGTTTTGTAGCAGGTAGGCCATTCAATACCCTAACCGAGATGGAACCTGGATTAGAATACTGGATATATATCTTGGGAGATGAATATGTACACTATTATACAGACACCAGTGGTCCGGAAGTCGAAATAGTGGTTCCAAGTGATGGAGACGAATTTGATGAAGAAGGTGGTCAACCTGGAGTAATCTCAATATATGCATTTGATGTAGAAACACACATAACAAATGTTTATGTGAAAATCTATGATCAAACTGCAGACGAATATTGGAATGGGACAGCCTGGCAATCTTCAGATCCATGGCTAGACTGTTATCACTACGATACAGACTATTGGCGTTATGATACCTACGGTATTTGGTCAGCTGGACACACTTATGATATAATGGCAAAAGCATTCGACGCAGTCGATTGTTATGGCGAAGATGCCATAACAATCAATATTTCTGAAGACGAACCTGAAGAGGAATGCTGCAGTGAAGATGTACCAGACGGGAGCGGTGCTATAATTGAACCGGATTATCTAGAAATTACTATGTGTCCCGGTGAAACATATTTAGAATATAAGACCGTAACAACAGATGAAGTTCCAATAGGCAAGCTTGACGTTCTATTCCTATTCGATCTAACCGGCAGTATGGATGAAGAATTAGATACATGTAAATCAAGTGCTATAGATATTATGGATAATATCAGTTCCCAAGTTGCAGATTCAGCTTTTGGAGTTGGATCTTTTATGGATTATCCTGACTTTAATTCAGATGGATATTGTGATTATTATTCCACATATGGATCATCATCAAGTGGTGATTACGCTTGGAGTCTAGATCAGGATATTACAACCAATACTGGATCAGTAAATACTGCAATAAATGGTCTTGTTCTTGGCTATGGCGTAGATGGACCTGAAGCATATGCAAGAGCATTATATGAATCTCAATTTGTTGGATGGAGAAGTGGGGCAAGAAAGATAGTAATAATATTCGAAGATGATGTACCTCACGATTGTAATTTGGGCGACTATGGATGTGGCACATCTACGGGAGTTGATCCTGGCAGGGATGCTACAGCAGGAACCAGTGATGATCTAACTTGGGCAAATGTTGTGGACCAACTCAATGCATCAGATATTTCTGTTGTAGTTATTGACTCTGGAGGCTGGTGTGATGCCGTATGGCAATATGCTGCTGATGAAACGGGCGGAATATTTGCTGAAATTTTGAGTGCTTCAGAACTACCAGATGAAATTGTTGCTTTGATTGAAGATGTAACATCATCTATAGATTTCCTAACATTAGAACCAAAAGCTGGATTTGAAGACTGGTTTGAATGGACTCCAGAATCCTATACAGATGTAGGCGGAGGAGAAGTAGTTACTTTTGATGTAAACATAACAGTTCCACCTGAAACATTACCTGGATGTTATCACATTTGGCTCAAGGTCATGGGTGATGGTTCAATATTAGATGTACAAGAACTGTGTATTACTGTTGAAGACTGCATTCCAGAATAAATAATAGACAACTATAAATACATATGAAAATAATAGCCTTAGTTAGCTAAGGGGGAAATATTATGAGAAAAGAAAAAACAAAGTTAGCTATAATAATCACATTGTTATTAATTGCATCTAGTTTGATTTTTGTATCTAATAGCATTGCAACATCACCTGCATCTGTATATGGATATGTTTTAATTGATGATATTATCCAAACTCCAAATAATTTATCAAATATTACTTTGACATTTCCAGCAACTTCTGAGCTTCCAGAAAGTAAGTATTATGCTGAGCCAAATAATGCGAGTGTAGACGGGAACATTTTTAGCGGTGGCGGTTATCTTTTTGATTTTGGTGTAGATGTTGGTGGAAGTGGATCTAGAACAGGATACTTTAATTTTACAATTGATGGAATCCAATACAAATCTGAGGAAACCGTTACTATAGTTACTGGTGAACCTCCCTCATATGAAGTTAATTTAACGAAATGTATAGATGAGGAAGGGCCCGACAAAGTCACTGTTTTAGATGTAACTGATACAAAGAAGGGCGGAGAATTAGAGATTGAATGGTTACCATCATCTGACAACGGTTGCGGATATGTAGTGTCCTATAACATATACCGTGATGAGGTTTTAATTCAAGATGGAATTACTATAACTGAATTTAAGGATACAGGTTTGACCAACGATCAAGAATATATCTATCGAATCTCAGCAATTGATAACTATGAAAACGAAGGAGAAAAATCAGATAATGTAAGCGGAACACCTACTAAGGAATCTTCTGGAGGAGGAAGCTCTGGTGGCGGATCTTCTGGAGGAGGAAGCTCTGGTGGCTCTAGTGGTGGATCAAGTGGCGGAACAACTGAAAATGAGGAGCCAACTGCAGTTATTAACGGACCAAACCAAGGAAACTCGGAAGAAGATTTGACTTTCGACGGCTTGAGCAGTACTGACGATGGCACTATAGATCTATATGAGTGGGATCTTGATGATGACGGTCAATTTGATGATGCCATAGATGACACAATAACTTATTCGTGGACACTTCCAGCAGGAATACTATCAGCCGATTATACCATCTCTTTAAGGGTTACTGATGACGGTGGCAAAACAGACACAGCTTCAAAAACTGTTACAATAATCAAACAGAATAATCCACCTTCATCTCCAACAATATCTGGCCCAACTGAAGGGGAAACAGGCACACAGCATAATTTTACCATCACTGCGACAGATGATGACAACGATACAATCGAATTTTCGATTGATTGGGGAGATGGCAACACCACAACAACTGATTTCTTGGCAAATGGATCAATTATCACTGAGGGTCACATTTGGACCCAAGCAGGAAACTATACAATAACTGTAACAGCAAATGATAACAGTACTGAAACCGAAAATACTTTTATTATAAGTATAACAGAGCCACCTGTAACAGAATCTGAAGATAAAGATGAAGCAGATAATACATGGATTTATCTATTAGCAATAATTATCATTGTATTGCTCCTATTATTGTTCTTACTATTTGGTAAGAAGAAAAAGAAGAAATAATCATCTTTTCTTTTTTTATTTTTCTCCAATAAAACATTTTTATATAGGATTCTCCATTTATATAATCGGAAGTTAAGTGTTTATGCATAAAGAAAAGACTATTTCGATGACGATTCTTTTTATCTTTCTCATATCATTCTTATCAATTAATACATTAGTTGCAGAAGCAAAACCACCATGTACAGTTAGTGGATATGTCTATATCAACGGTGCAATTCAAGTTCCCGAACAAATTATTTTATCTTTTCAGAGCCATAAGATCGATGCGACGTTATACAATGATGGATTCTATATAGTTGATTTCGATGGAGAAATTGGAGAAATTGGCACTTTTATTGTAACAGAGAATGGAGTTAATTATTCTGCAAATGAAACAATTGAGATATTTCACTCAGTTTTTATCTATGAGATTAATTTGACAGTAAATACAACATCTGACGAGAATATCTCCCCAGAAGTTGAGATAGTCAAACCTGAACCAAGCACTTTATATTTTAGAGAACGTAAAATTAAATTCGATTTCTTTCAAAATACGTGGATATTTGGTAATATTACAATTGAAATCAATGCAACAGATATCGATGATGGGATAGATAGAGTAGATCTTAAGATACAAGGTCCATTGATAGAAGAATCTTTAACCTTTGATGAAGGGCCTTATCATTATAACTGGGATAGTTTTTGTTTTGGCAGATACAATATCACTGTCACTGCTTATGACACTCTAGGAAAATCAAGCCAAGATAGTATTACTGTTTTCAAATTTTTTTAATTAAAGATAGAGATTTTTAAATAAGGGTAATTAATTACGTGTGTTAACAAGTCACCATGGAGTTCTGAATAATATGAAACATGGAAAAAAGGAAAGATGTGTGCTTACTAGCGTCATAGAGACCGAGCTTGATATCCTTAAAAGACATGTTGATGTGCTTAAGGTTCTAAAAGAACATCAACCCATGGGAATAATTAAGCTATCAGAGCTTACAAACTATCCACAACACATGGTTAGGTATTCGCTTAGGATATTGGAGCAGGACGGCCTTATAGAGCCCTCTCCACAAGGTGCTGTTACAACAGACGATACTGAAAAAACGATATCAATACTAAAAAGCACATTAGACAACATAAGTGAGAAGACAGAGGAGATCAAGAATAAACTAAAGTGAAGCTAGACTTGTAATAATATTTTTGCCGGGGTAACTCAGCTGGGAGAGTGCACGGCTGAAGACCGTGATGCCGTGGGTTCAAGTCCCACTCCCGGCATTATTTTAATAGGGTGGAAAAGATGGTTCAAAAATGTCCAAAATGTAATAATTTGGTTGACGATAAAGAACAATTTTGTCCGCATTGTGGAGAATATCTCAAAGAGATAAATCCTTCATCAAAAAATAAGAAAGTCATAATTATAAGCGTTCTAGTCGTGATATGCTTAATAGTTGCGGCATTACTTTATTTTGTTGTCTTCTCAAATAAAGAAATTTCTAAAGAAGATCTTTTAGGAACCTGGAAAGGGGAGTCTCTGATGCTGATGGGAAATGAGGTGTATTATACATTTTACGAAAATAACTCAGTAAAAATTACAACTGCATTCTCTGATAATTATGGTCCAAGTATCGCTTATTCATACGATTACCAAGAAAATACTATTACAATAAATAGTGTTAGTAAACTATCTGGTCAATCAGAAATGTGGCAAAGTTATGAATTGAAAGGGGATAAAATATGTTTTGAGGCTGAAAACGATAGCAACGTTATATCAATTGGAGATTCATGTTTGCCATATGAATATGATGGGACTACGATTTCAATTAGCTTCTTTATGATAGATATAGATTTGACGAGATCTGAGCTACCAGAAATTCAACCCACTTCTAACTTAGTTAAATGGGAGGATATTAACATCACTATTAACGATCCCATAGATTTCGATTGGAATTGGATAAACCTTACCAGATCTGATGTACCATATTCAGGAGATCATTGTCCTGCTGAGTGGGGTTATGTGACAGCGGGAGATACTTTAGAGATTGGGCAATATACGGAGAATATTGATGGTTACATCATATATATACCAAATGACGAAACAATAGATAGTTTCTATCTCTAATATTATTTTTACACTACCTGCATATTTAGCTACATAAAAAATACTTATAACAATAAATAATTTATTTATTGGGATAGGGTATGGAAGAAAAACCAGATTGGAAGGAGATTTTATCAAATTTAGATGAATTTGACATTCGTTTTAATCCTACTCCGTGGTTGGAGCCAGAAGAATTTAATGTTTTACCACCAAAAGAAGAAAACAGAGGTCTTTTAAATCTTCATTTAGAAGTATCACAAAAGGTTGATGATTTAATATCAAGAATGGAAAAAGAGAACGGTAAATCAGAGATATGGGACATGGTGTCGAATCCTTCAAATGAAAATGATCTAACTCCTGAAATGATTACTCAAAAAATTGAGGAAATTATAGTCAATAGATAATAAAAATAGTAATATACTAAAGTTAAATAATTGCTAAATATCTATAAAATCTTATATACTAAAATTCAATTCATTAATTGTTGGGATGCCCCCGTAGGCTATTGGACTGGGTTAAATTAGAATAGAATCTAAATTAGGAAGGGATGCAATACGTATTTAAAAGAAGTACAAATGGAGAATTTTAAATCATTTGGGAAAAAGCTTACAGTACCATTTTTCCCAGGTTTTACTGCAATTACTGGGCCAAATGGATCTGGAAAAAGTAACATCGCTGATGCAATACTGTTTGTCCTTGGACCTAAGAGCTCAAAAGTAATGAGAGCGGGTAGGCTAACTGATTTAATCTTTAATGGCGGTAAAAAGCGTAAAAATCCAGCTAAACATTGTAAAGTATCCCTTGTTTTTGATAATAAAGCCCGTAAAATGCCTGTAGATGCTGATGAAGTGGTTCTAACTAGAATGATTAAGCGCGCACCCCTGAAAAATGATCCTAATAACTATTATAGTAAATTCTATGTAAATGGGAAATCTTCATCATTTTCTGATTTCGAAAATATACTGCTACACGGAAGAATGTCTGGTGATGGATACAATATAGTCAAACAAGGAGATGTGACCTATCTCACAGAGATGGGATCAGTTGACAGGAGAAGAATTGTAGATGATATTGCTGGAATTAGCAACTTTGATGATGATATTAAAAGAGCAGAGAAGGAAAAGACCGAAGTCGATGGAAACCTTGAAAGAATAAAGATTATTTTAAATGAAATATCTGGACAAATTCGTCAATTAAAAAACGATAGGGATTCCGCATATAGATACAAGGAACTTAAAGACCAGCTTTATGAAACAAAAGCTAAAATTGCTTTAAAGAAAAAACAAGATGTTGAGGCACAGATAGCGGAAGTTCAGAAACAAATTGATTCCTATGAAGCAGAACAGAAAAAATTTGATGAAAAAAGTAACGAGTTGAAACAAAAATACGCTGATGCTCAGAAGGAATTGGAAGAAATAGAGAATAAAATAGGCGAAGTCGGTGGAGATGAAGTAAAAGAGATAAAAGAAAAAATCGACAGCATTCGAAGTGAAGAAATAAAAGTCGAAGAACGTATTAATTATTCAAATGATGAGATTCAAGAGCTTCAGAAAGAAGAAAAAGATTTAAGTGCGCATTTAGAGGCAATAGACGCAGAATTACAAGAACACAATACAAAAAAAGAAGAACTTGAAAAACAAAAAAATGAAAAACAATCTGAATTAGATGAAAAAGAAGCTGAACTTGCTAAAATAAAAGGGGATGTTGCCCAGTCTGACGACAAATCAATGGATCTTACTCATGAACTTGCTAAGATGCGCGAGGAATACAATGAGAAGAACAGCGAGATCCATGAGCTTAAATTAAAAAGAAATCGTTTTACCGATAAGATAGAGGCTTTAGAGCTTCAAATAGCAGAGATGCAAGAGGCAAAATCAACATATGAGTTTGAACTAAAGGACATCAACTGGCAAACCGAAGAACTAGGAAAAGAATCTAAAGATAAAAGTAAGAAGACTAAAGATCTGGAAAAGAAGCTATTTGAGAAGAAGAAAAAGGAAACTGAATTGACTGAACAGCTTAATGACCTTGAAGGAGCTATTAGACGATTACAAAGGGAACAGTCGCAGTTACAAGCTGAATTTGACGCTATGCAGTCTGTTCAGAGCAAGTACAATCCTGCAGTAAATGCTATTTTAAAGGCCCGAGAGGACGGCACTATAAAAGGAATTCATGGGACAATTGCCGATTTAGCTAAAGTCGATAAGAAATACGAAACTGCTGTTGAAATAGCAGCAGGCGCTCGTATGCAATCCATTGTTGTAGATGACGATGAGGTTGCTGCTAAAACTATCAAATTCCTTCAAAAAGAGAAACTTGGACGTGCTACATTTTTACCGTTAACAAAAATGATTTCAGGAAAACCGCGTGGTAAAGCACTAATGGTTAAAGATGATCCAAAAACCCATGGTTTTGCTATAGATCTTGTAAAGTTTAAAGAAGAATATAGAGGTGCCTTTTGGTATGTATTTGGGGATACAATTGTTGTTGATGGTTTAGATGATGCTCGCAGATTGATGGGAGGTGTCCGCCTAGTTGACCTTAAAGGAAGTCTTATTGAAGCCAGCGGTGCAATGATAGGCGGAAGTAAGCCAAAGACCCGCTTATCTTTCAGCAAAGTTGACAGAACTAAACTAGATGAAGTGACTAAAGAGTTGAATGATGCAATTGTTTGGCAAGAAAAGGCATCTGAGAAGCTTTCAGAGCTTAGAAAAGAGATTGTTGAGATTGAGAATTCATTAGGAGATTTTAGAACAAAAGGAGATGCAGATGTTCAGGTAAAAGATCTAGATGTTCGTAAGAAAGAATTTACCGGAAAACTTGATGTTTTAAATAAAGATCTCGAAGCAAAAACAAAAGAAAAAGTAGAAATAGAGAATAAGAAAAAAGAAGTTGTCGATAAAATTGAAGAATATAAGAAGCGTCTAGAAGAGCTTGACAACATTAAAGAGGAAAAAGGTAAACTTCTCTTAAAAGGAACAAAGAAGGAACTTGCACAAAAAGCAAGATCCCTTGAAGATGATGTTTCAAAGCTTCAAGAATGTGTTCTAAGTCTTAATTCTGAGATAGACGCGCTTGATAAAAAGATAGAGTTAATTGAAGAAAGAAAGACCGAAATCAAAACAAGTATCGAAAGCAAAACAAAGGAAGTCGAAGAATACAAGAAGAATATAGATGAACTGAAAAAATCAAGATCTGGATTCAGAGACGAGCTAAAGGCTTTGATGAGCGTAGAAGAGAAAATGACCGGCAAAATGAAAGATTTGACTGTTAAACGGGATCAAATTTACAAGAAAACGGTTTCCGTTGAGAACGAACTCGACAAGATCAATACTCGTGTAGAGTCATATTATGACCTCGTTTCTAGAGCAAAATATAGATTACCAACTCTAGAGGGTTCGATAAAAGAATTTGATGAGGAACTTAAATTATATAATGTTAAAATCGAAGAGAGTGAAAAACTACCAAATGTAGAATCTTTAAAAGATTCTATGAAAGTCATTGAAGAATCCATGCAAGAGCTTGAACCAGTAAATATGCGTGCTTTAGAGGAATATGAGCACCAATCTGATCGTAAAACTAAGCTAGATGAGGATGTAAAACATCTCAAAGATCAGAAAAAGAATCTAGAAAAGCTTGTAAAAGAAGTAACCGAAAAGAAAACAGAGCGTTTCTACGAGGTTTTCGAATCAATTAATAAAAATTTCAAATCAATATATGCAGATCTGTCTGAAGGTGGTGAGGCAGATCTTCAGGTAGAAGATCCTGAGAATGTTTTTGATAGTGGTCTAACAATTAAAGCAAGACCTCGCGGAAAAAAAGTTCTCAGATTATCTGCTCTATCTGGTGGCGAGAAGAGTATTGCATCACTTGCATTTATTTTTGCAATACAGCACTATGACCCAAGTCCTTTCTATGTCTTAGATGAAGTAGATATGTTCCTTGATGGGATAAACGCTGAAGTAGTTAGTCGAATGATCAAACAAAACGCAAAGGATTCTCAATTCATAATGGTAAGTCTTAGAAAAGTCGCTCTAAAAGAGGCAAATCATGTCTATGGTGTAACTATGAGAGATACCGGAGTTTCTGAGATGATTGGCAATATTGATCCTTCTACAGTTAGTCCAAAGGGAGAATTCAAGCTTGAAGGAGGTAAGATGATTGGAACAACCTAATATTGACAACGATGTAATAA
>Ga0272441_10014014_pt1 | contig 11442 bp, 5 predicted proteins | sample SSMProp6N_FD_193582 | JGI IMG/M metagenome (GOLD analysis project Ga0272441, IMG submission 193582) | Marine sediment archaeal communities from Little Sippewissett salt marsh, Falmouth, MA, United States - SSM-Prop-6N | ecosystem: Environmental > Aquatic > Marine > Wetlands > Sediment ... | reverse complement strand
CCGTCATCGCCGCAACGAGCACACTCCATGTCACGAGGCGTTTCATGGGGTCCGGCCTCCACCAAGGCGCCACTTAAGTACCGTTGATCTTTGTCGGGGGGTGCCACGGCGGCCGTCGTTTGCCGCCGTGCTTTGTCACCAACGACCGCACGGTTGCTGAACTGCGCAACCGTGGCACCCGACGATTCGGCTGCAATCCCGTGACCCGACTCACGCGACGGGCGCTGCGGATCCCTGGTCCGACAGCGCCAACAGCAGGCGTTCGACGATGAGGCGTTCCGGATAGCGGCTCGTCTTGGCCGCCAGGTCCGCGTCGAGCAGTTGCCGGTGAGCCCGGACGAGCGCGTCGGCCGAGAATCGCGTCAGTTGCCGGCGGAACCCGTCCCGTTCCCGCGGGTGGCCGGCGAACTTTGCCACGGCGGCGCTCAGGCCGGCGCCGTCAGCCATGAGCTTCGCCTCCAGCAGCCGCCGGAAGTGGCTCCGAAGCGTCCCGACCAGCACGACGGCCGGTACGCCCTCGGCCATCAGGCCCTCGACCACGGCCAGGGCGCCCCGCCGGTCCCCCGCCGCCAGACGGTCGCACACGTCGAACGGCCTGTACGCGCCGTAGCTCATCCCGGCCGCCGACACGTCTTCCTCGGTGATCGCCGCAGCGCCGCCCACGTAGAGGTCCAGCTTCTTCAACTCGGCCGACATCGCCCCGGGATCCCCCTGGCACAGGTCCGCCAGGAGCTGCGCCGCCCCGGCGCCGAGCTGCTTGCCGTGAACCGTCCGGGCCCGCCGCTGCGCCCAACTGAGCACCTCGTCGCTCGTCCGCGGCAGCCAGCAGCCGATGGCTGCGCCGTGCTCCTCCACCAGCCGGGCCAGCCGCGTGGTCTTGGTCCACCGGTTGACCGTCAGGACCAGCACCGCGGTCGGGCTCGGGCTCTCGACGTAGCCTTCAACCGCCTTGCGATGCCGGTTGACGAACTCGCCCGCATCGCGGAGAACCACCATCACGTAGTCGACGAACATCGGCACGTTGCCCAGCGCGTCCATCACCCGGGCGAGGTCCTGCTCGTCCCGGGCCAGCTCGATGACCGACAGGCCGGGGTCGCCGTCGCGCGCCGCACGGGCCCGCAGCGCGCCGACCGACTCGTCGATCTCCAGCGCGTTGTTGCCGAAGACCGCGTACACCGGTTTCAGGGCGCCGCCCGTCAGATGTTTCTTGAGGTCCGAGAAGTACATGGCCGTGGGTCCGCCGGCGCTGCCGCACTCGCAGGCGACGGCGCGGCTATGATACCCGAGGGCGGTCACTGCTTCAATTGCAATCGCTGCCGGATCGCCGCCAGGTTCGCCCGGTGCCCGCCGCCCAGGCCCATCGACTTCAGCCAGCATTGCCGCGCGCGCGACGCGTTGCCCCCCTTGTAAAGCACGTCGCCGTAGAGCAGCCACCCGTCGGCGTCATCCGGCGACCGCTCCAGGAGCTTCTCCAGCGTCTCGGCGGCGCCGGGCAGGTCGCCGCGCGCCGCCAGCGCCCGCGCCAGACCGAGCCCCGCGTTGCCGCTGGCGGGCTCAAGCTGGAGCGCCTTGCGGTACACGTCCACCGCCGACTCCCACCGCCCGCTGTGCAGGTAGATGCCTCCCAGGTCGACCCACGCGCGGCCGTAGGTCGGATCGAGCGCGGTCGCCCGCGCGAGCTGCTTCTCGGCCGCCTCCCAGTTCTCCTGGAGGCGGGCCAGCGTCGCCATCGCGTAGGCACGCCGCGCTGCGTCACTCGGACTGGTCTTCACCTCCGCCGCGTCCGTCCCCTCGTCCGGCTCAGGCTGCTCCGGCGGCGCCGCCGCAAGCGCCGGGCCAATCTCCACCGGCAGCGCCGCCGTGGTCGCGTGCCCCGCGCGGTCGGCGGCGGTAATCCTCACCTCGACCGGCCCGCGCAGGTCGGCCGGCGGCTGCCAGTCGTACTGTCCCGCGTCGGCCATGGGCCCGGCAAGCTCGTGCCACGCCTCCTGCGCGAATGCCCGGTATGCCAGCGTCACCGGACGGTCGGCCGGAAACGCTTCGGTCACCGTCCACCGAAGCGGCACCGTGCCCTCGACCCGCGTGGGCGCGCGGCCCGACACACCGGCCGTCTCGTCCCCCAGCGGCCCCGTCCACACGACCCGCGGGGCCGTCGTGTCGACGATGATCTCCCGCTCGGGTGCGAGGCCACTGTGCGGAGCGTCCCAGACGTTGCCGGCCAGCTCGCGGTGCGTTCTGAATCCGTACGGCCCGTCGCCCGCGGCCTCAAACAGGAACGAGCCCGTCAGCTCGTCGGTCACCTGGTCGAGCCGCCACGTGCGCCCGCCGTCGGGCGTCACCCAGAGCCCGACGCGGCTCGGCGGGTGCTCGGCGTCCCAGCGATAGCCGATCCGGAGCGTCCGCGTCGGCAGCACCGCGATGCGCTCCCGGGCACGCACCTGGGCCGACGGCTCCAACTCGGCGCCCGGGGCCACTGAAGGCTCTTGCGGCACGGTGTCCGTCAGGTCCGTCGCCATCGGAGCGAGGATCGCATTCCGCGTTTCCGTGGGCGCCTGCGCCGCCGCGGGCGCCGGCGGCTCAAAGCGCAGGTCGCACGTGGCCGTCTCCGCGTTCCCCGCCGCGTCAGCGAACTGGGCCCCCACGTGCCACAGCCCGCGCTCGCCCAGGCGGAACCGCGCCCGGCCCGCCGGGGCCTTGACCATCTCGAACGGCATGGCGACCGCGCCGCTGCGGTCGTGAATGACCACCGCCTTCATCGCCACCAGGGGCGAGCGGTCCTCGACCTCCCACGCCACCGTGACGGTGCCGTCGTCCGCCGCCGGAAGGGCCTCGATCCGCGCGACGATAGGCGGCGCGGTGTCCACCGTCACGATCCGGTGCGGCTCAGCGCCGGCCGCCGGCCCATCGCCACGCTCGAACCGCTTCTCGCGACGCCACAGGCACCAGAACTCGCCGTCGTTCGCCGCGGTGAACGACATCGAGTCCGCCGGCAACGCGCGCTTCTGGGCGCGGACCCACGTGCGCCCGCGGTTGCCGCTCACGTAGAGCACCACGGCCTTGAGGGCGCGCTCGGCGTCGTCCGCGGCCGGGCACAAGGCGTCCGAGAACGGCAGCTCGACCGTCCGTGCGCTGACGTAGATGCGCCGCTCCTGCTGGCTCGAAGCTGTTTCATCGTGGGTGCCGGGTGGCACGGACAGGCCGTCCCGATCCGACGCAGTCGGGCCGGGGCGACTGTCCGTGCCGGCGTTCGTGGCATGGCCAGTCCCTTCGCCCTTCGACAGGCTTCCCTCGACTGCGCTCAGGGCAGGCAGGGCGCAGGGGCCTGGTTGTGGCACCTGATCTGGCACGTCTATGTCGCGCTGCGGCGTCTGCTCTTCGGCGGGGCAGGGCTCCGGCGTCGGCATGGCGGCGCTCTGGTTCGCCGCCGGCGGCGCCGCAGGGTGAACGACCGGCAGGAGCGTGCCGTCCGAGTCCTGCGCCGGAGCGCGGGCCCCCAACGACAGGGCCGCGAGGATCATCGAGCAGGTCAGGGCAATGCGGGACGAAGTGAGACGTATCAGCGGGTTTCGCATGGCGCCCTCCGGGGAGATGCGGTGCAGACCACTCCGTGATCGTCTGTGAGGCCTGGGCCTCACCGCGTGCAAGCGCTGCGTCTGCGGCACGCCCTGCACAGGTGTACGTCAGCCTTGTGGGTACTCGCATGCCATAGCCGCGATCCTCGCGCTGTGTCTTTTAGCCCCGTTTCACGGGGCTTGGCCCCGATTCCCGCCTGGCGGGAATCGGGGTGCAGGCCCGGCCCTTTGGGCCGGGTTACACCGGCGCGATACCTTTTCTCTGTTTGGCTCCCCCGGGGGCGGCCCCCTCCCGGGGCCCCCCCGACGGGGAAGCAAAATGACGCTGGTCGCCGCTCTGTCACCAGGGCCAAAGGCCCTGGCCTGAACCCCTCGACTCGTCCTTCGACAAGCTCAGGACTCGCTCGGGGCGAAGGCCGCTGAAGCGGCCTGGACCGCACCGGCACCTTACCGGCGAACGTGACGTATACCCGCGGCGCACGCATCGCCGGCGCGCGCGGCGCGCCGCCCTGTGTTCTCCCTGAAGGGATTATCGGCCGGGATGGTCCTATAACTTTAGCCCGCGGCATTGGTTCCGCCGCCGTGCTGCCATCCTGAGTGCCTTCAGGGGCCACAAGGCAGCCGCCCCCGGGTCGCCTTGAAGGCAGGTGGTCTGTGCGGCGCGGGGCGGCGGTGTTGCCCGGAATCACCGGATGATGTCGAAACGCGACGCCACGTCGGGCACCTACATACCTGCCAGGACCGCTCGCGAGATGGCCTAAGAGCTTATGCCACAGGGAGTTACGTGTGGCGGCGGGCCGTTGTCAAGTCGGGCTGGCACAGGATTTGCTTTTCAAGTGCACCGGACGTACCGGCAGAGGGGTAGACCTCCACGCAGACCATACGTGCACGCCGGTAGTATCTGTTGTCCTCAAGCATCGCCGGACACACCAGGTGAACGAGTGGGCGCTCGTGTCCGCAGCGTGCTGCGCTGCAGGCATGCCCACAGGCCCGGGGCCCTGAGCACGCGGGGCGGCTGTTGCTGCTCTGCTCTGCGAAGGGCTTGGCTGGGTGGCACGAGCTGCGGCCAGTTGCTGCCTGGGCCGGCATGGGTGCAGGCAAGCTTCGCGGTGACGGAGCGGCCGGTCTGAGGGTCGGCGCGCCGGGGCCCGGGAGCGGCCGCATCGCGACGCGACGGGTGCGCCCGTTGAGCGCGCTTTCGCAGGGAATTGACCGGGCGGACGCGTGTGCCCGGTTCGGGGGAACATGTGCGGGCTGGAAGGTGCCAGTCGGGCTCGTTGCCCGGCCGGCGGGTCCGCAGCGGCAGACGGGCCGCGCGTGTCCCGTCCATGGAGGGGCTGGCCATACGCATGAGCAGACGCAGGGATGTCAGGCGGTTCTGTGTGGGCTCCGTTGGGTGAGCGGGGCAGTCGCACGGCGGCAGACAACGGCCGCCGTGGCACCCGCTGCCGGGAACTTACGCGGTTGCGCCTGGATGTGCAGGACGTGCCAGTTGCGCCCACGTTCTGGGCTGTACCGGAAGTCGCCGGACGCTGACTGAAAGAAGGAGAGGAAAGATGAGGTTCAAACTTGGCATAGCGGTACTGGTAAGTTTCATCATGTGCACGGTGACGTTTGCGGACGTCATCGACGTGAATCCGTCGACGGGCGAGGTGATCGGTTGGGGCGTAACGCCCTTTTCGCAGGCCGGTCCGGCGAGCGGCACGAGCGGCGGCGTCGCGTTCACGCTTCAGAACGACTACTCGCCGATCAAGTACCCGAGCGGCGTGGGTCGCGTGCCGAGCCCGGGCCTGAGCGCGGGCGGCGAACTGATTGACCTGGAGGAGATGTACGTTCGGACGACAAGCGGGACGATGCAGGTGCTCGTGGTCACCAGTTCGGCGTACGTGGCCACGTTCAGCGGAGTCGACTACTACCTTGGCGACCTCTTTCTCACGGCCGACGGGCAGCAGTATGCCATGGTGACGCAGAGCGCGAGCGAGGGCCTGGCGGCGGGGTCGTTTTACCGGATCGACGGCGCGGGCGACATCGTGCAGCTCCAGGCCGGCAGCCGGAGCTACGCGGGCAGCACGACGCTGTGCGAGAACGATTTCGGTCCGCCGGCGACGGTGCCGGAGCTTGCCGGTCCCTGGGCGGTGGACGGCGGGATCGACGCCGCCCAACTGCTGGGCAGCGGCAGCATCGCCACCGCGACGTTCGACTATGGCGGCACGGAAGATGGAACGTTCCTGATTGAGTTCACGATGGACCTGAGCTTGTTCGGGCCGACGGCGCCGCTGAATGCGGACACGCACATGACGTGGGGCTGCGGCAACGACGTGATCGAGGTGCGCGACGTCCTGGTGCCGGAGCCGGCCACAATGGCGCTGATGGGACTGGGACTCGGCGCGATGGCCATCCGCCGTTTCGGCAGAAAGTGAGCGAACCCTGACATGAGGAGCCATGCGATGAAGCGGTTTGCGGAAACTGTGGCAGCCGTCGTGCTGGTCGCCGGGGCCGCGCTGCTTGGCGCGGCGCAGCCGGCCGGGGCCGACATCGTGACGGTGGTGCTTGCGGACCCGGGAAGCGGCGTCGAGTCCGGGTGGAGCGCCACCTACGACGACAGCATCGTGGACATCGCGGTGGACGCTGTGGACCTGTGCGGCGGCTACGTCGTGCTGGAGGTCTCGAAGGATTTCCACCTGCCGCCGAACCCGGACACGGGCATCTTCCCGGCGATCGGGATCGTGTTCGCCCAGACGAAGGACGATTGCGCGACGGTCGCGCGGATCATCGTCGCGGAGGAATCCATCACCAACCTGACGGGGGCCGACTGGACCGACTTCCACTGGCTGCTCACGGGCAGCGAGGAGGTCTGGTTCGACGTCGGCCTCTCCGGGGAGTTCGGCATTCAGCCTGCGCCGCACTTCCGGACGCAACTGTGGTACGAGGCCGGCGGCGCACCGGGCGAGGCGTATGCCCTGGCGGTGGTCGACGGCGTCGTGGCCAGCGGCTCGAGCTATTACCCGGGCGTTGACGACAGCGACCTGGTCATCACGACGGACGCTTCCGCGGAGGATGAACCGATGATGTTCACGCTGGTCGAGGTACCGACGCCGGAACCGGCGACCATGGCCCTGCTGGGCGTGGGGCTCGGCGCGCTGGGGGTCCGGCGGTCGCGCGGGCGTCGCTGAGAAGGTCTTTGGCGTTGAAAAGCGAACCGGCGTGGCGGATCTCCGCATCCGCCACGCCGACGTTCTATTCCGGGGCGCTCGCCGGTCGCGGCCCGCAAAGACGCTGTCTGACAATCCGCGGCTTCCGTGGGTGCCATACCTTGAGCCTGCCGAAGGCGGGGCTGTGCGCGTTGCCGGCACACGTTGGCCGCGGCTGGCGTCGGGGCTCCAAAGTGTGGTGGGTGGCATGGCGACGCGCCTTCGGCGAGTCGCCATGAGGGAACACGTGGCGCCATGGCGACGCCATACAACCGGTGTCGCCATGCCACCCGTCAGCCTCGGGGCGTCTACCAGATGCGTGGCGGCTGAAACTCCCTCGGGTGCCGCCGCTTGAGTTCCTCGACGGCGAAGCCGCGATCCGTCTTCATCAACCGTTCGACGTACTCCGGCAGCATGCCGCGCGCGTGCACGGGGCCGCCCTCCTGCATCACCGTCCACATCGGGTCCACCGTATAGGGATAGGGCATCGAGAGCATCATGCGGTCGTGCCAGTCGAGCAGTCGGTAGGCGGCGTCGCGGACGACCTCGGGGTGCTCGTCGGCCACGTTGCACTGCTCGTGCGGGTCGGCGTCGATGTCGAACAGCATCTCTCTCGGGAACAGGTGGAACCCGTCGTGGTAGGTCCGCATGTAGAGCCACGGACCGGCGCGGACGCTCCTCTGGCAGACGTGGCAACACTGGCTGAGCACCAGGTGCGGCCGGCCGCAGTCGGTGGCGTCGGCCAGCGCCGCGGCGTAGCTTTGGCCGTCCCAGCGGTCGGCCGGGTCGACGCCGAGCATCTCGGCCAGGGTCGGCAGAAGGTCGAGGTTGTAGTGGAACCCCTTGTCGGCGTGGGAGCCGGTCATGCCGGGCCAGCGGACGATCATCGGGATGCGGTGCGTGATCTGGTCGGCGGTCCCATGCTCTCCGTAGATGCCGAGTTCGCCCTGGCACTCGCCGTGGTCGGAGCTGACGATGACGACGGTGTCGTCGAGCACGCCCTGCCGGCGAAGCGCGTCGAGGACCAGGCCGACGTGGTGGTCGGCGTAGCGGATGCCGGTGTCGTAGCCGTCGATGACGCGCCGCAGGTCGCGCATGTCGTTGATCGCGCCGGGCTGGCGCGGGTACTGCGTGTAGGTCCTGTCGGTCCACATGCTGAGTTCCCTGGCGCCGTGCGGTCCGACGGCGAGGCGGTGCTGCTCGAGGACTTCCTCGGTGAGCCACGCAGGCAGCGGGTCGTCGGCGAAGGGCTCGCCGAACTCCGCCGGCGCGCGGTAGGCCGTGTGGGGGTCCCAGTAGTTGACGTGCAGGAACCAGTTGTCCGTCTTGCCGTTGTCCTTGATCCACTTCAGGACCGTGGGCGTCAGCTCCTCGGCCGACTCGTTGCCGCACTTGTTCGCCGGGTTGTACATCTCGTTGAAGGCGGCGTACCACCACCAGGCGCTGTGGCGTTCGGCGAACGGGCTGACGGTGACGGTTCGCAGCCCCGCGCGGTGCAGCACGGCCGCGAGGAAGTCGACGCACGACCGGTCGCGGAAGCCGCGGTCGGCGCCCTCGGGCCGCATGTCGGCCGCCGTGGCGCCGTGGCCCACGATGCCGGTGTGGATGCCGAAGCGGCCGGTCATCAGCGCCGCCCGCGACGGCAGGCACGGCGCGTCGGAGCAGAAGTAGTTGTCGAAGCGCACGCCGTCGGCCGCCACCCGGTCGATGTTCGGCGACGTGTCGCGGTGATAGCCGTAGCAGCCCAGGTGATCCGGCCGCAGCGTGTGATGTCGATGAACAGAATCCTCATCCCTCGTTCTCCTTTCCCTCTAAGCGGGATCAGGTGAGTCTCTTGCCGTTGGGTGCCATGCCCACGCTTGTTGAGCGAAGCGAAACCCGTATGGGCGTGGGCATGCGGTTGCATCCGCACGGCAAAGGACTCATGTCATACCGCATGGCTCCCGGTGATTGTACCGCGTCAGCCTCGGGCGGCAACCCCGGAGCGGTTGCCGCGGTCCCGCTGCCTCGGCCGCGCTCCATGTCTCTCCAAGGCCGGCCGGGGGAACATTCCGCGACCTCCCGGGGCTCGAGCGTAGTATAATAGGGGTACCGAAGCGCTTGTAGCCGCGCGGGGTGCCGGGTAGAGAGGAATCCTTTCCGTGCTGAGGCCAGCATTCGCCCTTGCCGTTGGTTGTTGCATCCTGGGCATCTTCGCGGTGACGGTCTGCGCGGAGCCCGAGTGGCGCGTCATGCCCGTGCGCAGCCAGGACGAGTACAACCTCGGCATGATCGGCGGCGAGAACACCCAGCACATGCACGGCACCGCCCGCAGCGAGAGCAACCCCGACGTCATCTACATGGCCCACGACTGCGCCCAGACGTGGCGCAGCTCCGACAGCGGCGCGACGTGGCGGAAGTCGCTCTGCCGCGGCATGCACCTGACCGCAAGCCAGTCCATCGAGGTCGACCCGCTGGACCCGGACATCGTCTTCTGCATCATGGACGAGTCGTACAACTACTTCCTGCCCGGCTTCCAGGGCCTGTACCGATCCACCAACGGCGGCGACGACTGGACGCTCGTCCTCCAGAAGACGGCGCAGCAGACCCGCATGTACCAGCACTGCATCGACTTCGACCCGACGAGCGCGACCGCCGCGCGGGCGCTGCGGTGGTACGCCGCCATGGCCGACGACGATCCCGACAGTGGAGGCTACGTGGCGAGTGCCGACGCGGCCATCTACCGCTCCGAGGACGGCGGCGACACCTGGCAGAAGGGCGCGAGCCTGCCGCACCACTATCCGCTCTACGCCATCCACTGTCACCCGACCGACGGGGAGACCCTCTACGTCTGCGCCGACGAGGGCCTCTTCGTCAGCACCGACCGCGGGGCGACGATCCAGCCGCTGGGGAACCTGCCCTCGGGCGACGTCTCCAGCCTGGCCGTCAACCCGCAGGATCCGGACGAGATGTGGGCCGTGGTGCGCGGCGTCGGGCTGTATCATTCAACCGATGGCGGGACGACCTTCTCGCTGGCGCGCAGCTTCAACGCCATGTTCATCTTCATGAACCCCGGCCACCCGAACGTCCTGTACCTGATCCGCCAGGGCTCGCCGGGCCAGTCGGAGGTCAGCTCCGACGGCGGCACGTCGTGGACGTCCGTCACCGTGACCCCGCCTCCCGGCCTCGGCCGCGAGTGGAAGACCACCATGCGCGGGGCCATGACCGGCGTCGTGCCCGACCCGCGCGACGCGAACAAAGCCGTGGCCTACTTCAACGCCGAGTTCTGGAAGACCGAGAATGGCGGCCGCCACTGGACCGACAGTTCCACCTTCTTCACCGGCTACGCGTCGAGCTGGTGGGCCGACGGGTGGTCGTTCGACGCGGCCGACCCCGACCGATGGGTCATGTTCTGCTGCGACGTGAGCACCATCAAGACCACGACCAACAGCGACTGGTTCACCCGCCACCGCGTGCCGTACGAGTGGTATAGCCCTCAGGGGATCATCCCGGGGATCGGCTGCTACGCGGGCGACATCCAGCCCATCCCCGGTTCGCCGATCATCGTGGCCGCGGCCGGCATGTACTGGAACAACAAGCTCATCCGCACGACCGACGACGGCGCCACCTGGAGCATCGTCTGCGACGACATCAGGAAGTACCTGTTCGTCGGGTTCCACCCCGACGAGCCGACCCTGTGCTTCTCGGAGAACGTGCGCTCCACCGACGCCGGGCTCTCGTGGCAGCCGATGACCGGCCTGACCTCGCTCAACGCGTCGGCCTACGTCGTCGGCCTCTGCCTGGCCCAGCCCGACACGTTGTACGCCACCGACCCCGGCAGCGGCCGGATCTACCGGTCCGACAATCGCGGCACCTCGTGGCGGCTCTACGTCGACGCGAGCTGGAGCTTCCGCCCGTTCGACTCCAAGCCGACCATCGCCGTGCACCCCGCGAACCCGGACGTCGTGTTGACGCTCGATTCGCGCGGCGACCTGGCGCGGTACGACGGGTCGAGCTGGCATTCGCTCGGCGTCCTCGACGCGGCCGGCGGGCCGGGATCGTACCGCAACTTCGTCCGCCTGGTGGCCGTCGACCCGCGGCACCCGGAGGTCATCTACGCCTCGATGTTCGCGCCGGGCCTGCCCTGCGTGTACCGCTCGACCGACGCCGGGCTCTCGTGGCACGACATCACGCTGAACCTGCCCCACGCCGGGTCGGGCTCGATGTACGTCAACCCCTATACGGGCGAGCTGCTGCACGGCAGCGCCTACGGCACCTGGGTCTACCCGCCGCCGTACGATGGCCCGACGCCGCTCTACGACAAACTGATCTTCGAGCTGAGGATCTCCGGCTGGGAGTCCCTGGCCGACCACGGCGTGGCGGGCGAGATGGCCCTGAGTGTCGCTGACGGCGACACCGAGCCGCGCGCTGGCGGCCCCGCGAGGCTCCGCGTGACGTTCAGCATCGAGATCGACCCGGCGACACTCGGCCCTGCCCAGGTATCCATCGTCGGGGCCTCGAGCGGCGACCAGTCGGCCCTCGTCCAGTGGGTCACCGTGGCGCCCGACGGCCACGCGGCAACCATCGGCCTGAGCGCGCCGCTGGCCTCGGGCGACGTCTACACCATCGCCCTGGCCGACACCGTGGCGGCTCCCGGCGGCGTGTTCTCGCCCACCCTGACCGGCGACCGCGACCTCGTG
>Ga0272441_10014013_pt1 | contig 11442 bp, 11 predicted proteins | sample SSMProp6N_FD_193582 | JGI IMG/M metagenome (GOLD analysis project Ga0272441, IMG submission 193582) | Marine sediment archaeal communities from Little Sippewissett salt marsh, Falmouth, MA, United States - SSM-Prop-6N | ecosystem: Environmental > Aquatic > Marine > Wetlands > Sediment ... | reverse complement strand
CTGTATGGGTAGATCTTCCTCCTCGGAACAGCAAGTGGTCAGACGGGATCCCGATGCAGAACAGATGAAGGCGGTTCTGGAGGAAATGGAACGCAAGGGAGATCTATATATCCCGGGTGTGGATGATAAGGAGAAGATTTCCTACGTGGATCCCATTGTAGACAAAGGGGATCCTCATGGGGCCGAAGAAGATGGATCGGAAAAGAAAGAAACAGAAGAAAAGGGAACAGGGAAAGATTCTGAAAAGGGGGAAAAGACCATGAAAAAAAGTATACGCATTCGACAGAATGGCGACCAGGTAAATGTGAGGGTTTTCGTAGGTGAAGAGGAATTCTGCGGTATGTCGGTGGCTAACGGGAGTAATAATAGTATTTCTCTTGGAAATACTACTGTTTCTATCCAGGGAGACGAAACAATTCTCGAGATTTAGGGGATTATGCCGGTTTTCTGAAGTCTATCAAGGCAATGAATGGGATCATGGATAAATAGAGATCTGCCCCGATCTGTTATGATCGGGGTTTTTCTGTACAGGGCCTGAAAGACAAGTATAATTTACCTGGAAAAGACAAGATCCGGTTTTCACGAAAAGAGAGGTCATGAACAGGATGCTCACCAACGATCTGGAACAACTGGTTAAACAAAGGGTTCATTCATATTATTGGGAAGAGGATATAAATTGTGCTTCCACTACATTGAAATTGTTATCAGAATTGCTCGATCTCCATGTTCATCCCCAGGTTATCCATGCGGCTGCAGGCATGCATGGTGCAGGGAAATATGGAGCCCAATGCGGTCTCGTGGAAGGGGCGCTCATGTTCATTGGTATCATTGGCCATGAAAGGGGTCATGGACCACAAGAAATAGAGGAATTCTGTTTTCACTATGCCAGATCTTTTGAGGATAGATTTGGAAGTCTTGATTGCAGGAAATTAAGGCCGGAAGGATTCAAGCTCACCAATCCACCCCATCTTTGCGAGGATCTTACTGTTCGTTCCATAATCTTTTCTTTTGAGTACCTCTCAGACATTTTCAGGATATTCTGAATAAGAGGTATTTCGTATGAAGCGGGAATTCTCGGGTTCCGGAGGATAGCTGGACCTTTTCAAGACATGATGGTTCCTTTTCATTACAACTTCTCTCTTGAGAAAATTCTTATCTCCATTATTCTGTGTCCTGAAAAGGAATCCCCCCGGTATTCATCATAAGTGGCATCAATGTGATACCATTTCCCTTCAATGAAGACCATGTTCCACATATGGTCAGAACCATTGATTACAAGACTTTGAATATCCATGCTTTTTAAGATCTTGTAGATCAGAGGGGCATATCCCTGACACACGGGCCCGTTCCTTGAGGGCATGATAGGGCTCTTTGCCTCACAAAGGAAGTATCATATTCAACATGTTGGATAACCCAGGCATAGACCTCTTTTACTTTTTCTGGATCGGTCATGTTCACATGGGTGATCTTCCGGATTATCTCACAGGACCTTCGATCCAAGTATTTCCGTTGTTTCCTGTTCTCCTGGGAAAAAAACTTATCTTCAGCGTGCTTACCGAGGTATCTGGTTCTGCCAGGTATTCCCAGTATTTGGAAGAATCCTTCAGGTAATAATCCTGGTTTGATGAGAAGGCTTTTCAACGACCTTTCGAAGCAGTTCCGTGGTCAACGGAATATCCTCTATCCTCATCCTGATGGAATTATCCCCATGAAGCAGCATATCCCCCATTACCATGGAGAGTTCTTCCATTGAATTCACCGACGCCAATGCTTTACCGCAAGGTAGTGATAGTATGAGATTTCCCTGGGTGAAGGATCTCGTAAGAACAAAAGCCAACCCTGGGACAGAAGGGACAGAACAAGGTAAAAAGGGATATTTTCAGCTTCATCTGTCTTTCCCAGGATCTTGTCAGATGATTAAAAGTGTTTTTCCTTTATGATGAATGATAAAAACGTTCCATCAGGAAATCCTGAGAAAATGTGGTCTTGTGATTCTCTTTTCAATGACAGGTCATTTTGCAGATAAAAGATCTGGCAGGGTAGAGCCTCCAAAGGGCATAAGTAGTATAGTGCTTTGTTTTCCACAGATATTAAAAGCCTCGGCAAGCGCTTTTTCAACGGAAGGAAAAGGATTCAGGAACATGGTTTCTCCGTATAAAGGGGGCAGGTTAGAGACAAAAAGGATATGGGCCTTCTCCCTTGCTTTCATTATTGCTGCCGCCTTATGTCCGCCAAGTTCGAAATGATCCTTCACTCGTCGAAGGATATCCTTGGGGCTGGTGCTTTCCTCTATCCATCTTTGAAAAACTTCTGACCCGTATCCTTCTCTACAAGAAGCGACCCAGATTATTACACCACCCTTTCTGACTGCCTGGACAGCGTTATCCAAAGCCTTCTGGGCCTGGTAGATGTTGATATCCTTGGGGAATCCACCCGCAGAAACCAGCACAATATCCGCAGCACGTTCAACAGGGATCCTGTAGAGGGAATCAAGAAAGCGGCATCCTTCCCTGTGGGCAAGGATATAGTGGCCGGCAAAGGCCTTGAGGATCTCCTTGCTTGGGCCAAGGACTACATTAATCAACATATCGATATCAATAAATTGAGCGATTTCTTCTAGATCATCCCTTACAGGATTGTTGACCAGGTTACCTGCTATTGCACCATCCATAGTCATCATAGAATGATTTGCCTGTATAGCTTCAAAGCTTGAAACACCTGGGAACAAGGCTTTTATCCCACCACTGTAGCCGGCGAAGTAATGATATTCAATGTTCCCTACAAGAATTCTTCTGTCTGCCTCTATCACCTTTTTGTTCAGGTCTACTGGAGTGCCCTTTGATGTGTATCCCAACCTTTTGCATTGGTCTTTTTCATGGTTAAGACATTTGTAGTTTGAAAATATTTTCTTCCCTACAAGTTTCTCCATTTCTTCCCTACTATGAATTCGATGGCTTCCTAAAGCAAATATCACGGTTATATCGTCCTTTTGTATACCTGAAGCTTCGAGTTTAGAGAGTATAGAGGGCAGGATTTTCCATGAAGGACAGGGTCTCGTGATATCACTGGTTATTATTGCAATTTTCTCGCCGGGTTTAAAAAGCTCCTTAAAAGAAGTGGTACCAATCGGATTGTCCAGTGCTTCCCTGATGATCTGGAACTCAGATTCCGGAAGGACCATGTTTCGTGGATGAAGAACATCCATCACATTATTTTCAGGGATCTCAACATTGATGGTTTCTTTATCAAATCCTAATTGATAAATCATCTTTCGACTCCGTGAAAAAACAATATTTGTTTATCCCAGTTTATTCAAATTCGTAGAAGGTATAGCTCCCGGAACAAGGGTTGGTATCTGTAAGCCAGAGCTTCTTTTCTTCGAGATCCATAATCGTGGAGTATACAGAAGCCAACTGTTTCCCTTCAGGGTCTTTCTCATCTTCATGCCTGCATATAGAATCAGGATAATTCCTGTGATCGGCGAGGAATTCACTACATTTTATGAAATTTAATCTACCAGCCTGATCAAGAAGCCTGTTGATCCTTCCCAGGCGGTGGAAAGTATCGGGTAGAATTACTTTACCTTTATCTTGGACTCTGCATATCAGGTTTGAACAGAGAAAGTGGTTTGTATGAGATAGGTAGCCCTTGTCGGCATATAGGACCCCGAAATCCTCTGGTGCAGATTCGATATTTATTATTTCACCTTCCGAATTACCAATAAGGAAATTACCGGAACTCGCTCTTTTGGAAGTTGCCACAGCCTCAACAGCATCTCCTATGGTATTTGAATCGAGAATTTTGCGCAGGATTATATGGACAGGTAAGCCCATTCCTGCCATTCCAGTTGAAAGAGCATTAAAACATACACCTATGCCCCTGGAATTCAAGCCTTTTCCACTGATCATGCCTGCTTCAGCTAACATCAGTATGGATGGAGAAGGGGATTGAAGAATCTCTAATATCACCAAAGATTCAAATTGCCTCCTTATCCAGTCCCAATTCTGGCAAACATAGGTCTTTTCATCGCATGTTATATCGCGAGAAACACCGAAAGCGGTGCAGCCATCTACTGATTGATCCAATACCAATTCGCTTCTTGAGTTCAGGGTCAGAATATCTTCAAAATCTAATCCTGATCCCTTGGCAATACCTTTCATTTCTTCCAAAAGGCAGGGTGAATCCTTTTCAATAAAGGGTATGAAAGATCTGGCTCTTTCTATGGCTTCATACCAGTTGATTCCTGAAAAAACCTCGAACATTTCTGAATAATTCAAAATAGAGCGTTTTATCAGGTCGCTTGTTTCACTTCCGTAGGTAATACCTCTTTCAAAGGGTGTGCCCGTGATTTTCAAATGGGGATAATCTTTCATATGATCTTTCAACCTCCTCATATTCTTAAAGTGAAATAATAAAGAAATAAATCACAATATTGACAAAAACCATAATATTCTGTAATGATCTTATCCGGTGGTAAGAGGTCTGACCACCGTGCCCAAGTTGAAGAAATCATAACATATCTGTATTCGATTGAAAACATTTGCCTTGAAAAGAGGAGAAGAGATGAAACTCAAGTTCCAGAAGATCCAAAGGCAGACCATAACTGAAACCATTATTGACCAGATCAAGGAAAGGATCCTTCAGGGAGATTTGCAACCCGGTCAGCAGCTTCCTTCGGAAAGGGTTCTTGCCGAGACCTTTTCAGTAGGGAGGACCTCTGTAAGAGAAGCTATCAGAGCCCTTCAACACATGGGAATCCTGGAGGTGCATTGTGGAGAAGGAACCTTTCTTACAAAAAACCTCTCTTTACTTTCCGATCATTTCAAGACCTCCTACATAATTCGTCAATATTCTGTCATGGAACTAGTGGAGGCAAGGAAAATCATAGAAGGTGAAACGGTTCATCTTGCGACAAAGAGATCCAGCAAGGAGGAAAAAGATGCTCTAAAGGAGATCTTTGAAACAGCTATACGTGTGAAGAATGATGTCAAAGCTTTTCTGAAAGCCGATTTCGGGTTTCACAAAAAGATTGCAGAGATGAGTCATAATTCGGTTCTTGAGGAATTCTTTACTGCTATGAGAGAACTTACACTGGAGGAGAATCTTGAGGTAATTAAAAAGCCAGGTCAAATAGATAAGGCCATCTCATTTCATGAAGATATCCTCCATTGTATTCTTCTTTGCGATGCTGATGCAGCAAGAAAAGTCATGCTGGATCATCTTGAAGACATTGAAAAAACGGTTAATGATCTTTCTCTGGGGGATTTGGAACAGAAAGGAGGTGAAAATAGCAAAGGATAGTTCCAGACCCTTTTATTCTGATCTCAGGAGGTGATGCATTTTTGTCCAAGTTCAAAGTGTTCATGACAGATACCATTTTCCCTGATACTGACATAGAGGAGCAGGAATTATCAGCCCTTAATGCCGAGTTGGTCCTTTCGTCAGAGTCGGCCCCTGAAACTTTTCTAAGGGAAGGTCGAGACTGCGATGCCATGTTGATCGTTTATGCTCAGGTTGGAGCGGATGTGATAAGCCAACTTGAGAAATGCAAGGTCATGGTCAGGACCGGGATAGGTGTCAACAATATTGATCTTGAAGCTGCCAGCGAAAAGGGCATCATGGTGGCAAACGTTCCGGATTACTGTGTCGATGAGGTTGCAGATCATACAATCTCCCTTTTTCTATGTGGTGTCAGAAAGATAGCATTTCTTAACAGTAAGGTGAAGTCCGGGATATGGAATGTAAACGAGGCGAAGCCTATTCCCCGACTGAGGGGGAAAAAATATGGTCTACTTGGTTGCGGTGCTATTGGGCAGCAGGTTGCCATAAGGGCTCATGCTTTCGGAATGGATATCTACGGTTACGACCCCTATCTTCCAGATGAAATGTTTTCCAAGCTCGGGATAACCAGGGTAGAGACACTGGAAGATTTTTTCCCTCTGGTGGATTTCTTTTCCCTTCATGTTCCCCTTACTGAAAAGACTCACCACATTATTAACATCAAGAATCTATCAAGAATGAAGACCAGTGCCTTTTTTGTGAATACTTCACGAGGTCCACTGGTTAATGAACAGGATCTTGAAGAGGCTCTTTCACAAGGCGAGATTGCAGGAGCAGCTCTGGATGTGCTTAATACGGAGCCCCCGAAAATGCCGATAGGGTTATCCAGATTCGATAACGTCATCCTTACTCCTCATGCGGCTTTTGTATCTGAAGATGCCATTCCTGAACTTCGCAGAAAAGCAGCCAGGGAAATAGTCAGGACCCTGAAGGAAGGCAGACCGAAGTTCTGGGTGAATCGCAGAAGTTTTTAATGCCCGAATAAGGAAGATCGATAAGATCTTTCAGTTGACAGGAGGTAATTTGTATATGGCAACAATCTTTAATCAGAGTAAGACACCCTGGAGGTCAGAGAAGTGGTACACCAGTCCCTGGAACTTTGCAGATGAAGTAAGGGGGCAAATGAGTTTCTCTGATAATATCCAGTTTCATGATGTTTCTCTTCGTGATGGTGAACAGCAGGCCGGGCTTATATTCAACAAGGATCAGAAAGTTGCAATTGCTGAGAAACTTGCGGAGCTTGGTATCCAGCGTATAGAGGCGGGAATGCCGGTAGTGTCGGAACAGGACGCGGAAGCAATCAAGGAGATTCTCAAGAGAGATCTGGGGCCCCAGATATTCGCTTTTGCCAGGTGTATGAAGGAAGATGTCAAAAGATCTGTGGACATAGGTGTAAAGAATATTGTCATGGAGGTTCCTGCCAGTGATCATATTCTAAAGTATGCCTATAAATGGGAGTTCGAGAAAGCCATTGAAGTCTCTATTGAGGCTACTCTTTATGCAAAAGAAAATGGAATGTATGTTTCCTTTTTCACAATTGATGGAACTCGCGCAGATATTGACGATTACCTTAACATTGTTCAGAGGGTTGCTACTGAGGGGCATATGGATGAGCTGACGGTGGTTGATACTTTTGGAGGTTTGAACCCTCATTCAGTTCCTTATCTGATAAGGAAAGTCAAGGAGAAAATTTCTGATAAGCCTATTGGAGTTCATTTCCATGATGACTTTGGTCTTGGTGCGGCTACCACGATCATGGGTCTTGCTGCAGGAGCTGACATAGCTCATACCTCTATTTCCGGCATCGGAGAACGTTCGGGTAATGCTCCTTATGAGGACGTAGCGGTTTCACTCCTCACCATGTACGGGATTGATACAGGGCTGAACTACGAAAAGATATATCCTCTTTCCAAGTACATCAGAGAGATTTCTGGTCTTCAGATAAGGCAGAACAGGGGAATTGTGGGAGACAACGTGGCAGACATTGAATCTGGAATCGTAGCTGCCTGGTACAAAAACGTTGAAGGCATAGCACCGCTGGAGCTTTCCCCCTATCTTTATGATCTGGTTGGACATCCAGACACCCAGGTTGTGATAGGAAAAATGAGTGGCCTTCCCACTGTGGAAATCTACCTGGACAAGCTTGGAATGGAAACGGAAGACAAGGATCTAAAGATGGAGATACTGAAGAAAGTCAAGGATAAGGCTCTTGAGAAACATTCTCTTCTTACCCTTGAAGAGTTTGGTGAGATAGCCCAGGGCTTACTGGATAAAGAATAGCCGGGATAAATGCCCTGGTAAGCGTCTTATCCCGGCCTGGGACAATGAAGTGCATTGACCCCGAGTGTCTAATTTAAGACAACTTGGGGAGAAAAACAAGTCATAGCAATATTTAGAGTTCCAAAATAATCTGGAGGTGGAGATAACAAATGGCGAGAAAATCAGTATTATTGCTAATCCTTGTTGCTTTGGTTATGGGACTTGCGACGTTTGCACTGTACGATGTTGCAGAAGCGGCTAAAAAACCTGTCGTAATCAAATTTGCACATAATGGCAACACCATTCCTGAAGATCCCCAGAACGTGGCATGTTACAAGTTCAAGGAAATGGTGGAAGAGCGATCTAATGGAGAGCTTAAGGTGGATATCTATCCTGCTGCCCAGCTGGGAGATGCCAGGACCATGGTGGAAGGGGTCCAGATGGGAGCCATCGAGATGGCCGATATCGAAAATGGTCCTATGGGTAGATTTGTCCCCGAAGCCATGCTTTGGGACCTGCCCTTCATTTTCAGGGATATCGATCATGCTCACACCGTTCTTGATGGTGATGTAGGGAAATATGTCCAGGGGAAATATCTTGAAGTGGGTATAAGACACCTGGCCTTTAATGATGGTGGATTCAGATATTTCACAAACACGGTGAGACCTGTTACGAAGATGTCGGACCTGGAAGGGCTCAAGATCAGGGTCATGGAAAGCAAGGTCATGATAGATACTATCAATGCTTTCGGTGCTTCCGCCGTACCCATGGCCTTTGGAGAGCTTTACACAGCACTCCAGCAGGGAGTGGTTGATGGTCAGGAAAACCCCATGAACCTTATCTATAGCCAGAGATTCTATGAAGTTCAGAAATATCTTTCCCTTAGTGGACATTTCTATTATCCGAGGCAATATATAGCTTCCCAGAACTGGTGGCAGACTCTCAGCGAAGAGCATCAGAATATCCTTGCCGAGTGTTCCAAGGTTGCCTGCGATATCCAGCGTGAAGAACTGGCCAAGTATGAGATAGAAATGAGAAAGGTCCTCACTGAGAAAGGTATGGAGATCAACGAAGTTGACAAGACCGATTTCATAAAAGCAGCCCAGGAAAAGATCTATCCTTCCTTCTATGCCACTATCGGTGGAGGAGATGAAGCTTACGGAAAGGAACTTGTACAAAGAGTCACCAACACCAAGTAAAAGGAATTCAATTTGATGGGAGAGGGGGTTTTAACCCTCTCCCACTTTGCAGTGGAAATAAAATTTCTACTTTTTATACAAGAAATTTTGCAGATTTGGGGTGTCATTTGTGACCCAGACTCCGAAAACAAACCTTTATCAGAAATTCAATATTTTCATCAAGTGGTTCCTGGCTGTAATGATGATGGTAATTGCAGCTCTGACCTTCTATCAGGTAGTTATGAGATATGTGTTCAACAATGCCCCTTCCTGGAGTGAAGAAATGGTCAGGTTCCTCTTCGTGTGGTCAAGTTTTGTTGCTGCAGCTATAGGTATCAAGGAGCATATTCATATTGGTATTGATGTTTTTGTGAACCTTCTTCCTAAACAGCTGACACGCTTTATTCAAATTGGTGTAAATGGAGCAATAATGTTTTTTGCGGTATACATGATCAGGTATGGCTGGAGCGTTACCCTCATGACTCATAGACAGCCCTCGCCTGCCCTTGGTTTGCCTATGAGCTGGGTGTATTTTTCTGTACCTGTTATGGGGATACTTCTTCTCCTTTATTGTTTCATGGAAATGCTGGCGGACTATCGAAGAATGTTTGCTGAAAGGAGGGATTAGAAATGCTCACAGCGTTGGTAGTAACTCTTGTACTATGTTTCATCACCAATGTACCCATCGGTTTTGCCTTGGGCATTGCAGCTCTGGTAAGCCTTGTGGTCTCAGGTACCATGCCCATATCAATGATACCCCAGAGGATGGTTGCGGGAGCGAATTCTTTCCCTCTTCTGGCAATACCTTTCTTTATGCTTGCAGGGGCAATTATGGAAAGAGGAGGAGTATCAAAAAGGATAGTAAACCTTGCAAGCACTTTAGTGGGACATATCAGTGGAGGTTTAGCAGCAGTGTCCATCGTGGCATGTACATTTTTTGCTGCCATTTCAGGTTCGACTCCTGCTACAGCTGCGGCTGTAGGAGGTCTGACCATTCCTGAGATGGAGAAAAGAGGTTATGACAGAAGCTACGCATCAGCAGTAGTGGCATCTGCATCATGTCTTGGAGTTATCATTCCTCCCAGCATAACCATGGTGATCTTTGGGATTGTGGCTAATGTTTCGGTCGGTCAGCTCCTTATAGGGGGTATTATCCCTGGATTGTTCCTGTCCTTTCTCTTAATTTGTGTCAATCTTGTAAGGTCCAGACAACTGGGATATCCTACTGAAGAGAAACGAACATGGAAAGAAAGATGGCACACTTTTTCGGATGCTGTGTGGGGTCTCATGATGCCTATCATAATTCTGGGTGGTATCATGACAGGAATTTTCACTCCCACCGAATCTGCCGCAATAGCTGTTGTATATGGCCTGCTGGTCAGTTTTTTGATATATAAAGAACTTAAGCTTAAGGACCTGGTACCCATCTTTTATAAAGCCTCGTTGAATTCGGCCATGATAATGCTTCTGATAGCAGCAGCCAGTCCTTTCGGATGGGTGATGACTATTCAGCAGGTTCCCCAGATAGCGTCAAGGGCGATGCTCGGTATTTCCAGTAATCCCCATGTTATCTATATGCTTATGCTGGTCATATACCTTATCCTGGGAACGTTCATGGAAACAGGAGCTATTATCCTTCTGGTTGTCCCTATTTTTGCACCTATCGCTTCACAAATCGGTATTGATCTTGTCCAATTCGGGGTAGTTACCGTTATAGCATTAGCTATAGGAATGGCTACTCCTCCAGTTGGCATTGCACTTTTTGCTACTTGTGGTATTGCGGATATAACCATTGGCCAGATAACCCGGAAGATACTTCCTTTCCTGTTGATACTTATTGTGGGTCTTTTCATTCTGGCATATGTTCCTATTCTTTCAACTTTTCTTCCGGGATTGATGTTCTAGGAGACTGATTTCTGTTGGATCGTGAAAACAGATCGCCAATGAATTCATTGGCGATCTGTTTTGGTTACTTGATTGTATAGAAAGAACCAGATCTGTATGGTTATCAGGAATTGTCGGATCTGAAGTCTTTTTGAAATTTAACATTTTCCAAAACAGCTTCGGGCATCAAATAGAGGTAAATTATTTAGCTCTTCATTGCCATTCGATACTATTACCATTTCCTGTCTCGGAATGCTGAAAAATGTTACTGAAAAAATGAACTCGCGCGGCTTCTGGAAGTTAACTGGGAACTCATGTGGTTATTATGGATTCCATGAGCCTTACCTGTGTTGTATTGTACCAATTAGATGTAGTTCTGATTCTTTGGTGATAGCTTGGAATCTGATTCTCTGAACGCTCATAGAAACGTAGAATTTCCTTATTGACAATATACTAATGCCATCTGAAGAAATTGGTTTTCTTGGTTATTCCTGGTTTATTGATCAACCTCCCGGTGCATCTTTAGGGGAGGTTTTTACCTTTTCCAATTTATATTGTAAAATATTCATGAATATTTCATTCCTTTTGTTATTCCTGTTGCAGGTTTCCTTACCATTTTTTCTGTTTTCTACGACCTTTTAAAGCCATCTTCCTTTAAAGGGAAGCATTTTATGTGATTTTTTTCGGGGAGTTCCCTTATTTTGAGGGTATGTTCCATGTATTTACTCTATTCAAGGAGGGAGATAAATGAAAAAGCTGTTTTGGTTCGTGTTGTTGGGAG
>Ga0272441_10014012_pt1 | contig 11443 bp, 7 predicted proteins | sample SSMProp6N_FD_193582 | JGI IMG/M metagenome (GOLD analysis project Ga0272441, IMG submission 193582) | Marine sediment archaeal communities from Little Sippewissett salt marsh, Falmouth, MA, United States - SSM-Prop-6N | ecosystem: Environmental > Aquatic > Marine > Wetlands > Sediment ... | reverse complement strand
TTTCCTTGACCCGTTCGTTTTGAAGCTGAAAGGTTCGACCGGAACGCACCACCGTTGCCACGGCTTGGGCCATGGATTCAAGCAGTGCGGACACCTCGGCGACCTCGGAGGGAAGGATTTCAGGATCCGCCCCGAATCCCTCTAACCTCTCCTCCAAAGGATTCCGGGATGCCTCGTAGTCCCCAATCGCCTGTTGCAGCTCTGCCACGGCGGTGTTCACCGAGTTCTTTAGGATGTTGCCGTACTCCTCCTCGTCGAAATTCCCCCTGACGATCCGGAAGTTTTCCCCGAAGAACTCCAGGTAGGTGAGCACGGCTTGACGGTACACCCCGGCCTGAATCCGGGCTTTGGCCCGGGCCATGAGCTGCTGGAAGAGATTGACGAAGTAGATACGCTCGATTCCGGCGGCGCGCAGCATTTCCAGCAGATCCGCCTCTGATTCACTCGGGTAGGGATTGAGCTTTTCAACTTCATCGATCAGGGCCACGATTCTTTCTGATTCGTTTTCCCGGATTGCCTCGTTCAGCTCGGCGTAGCTCTGGTCGATCTCCGCCCTGCGGATGCGGATCTGCTCCATCAGCTGTTCCGCGGCATCGAAGCGATCCGGGTCCTCCCGAACCACCTCGGAGAGAAGGCTCACCGCCTCGTTGTAGCGTTTCTCCTGGATCAGCCGCTGGACCTCGGCAAGACGCCGGCGAGATTCCCGTTCCGCCCCGCCCCTGGCCTGAACACTGACAGCCGCTGTCAGGCAGAGAATGAGAGCGAGGAGTATGGTTCTTACCCGTACCGAAGGAGAAAACAACGCTGTTACTGCCCCCAAAAGGTTTTGAGGATTATTTACAACAATTATCCTACTAGTATAATCTACCATTGTTATCGACGGAAAACATCCCGCTACGTACAGCGAAAACCCGAATCAACCGATAGATTCATTGTTGGCGCGCATTAGCGCTCAACCTGGAAACTTGAATGAATTGGATGTATATTCTCTATAGATGAAGAGATTCCCGCTGCTTGTCACAGTCCTTTTTCTCGTTGTGGCACCGCTATTTGCGGATTTCTCCGACTTCTACTACAACCTCGGCGAACTGTTCTCCGGTTACGCCGATCCCAACACGGGCTTGACCGTCTTCCCCACCCTGCTGATTCCCATGGGCGGCAAGTACGAGGGCATGGGCACCGCCTATACGGCGGTGGCTCAGGATTCGGGGTTTCTCGAGGCCAATCCATCGGCCAGCTCATCCCTGAGTATCACGGAACTGTCCTTCTTTCACCACAGCTGGATAGCGGATTCCAATCTCGAGGGTGTGGTGTACACGGCCCGTTACGACGATCTGGGAATCGGTGTAGGCGGTAAGTTCCTCTACGTACCCTTTACCGAGTACAACGAGTGGGGCGACAGGGAGAGCAGCGGCTATATCTCCGAAACCGTGGCTACTTTCAACGTATCCTACAACTTTCTCTCGGATTTCAGCTTTTACGGCTTGGGGGTGGGGGCGAATCTGAAAACCGCCTACCGCAACATCCCCAATACCTTCTATCCGGACCAATCGGCTCTGACCGCCATGATGGACTTCGGGATCCTGACCCGCTTCAACTTCATGAAGTTTCACATCTCCCGTAGCAAGAATTTTTCCGTTGGCGCCGCGGTAAAGAACATCGGTTTCCCGGCTCTCGGCGAGCCACTACCCACCCTGGCCTCAGCCGGTTTTGCCTGGGCGCCGATCCGTTCGCTCACCTGGGCCGTGGATTTCAACATGCCCTTCAGCTTTTTCCCTGAACAGGCCCCCGCTGAAACCTGGTCTCTGGCCACGGGCTTCAACGTCATGGTCACAAATTTCCTCAGCATTCAGAGCGGCTTTCGCTGGAAGGCGGATAATCCCAAGATCAGTCTGGGCAGCAGCGTGGATCTGGAAAAGATCAGCTTCGTCCTGAACTACAATCTCGATTTGAGTGGCCGGGTCGATCCCCTGGACAAGTTCAGCCTGCAGGCCAAGCTCAACCTCGGCGACAGGGGCCGGGGACAGCAACAGCAGAGCGTGGATGCCCTTTACTTCGAGGGGCTGGAACTGTATGCCAAGGGGGATCTGGAAGGGGCCATCAGCAAGTGGGAACAGGTGCTGCAGGAAGATCCCAGCTACGCCCCCGCTATCGCCAACATCGAAACGGCGAAAAAAGCCCTTGAGCTGCAAACGGAGATGGAAGAGCAGCTGAAAATCGGCGATTGACTTTATCGTCCCGATTGGCTACGGTTGACCACGTTGAAAGATTCACTTAAAAAGCCCAAACCGACAATTCCGGTACAGACTCTGCGGCGAATCCCCTACTACCACCAGATTCTTTCGGAGATGGAGCAGAAAGGCGAGCGCTTCGTCAGCTCCAAACACCTGGCGCACTTCTTTCACGTGGATGATACCCAGGTGCGCAAGGACGTTTCGGTAATCGGTTACAAGGGGAAACCCAAATCAGGATACTCGGTTACCGGCTTGAAACAGGCAATCGGAGAGTTCCTCGGCATCAATACCCGTAACACAGCCATCCTCATCGGAGCGGGCAAGCTGGGCTCCGCCCTGATCGAGTACCCGGGCTTGAGTGAGTACGGCCTTAATCTGGTCGCCGTGTTCGACAACGATCCCGAGAAAGTGAATCACAAGATCGGTAAGTTTTCCATAAAGCCCCTGGAAAAAGTGAGCGAGGCCGTGCAGGACTTCGACGTGGGGATCGCTATTATAACCGTACCCAAAGAGGCTGCTCAGGGTGTATGCGACATGGTGGTAGCACAGAAGATCAAGGCGATCTGGAACTTCGCCCCGACCCAGCTGAGCGTTCCTGCGGATGTCACCATCCGAAACGAGAATATGGCTGTCGGGCTGGCGCTACTGTCCCACTATCTGAAAAAACGATCCGCCGAAAGCGCCATCTTCGCCTGAGCCGCTACTTTTCCTTCTGATTAGCCACCGTCTTCTTGAAGCTCTTGTACACGGCATAGAGGGGAAAATCGTACTTCTTCGATTCCACCAGACGGGCAAAACTCCTGTTCAGCTCTCCGGGACTGCGGCCCATGATCCGCTTGAGCGAGCGCTCCTCCCGCTGCAACTTCTTGAAGTTGAACCTGCCCTCCAGAGCCCGAATGAACTGGGCGGCTTCCTCTCGCACTTCCGGTCCCAGATCCTGGCGATCCGGATCCACGATCTGTTTGACCACATCCTCCATGCTGCCGGTCTCGTTTCGATGCAGGGCTTCTTCCACCTGCTTTACGAACGCGCTTTCCTTGAAGGTTATGCGGTCCACGATCACCCGCAGATCCAGGCGTTTCTTGGTCGCCGCCTTGGAGTTCATGTCCCGACGGCCCATTACCAGAAAGACCACCACCGCAGCCACCAGTCCGATGGCGATCTCATCGATCACCGGCAGGGGGTCCCGGACCACGAAGGACATGAAGAAGTAGACCACCACGAAGACCAGGGCGGAGATCAGGAACTTGGGCACGAAGCGGGCATCACTCAACCAGTTCTTGACCCCGGTCTCGATCTGCCGATACAGCTCATTGCGGAACATGGTCAGGGCTTCCACCCTGGGTTCCATCCCGTAGCGTCCCTCGACTTCAATACGCTCCAGCCCGTTTATGAACTTGTCCGGGCTGCCAAAGGGGTTGAGGAACAGGGAGGAGCCATCCTTGCGGAAGATATGAAAAAGATAGATTCGATCCTTATCCGGCATTATCCAGTTTAGCCTCTCGATCTAGTATAGCAGACGGCTGCTGCTAGAAAAATACTTGGCAGGACCGCCGGTGTCAAGCTAAAACAATCGGGAGAGCCGTCGTACTGTCACCGATGTGGCTCCCAGCTCCTGTTCGACCCTGCCGCAGAGCAGCAGCACCCCTGCCCCGTCGATGCCGTGGCGATAGCGGGCGTACACGGCGGGAAACAGCACGGCCTCGAACAGGGAGTGCTCATCCTCCAGGGTGACAAACACCATGGGCGCCGGCGGGCCCGCAGACTCGCTTGAGGTCCCGGCCCGGGCCAAGACCTCCTTGCCGCTTGCCACCAATCCGACCAGGCTGGCCTCCCGACCGAGGAAGCGGCACAGCTCGGAGGAACGGATCAGGGGCGGGAATCCCAGTTCCCGGGTGCGCTGCTGCGCCCGGGCATGGAACAGGGAGACCGGATGCCTGGAGATCATCATCCCCAGGGTGCGCAGCTCATCCAGCAGCTTCAGCTGCTCAGGGTAGTCCGCCGGGCGGGGATCCTCAGGAGCAAACAGCTGCTCCCCCCGTTTGCCCTGCAGGTAGGCGTTCAGCAGCTCGGGGCGACTCATCCCCCCGGCGATGCCGTCCAGGGCCCCGCAGCGCACCAGCATGCGGATCTCCAGCAGGCCCGGTCTGAGCCGGCGAAAAAGATCCTCCGGATCGGAGAAGGGACCGGCCCGGCTGCGCTCTTTCAACAGCCGCTGGAGAAAACCGCGGCTGACCGAGCGAATCTGGCCAAGGCCCACCCGGATGCTCCCCTTCTCCGCCGTGTAGGTGATCCGGCTGCGGTTTACGTCGGGCAGCAGCAGGGGGATTCCAAGACGCCGGCAGTGGTTGAGGTAGGTCTGGCGGCCGTAGTAACCCCCTCCGTTGTTGATCACCGAGAGGAAGTACTCCAGGGGGAAGTGGCGTTTCAGGTAGGCGAGCTTGTAGGCGATCAGAGCATAGGAGGCGCTGTGGGCCCTGCAGAAGGAGTAGCCCCGAAACGAGCAGATCATCTCCCAGAGCTCATCCAGAACGGCCCGGGGCGTACCGCTTTGCTCCCCCCGGGTATAGAACAGGCCACGGTAGGGCTCCAGAGAGCCGGAGCCGTTGCTCCCGGCCAGGCTCCGGCGCAGCCGATCCGCCAGCTCCGGCCCGAAGCCGGCAACGGCGCCGGTTACCCGGGCTATATCCTCCTGGTAGACCATCAGGCCGTAGCTGCGCCTCAGAAACGGGATGAGACAGCGATAACTCGCCCCATGGAGGCGTTGCAGAAAGCGCCGGATGGTCGTATTGGCGGCGGGGCGGATGATCGACCCGGCCAGGATCAGATGCTCGTAGTCCCCCCGTCCCATCTTGCGCAGCAGCTGGCGGCAGGCCGGAGATTCTACGTAAAAAAGCCCCAGTGTATCTCCCCGGGCGATCATCCGCCGGGTCTCCGCATCCGGCAGGACCTTCCGGGCTTCGGTGGTGGTACGGGCCAGGCGCTGTGTGTCCCGCAGCACCGCCAGGGAGCGGTTGCCCAGCAGGTCGATCTTCACCAGGCGGGCGCCGGCCGCCCCATCCCGGTCCCAGGCCATTACCGGATACCCCAGGGGCGAGAGATGAACCGGCGTGTAGTGGGTAATCGGCTCGGGAGTGATCACCACCCCGCCGCAGTGGGTGCCCAGCTGGCGCGGCAGGCCCCGCAGGGCTCCGGCGGCCCGCAGCAGGTAAGCCGGAATGCGGTCCCGCTGCCCGTACCTGTAGAAACCGACCATCCTGTCGATCTCCCGCTGTTCAAGACCGTAGGCGGTGGCCGCCTCCCGTACCGCCGAACGGGGGCCGAAGGTGACGTGATCGGCAACCATGGCCACCCGGCCCCGGTAGCGTTCGAAAACCCGGCGCAGCACCGCATCCCTCTCGTCCCAGGGAAAATCCACGTCGATATCCGGGGGATCCGGGCGCTGTTCGTTGAGGAAACGATCGAAGCTCAGATCGCGGCGCACTGGATCGACATGGGTGATGCCCAACAGATAGCTCACCAGGCTGGCCGCCGCGCTTCCCCGCCCGCAGGTGCGGGAACAGCTGTGTACAATCTCCCGCACCACCAGGAAGTAGCCGGCAAAGCCGCGGCTGCGGATCACCCCTAGCTCGTGCTCCAGCCTGGCCCGCCATTCGGGCTGCAGGCCTGTGTTCCTGTAGCAGAGGCTGCGCAGCAGCCGGAAGGACTGCTCTTCGCTGAAATCGCGATAGCGGGGAAACACGTACTCCCGGGACAGAAGGTGCTCGCAGCTGGCCGCTTCGGTCAGGGCCCTGGCCGCGTCCAGGGCCTCGGGCACGGCGGAGAAGAAGCGCTCCATCTGCTCCCGGCTCACCAGGAGCGACTCCGGCCGGATTCTCTGACTGGCCGGGAGCTGTTCCAGGGTGCAGCGCAGGGAGATGGCACGCAGCAGTTCCCCCGCCCGGACTTGCTCCGGCTCGTAGAACAGCGCCTGATTCACCGCAAGTGCGGGCAGGCCCAGCTCTCCGGACAGACGCAGAAGCTCCCTGAAAGGACGCCCGTAGGTCAGCCGGACATACAGCCCACGCCGCTCGGCGCGAAGCAGGGAACGCAGCGCCTGAGGATCGTCGCTCAGCAGGGCCAGCCCCTCCCAGCCGCCCCCGGCCAGTTCCCGGATCGGATCGCCGGCTGCCGGTGGCGAGACGATCTGATTGAGCCTGAAAAAGCCCCGGCGCTCCAGCACATAGGCGGTACAGACGGGCCTGCCCCGGCTCAGAAGAGTCATCCCCAGGATCGGTTTGAGGCCTTCTCGTCGGGCGGCGAAAACAAAGCGAACCATGCCGTAGAAGTTGTGGCGATCCACCATTCCCACGGCACGATGTCCTCGCCTTCTCGCCTCCCGGCAGATCTGTTCCGCAGTGAGCAGGCCGTAGCCGAAGGAGTAGCAGGAACTGATATGAACAGGTGTGTAGGCGGTATCTGCAATCATAGTACTATACAAAAGTATAGTACTATGAAGAGCTCAGATCAACCTTGCGCGGAAATTTCGAATCAGCTGGCGATCCGAATCCACAAGATCATATGCTTCCAACTGCTCCGGGTCCACCCAGCGAAGCTCCTCGTGCTCCCGCAGATCAAACTCACCAGCCACGTGGGTAACCCGGTAGAGGCGAACCTGCAGATCCAGGCGATCCGCCTGAAAGCGGATCGAGCCCAGGTATTCACCGACCCGGACCCGGATATCGAACTCCTCCTGCAATTCCCGGCTCAGGGCCTGTTTCGGATTCTCCCCGGGGTCTACCTTTCCGCCGGGCAGCTCCCACCTCTGCCCCATGTGCTTCCCCGCCCGTCGCAGGGCCAGGAGGATCTTTCCCTCTTTTGCTATGAGGGCCGCGGTAACCTGTTGCACCTTGTCGCTTCCCGTCGCTTCACAGGGGCAGTTGAACCAGGAAGGTCGTGCCTTCGCTCCCCGTCTCATAGCTGAGCCTGCCCCCGAGCTCTTTCACGGCGCCGTGCACGATGGCCAGGCCCAGACCTTCATGCCCTTTGGAACTGGTAAAGGGTTCGAACAGGATGGACCGGACAGGTTCGGGGATCCCCTTGCCCTGGTCGCGGATCAGAACCTCGATGCTCGGCGGCTCCCCGTCCCGGCTGCGGGATTCGAAGCCTATGGTTCCCCCCTCTGTCATGGCTTCCGCGGCGTTCTTCAACAGGTTGATAAACACCTGCTTGAGCTTGTTGGAGTCGGAGCTCACCAGGGGGATGTTCGGGTCCAGATTCAACTCCAGTTCGATTCCGGATCGCTGTTGCAGGGATTCCCGGGAAATTCTGGCCAGATCACGAAGAATTCCGTTGATATCCACCGGTTCTTTTTGCATCTGCCCGGCTTGCGAGAAGCTGGACAACTCCCCGATGACCTGGGATACCCGCCGGATCTCCTCCCTCACGATGCGCAGGTCTTCCTGGGCGGATTCGTTTTTAGAGAGCTTGCCGGCCAGGATGCTGAGGTAGTTGTTGATGATGCCCAGCGGGTTGTGCGCCTCGTGAACGACCTTTCGGGCCAGCATGGAGGTGGCTGACATCCTCTCCTCCCGGATGCGCTCGGCCTGTGCCTCCTTCACCTGGAAGCGATGCAGGGCCAGAGAGGCGAGGTTGAGAAACATGGTGAGGAGCTTCCTCTTGGAATGCAGCTTTTCTCTGTCACTGCGCTGCACTCCCCCGATCAACACGCCCAGGCGGTCCTCTCCAACCTGCATGGGAAGACAGAGCATGCCCTCGGTGCTAAAAAAACGAACCAGCTGCTCATCCAGGATGCTCAACACGGACTTGTTGTCGAAGGTATCGAGGATTCTCCGCTGTACCAGGGCTTTCACCAAAATACTGGTCTCTTCCCGAAAGGGGATCGTCAGATCCCGAATCGCATCCTCATGCTCCTCGCTGCCCATGGCCACCCCATGCAGGCTGTCTCCCCGGTATCGAAGGTAGAAGACCGGATCAAGATCCAACAGCAGCTGGAAGCCCTGGCGCATAACCTGCAGTATGCCCTTGGCATCTTCGGCTCCCAGGTAGGCCTCTGAGAAGCTCTGAAGCAGCGATATATCCCGCACCCACCCGGCAAGCTCTTCGTACTTCTTCCGATCCTTTGGGCTCAGCCCCTGAGGCTCCGCCTCGGGAGCGGTGATCTCGATATCCAGCGATCCGGCGATGCCTTGCACCTCCTCCTCCGCCTGCCCGATCAGCTGTTCCAATTCCTGCCTGTTCAGCCCGAGAATCCGCTCGCTTGCCCCCAGTCCCTCATCCCGCTCCTCGGCGACGATGGAGCTGAGACGATTGGCCACGTAAACCGTCTTTACCAGGGCAGAGGCGTTGAGTATCCGATCCGGTTGATCGTGATGGTAGAGCACGGCATCGGGCATGAAAGAGTGTGGATCCCAACGGCGAATCAGCCAGGCTCCGGCCTCGGCGTGGCCCAATCCGAACTCCCGCTCCCCCTCCAGCAGCTCAGGCGTCCGGTAGGCGGATTTTTTCAAGATCTTTTCATACTGCTGCTCGAAGTTGTTCCAGAGCAAGATCTTCCCGATATCGTGCATCAGCCCGGCCAGGAAAGCTTCATCCGGGTTGGGATACTGGATGCGGATCGCCAAACGCCGCGCCAGGGTTGCGCAACTGAGGGAATGCCACCAGAACAGTTTGAGATTGAAAACCGATTTTCTGCTCGGCCGGTGGAAGACCTGGTACACCGACGAGCTTATGGCGATGTTTTTCACCGCGTCCATTCCCAGCAGCAGCAGGGCCTGGTCGATGGAGGAGATTTTCTGCTTCAGGCTGTAGTAGGCGGAATTGACCAGGCGAAGCAAACGCTCACTGATCGACGGATCCTTGTTGATGACCTTGGACAGATCTCGGATCCCCTTCTTGTCCTGATTGCATATATCGATCAGCTGCAGCAGGATGTGCGGCAGCGTGGGCAGAGATCTGGAAGTTTCGATGTTCGCTAAAAGGGGATTCTCCATTATGCTCTATCTATTCCCCTCGGCAGTTCGACCCTTTGTTTCCCACGTTTTTTTTAGCTGCCGTATCGCCTAAAATAGATGTTCAGCAGCAATCCGATGCAGATCAGTCCCGTCCACAGAGAGGACCCGCCGTAGGAGAGGAAAAACAGGGGAATCCCGGTTATGGGCATGATGCCCATGGCCATGCCGATATTCACGACCACGTGGAAAAAGAACATGGCCACGATTCCCGCCGCGACACAGGAGGCGTACCCGTCCCGGGCGATGTAGAGGATGCGGATTCCTCGCAGCAGGATAATCAGAAACAGGGCGAACACGAGCAGGCCTCCCAGGAAGCCCCACTCCTCGGCCAGGATGGAAAAGATGAAATCCGTGCTCTGCTGCGGAAGGAACTGGTAGTGACTCTGCGTTCCCTGCAGAAATCCCTTGCCGGCTATTCCTCCGGAACCCACGGCTGTCACCGACTGGATCAAGTTCCACCCCGCCCCCTGGGGATCGATGCTGGGATTCAGGAACACAATGAAGCGCATGATCTGATACTCCCGCAGGACCCGCACGACCAGCAATGCGCCGGCATTGGCTACCAGCAGCAGGGAGGAGGAGTAGAGGATCCAGTAGAAGTACCGGCGTTTGAAACCCCAGAAACCCCAGGCCGAAAGCAGGGTAATGGCAAGCGCGGCCGTCAGGAAGTAGCGGGCCAATTGAAAGTCGGTGAACATCGACAGCAGGGTTGCTTCCCGGCCGACAATCAACTGCTCGTACAGTGGCGCCACAGCCAGGAAAATCGCCAGCGATCCCGCAGCGGTCAGATAGAGGATGTGCCGCAGCTTGGCCCCGGCGATGAAGGCCATGAAGAGGAATATCGGAATGTACACCAAAGCGGTGCCCATATCCGGCTGTATGATAATCAGCCCGATGGGCAGCACTACGATCGCCAATCCGAGGAGAAAGCGGGGCAACTCCCGCACCCCCTTGCCAATACCGGACAGGTAACCGGCCAGAAAGAGTATCGTGGTAATCTTGGCGAACTCAGAAGGCTGAATCCCGAACTCCCCGATCCCGATCCAGGAACGGGCACCGTGCACCTCCCTGCCGATAAAGGGGGTGATCAGCAGGAGCAGCATCGTGAAACCGTACAGATAGCCCGAAAGACGGTGCAGGCGGTTGTAATCGATCACGATCATCCCGACCATCAGCAGCAGACCGCTGCCGGCCCAGAACAGCTGCTTCACGTATTCGTTGGATAGCTGCATCCCGGTGAAGCTCATCCCGCTGGAATAGACGAAGAGGATCCCCACAACCATCAGAATAAGGGTTGCCCCCAGGAGGATGAAATCGAAGGCGAACAACGACACCCGTTTCATCGCGTCTCCTCATCCACCCCGAAGGCGCCGTCCTCGGCTTCATCAAGCGCAGCCTCTGCGTTCGCAGCAGCCACCAGCGCCGCCTCCTGCTGCTGCCGGATGTACCACCAGGGCTTCAAGGTTTCCACGGCCTCCTCGTAGGTCTGATCGGCGAAGATCCCTTGAAAGATCACGTTGGCCGCCTTGGGCGCCCACCACTCCCACTCGTTTTCCGCCTCCACCATGACTGCGACCACCACCTGCTCCTCGGGGTCGTCGGTTTGATAGGGCGCGTAGGCGGCGAACCAGGAGTGCCAGCGATCCTCGAAACCCGCTTCGCCGGTCCCGGTCTTTCCGGCCAGCGCCACAGCATCGGTGGTAAGCACCACCTCCGCGGTACCCTCGGTGATCACCAGGCGCATGGCCCGCTGGACCGTCTGAAAGGTTTCCTTTCGCACCGGGCTGACCCGCAGGATCTCGGGTTCGATTTTCTCGACCAGATCCCCGGTCTGGGGATCCCGCACCTCCTTGAGCACATGGGGGCGGAATACCTTGCCCTCGTTTACGACATTTGCGATCACATTGGCCATCTGAATCGGCGTGACCAGCAGGTAGCCCTGGCCGATGGAGATGTTCAGTGTGTCTCCGCCCAACCAGATCATGGCCTGGGTCCGCTGCTTCCACTCCGGGGTGGGCAGGAAACCGGCACTTTCCCCCGGAAGGTCGATGCCGCTGAGCTGTCCCAAGCCGAACTCCCTGGAGTAGTAAACGATGCGTTCGATACCCAGCTCGTCTCCGACTGTGTAGAAATACACGTCGCAGGATTCCGCCAGACCGCCGAACAGATCCAGCGCACCGTGGCCGACCTTGCTGT
>Ga0272441_10014011_pt1 | contig 11443 bp, 6 predicted proteins | sample SSMProp6N_FD_193582 | JGI IMG/M metagenome (GOLD analysis project Ga0272441, IMG submission 193582) | Marine sediment archaeal communities from Little Sippewissett salt marsh, Falmouth, MA, United States - SSM-Prop-6N | ecosystem: Environmental > Aquatic > Marine > Wetlands > Sediment ... | reverse complement strand
GGATGTCCGTCAAAGGTTTCCCAGGGTACTTCATGCATTACTTCATGTGCGCCTACAGGTCGGAATGGGGCAACCGGACGGGGATCATGTCGGAATTCATACAAAAATATTTTTCACGTTAATTAAAGGAGGGCTCCATGGACAGGAACGATCTTGTGAACATAGCTCTTTTGATCCTCAGGCTGGGGGTAGGCATAATAATGGTGGCGCACGGCGCTCAAAAGGTCTTCGGTCTTTTCGGCGGGCCCGGCATTGAGGGTTTCGCCGGAATGATGAATTCTCTCGGCTTTACCCCTCCGATGGTCTGGGCCTGGATCGCTGGCCTTGGAGAACTCCTTGGAGGGGCTTTCCTCATACTGGGCATACTGCCAAGGCTCAGCGCCGGGATAATATCCATAATAATGCTTGTTGCTGTCGTTGTGGTGCACGGCAAGGGCGGCTATTTCGCTTCCGGCGGCGGATTCGAATATCCGCTTTTTATACTCATGGTAGGCATAGCTCTTATATTGACAGGCGGGGGGAAATTGTCCCTTTTCAACAAGTTCTAGCAAATGCGGTGATATTCATTCTCCTTACCTATCCTTTGTAATGGGGACGTTTCCCCTCCTCTCAACCCCTTTCATAATATATAGTTACAAAGCATGAGATTACATTTTTTTCTTTTTGTACGTGATAAAAATTATGATCTCATCTCTTGTAACTTATTATAGATATTGAATTTGAGAGGAGGGGAAACGTCCCCTGATAATGTTAAGTATGAAATATTTATCTCTTTTTATTGCATTAACTCTGCCTATTTATTATAATAACATTAACAATTAATTCTATTAGGAACTATTTATGCCAAGCAGTGACTTCAATACATTCTTGAAGAAAGCCACGGCTATATCTATAGCTGTATTCTTTCTTTTTAATACCATCCTAGCCGACTTTTCTGCGGCTCTGCAGGTCCAGACACCGTGCGCACCTTTCGACCCCGAGATCCAGTACAGCGCAAAGACCGAAGCGAGGCTCAGAGGGCTGTTAGAGCAACTTACCGACGGCAATGATCTCAATAACTCCGTAATGGAGGATTTCCATGCCCATCTTACGCCGCCGGCTGAACCCGGCCATGCGCGGTACGTTTTTGATTTCCGTACTCACCCCAAAAAAAGAAAAGAAGGCAATAACTGGCTGATCTCCTGCTCATTCTCACATGACGGCATATATCGCCAATATCAGGCTGTTGTCACGCCCGATAAAAGAATCCTGAGGATGAGGCCCGCCTCAACAGACGTGCCCAGCCTCATAAACACAAGAACAAAACGGGCCTTATCACGATCGCGCGACGGCATACATGACGCCAGTGATATCCACGGCCATGACCCCGAAATTATAGAGGGCTTAGCCGGCATGATCAGCGATATCAGGCTCGAGACAGGACAGTATTACGAGGCGTTCTTCGGGTTGCCGCCGGAACACGCCGACAAGGAGCGCTTGATGAGTGTCACGGCTTCGTTTTTAGAGGACGCTGACAAAAAGGTGCTTCTCGCGGTCGATAAAGGCGCCGTTATAGGTTTTATCACGGTCGACCTTAACACGGAAACGCCCGGCATGGCCGCCGAACTGGCCAATATGGCCGTCATACAGCCGCGGCGGGGAGAAGGTTTCGGCACTATGCTTCTTGACAGGGCGATCGATCTTCTGTGGGAGGACGGCATCACAGAATTTAGGACGATAACTAAAAATGAAAAGATCATAAACTATTTCAGGAAGAGATCGGTTATCACGGACAACCCGCACGGGCTATGGCTCTTCCACACCAGATATCATGAAGATTATTTAGAAGTGCTCATCATAGACAAGAACGATAATTTACTCGCCGGGGCCGCGGAGTCCGGACAGGCGGTGACGCCCGAGGATATCGTCATAAGATGCGCCCAGCACCCCCAGCTTTTCGATACTTTCGACCCGGAAGAATACCAGTGGACGGAAGCGCTCCTGCCGGTTGATAAGCTGATGGAAAGCGACCCCTTCCTCGGAAAGGCGCTCGCGGCAGTCATTGAACGACGGGCCGGCGACAGCTCCGCGTGGGAAGCTATAAAGGATGAAACGGTCCTTACCGACGCATGGCTCTCACGCCTCGAAACCTACTCTGAAATGGACCCCGAAACCGCCCCGCCGATCATAGTGGCGGTGGAAGGCGACAAATACGAAGTCGTCGACGGCAACCGCACGCTGCTAGCGGCTAAGATCAGGGGTGAGAGCACGATCAAGGCCTACGTCGGCATGAAACCCCGCCGGCTGGGCGAAGGACCCGGAGCGGCGCTGCGCAACTCCAGCGAGTTCAACTCAAACGTCGACGACCGCGGTACGGTCCGCATGCCGGCCTCAACAAAAGAAGACATTAGCGCGGGCGATCTCGATCCGTCTCTCATGAAGCTTTGGGCGGCCAAGTTATCGGATTCATTCACGGCGAAAGGGTTAAAGGCATTGATAAGGATTTATACAATGCACGAATCCCACAAAGGCCTTAACCAGCTTCTGATCGGGGATACGCGGATGGAAGTCAGACTTAATTCTCCCACCATCGGCCAGCTTGAGCATTTGTTGTCGATCCACGGCCTTCCCGTAGAACATTTTAAGGAAGACAAACTTTTGGACATAACCCCCATCGGGGGAATAGGGACCCTGGACGCCGCGCTAAGATCGAAAGAAGATCAAGAAGATACCCTGGATCCTGCATCGCCGGTAAACAGTTTCGTAAATACGCAAGTAGGAACGGGCGCCAGGAACATTGTAAGGGAGTTCCTTGAAAAAGGACAGGTCACCATAGAGTCGGACGGCGCGGCATTCCGTTTTGGCGTTATCAGACTGCCGCTGGATGATGAGTACGGCACGGAGTTTTACCGCGTATACGCCGAAATAGTTGAAGAAGGGGAGTCGAACTCCGGGATGTCTGCCTTCGAAAGGTCCGCCGGCTTCTGTGTTTTCGGTATTTATAAATTTCGAAAGGGGACTGTGGCTAAATGCTTTATCAACCCCGCGGGCCGCGAGGAACTGGACGCGATCAAAGTAAAAAAACAGTATCGCGATCGGTTCAAGGGCATAGGAAGCGCGCTCGCGCTTTTTTCACTTTACTATTCGGCCTTTAAGGGGGCGGACCGCTTTGTGATGCAAAGCACCGCGATTTACGGGTACCTGGACCGTCTAGGTTTCGATATGCGGATCCCAGTTGGTTCTGGATCAAGTATCCGTGGCCTCCGCGACGCCGTGTTCGAATTCCAGCCGGCTGATACTTTCGCCGGCACTCCTTCGCCTGAGATCATCCCAAAAACCGCCTCGGGTTTATTGCCCAAAGGCAAACCCCGCCGCCCCGGAGAAGGTCCCGGCGCGGCGCTGCGCAACTCCAGCGGGTTCGACTCGCGGGTCGACGACGACGGCACGGTACATCCAGACAAAGAAGCCGAGAACAGGCCGCGAACCGCTAAAAGTATAGAAGAGTACGTCAACGAACAGGTTCGGCAAGAGGATCGCGAAACAGTGAAAGAGTTCCTTGAAAAGGGAGAAGCCGTTATCACAGCTGATGACGGGACGAAATTCTCTTTTAAAATAAGCGAGATAGAACGCGGGGAAGCGTGGCACCCCGGAACACGCCTGTTCAATGTCAGCGTCAGGGAAAGAGTGGGCGAGAGGGATATCCTGGACGTCGGGTACTGCACTTTCACTTTCAAGGGGAGAGAAGCTTTATGCCACAAAGATCCCTTCTTAAGGAACGATAATATCGAGGCCATTGAGGTTTTGACCCCTTACAAAGAGCTTTATAGGGGGATCGGGAGCACCATGATACTTCTGTCGCTTTACTATTCCGCTTTCAGCGGAGAAGTTGATACGTTCGCTGTAAATGATATTTCGGGTTCCTCCTATCTTCTGCGCTTGAAGTTCTCCGAAGACAAGGACTTTGACCTTAAAAAGACCAGCAGGCCCTTCATCGACGCAGGTGTGCCGGGGATAGAGATAAAATCCTCCGGAAAGAAAAATGAACATTCCGCCCCGACCGCGGCTGACAGGCTTATTTCTCTTTTCGGGATAGATAATATCGGGAAAAGGCCCGGGATCACCGTAGTCAGCGAAAGCTCCGACCACAAAGGACACGTCGTCAGGATAAAGGTCCCCCGGACAAAAGACGCCTCAAAGGCTCCCGAAGGCGGCACTGACCTGCTGAAATTCATACTTCTCAGGCCATCTGTCCGCGACGTTACGACTCTTGATCTTGTCTACAACGATAAAGGCGAACTTATAGCGGTCTTTCCGGTAATATCCGAAAAATTGAAGCCAGGTGAGAGTTATTATGACAACCCGCGGTTCCTCAACCTCTCGGCTTATCATTTCAACATCCCCGCCATAGGCGATCCGGACGCCATCAAAGCCTGGGAAGCTCTTGACCGGAAGATGAGGGAAGACAGAAAGGTTATCGACGCCTACCGCGAAGCATCCGGAAACTCGGCTACCGAAGTCGTGGACGACTTCAAGTCGCCGTACGTCTACGCTGAAATAGATAAAGAAACGGGGAAATGGGCCACAAGCAATATCTTCGCCCTGAACTTCAAAAGGCAGCCCGAACCATGCTTCGACGTCATACCCCGAGAAAAAGATGATACTAAGCACCAGATAATAATTCCCGTATTACCGGCCGTGTATTCTCCGGGCATCCATAAGGTCATGGACGAGGACTTTTATAAATATCTGACAAAGGATTTCCCGTTCCATAAAGGCAACGAAACGCTTGTTGTCGGCCCCGGAGCGGGGCTTGACGCCTGGGCTATAAGCCTGCGGACAGGGAGCAAGATACACGCCATAGGCATAAACCCGCTTGAGGTGGCCAACCTGAAAATGACTGCCGCGATCGCCGGTTTCGAGGTCGAAGCCGTCGTCGGTGATAATATTATAGATGAGCAAGGCCGGCCGCGTTTCCCCGGGAAAGTATTCGACCGCCTTGTGTGGAACATGCCCGAATACTCATCAAAGCCCGACCTGCGAAAAACCGGCCCTCCCGCGTTCGAGACCTACTGGGACGGCGACGCCGATGGCAGTATCCTGAAAAGGCTGGTCAAGGGCATTCCTCTCGTGGTTAAACCTAAAGGCTGGGCTATACTCTGGAACGAAAGCTATTGGAGAAATACGCCCGTCGGAGAGATAAATGTTATAGAGAGATTACTGAGCGCCGCGGGCTATGTTAAATCCATAAGGGCCGATAATGGAAGCTATACATATTTCGTGTCTCCCGCCAGGGATGACTCCGCCATCCCGCCGCCGGACGGAACGACCGCTGATAAAACTCAGGTTGAAGACGTTGAATGGCCGGTCATGCCGGCGAGTCCCGCCGCCACCGACATAAATGGACGGATAAGTGAGCTGGCCGAGTGGACGGATTATTTCACAGATGTTTACCTCAGGGTTGAGGATTCCTTTGAGAACGTATATGTCTATTTGGATATACCCAAAGAAGAATTTACAGAAAAACACGCTGAAAAGGGATTTGAACCGGGCCTGAACATGCTCGGTTTCAGGTGGTGGATAGGCCACACAATGAATAACGCCGCCATACCCTTAAGAGGCGACCCGGAGATGATGAGGGCGTCTTCCTCCGGAACTGTCAACAGAGCCCTGCTGGAACAGACCCGAAATGCTTTCAACAAGATAATGGAGGCTTTTCCGACCTTAAAAAGCGCCACGGGCCGGACGATCTTCAGGAACTTCGAGGAGATAGACAGGGAAAGGGGGACAAAAGATTCTCCTTACAATCTGTCCGAATATCCGACCCTCTCAAGGCATCTGCTGAACCTCGGGCTGAACCCGAAATTCTCCGGCAACGAAAGCGCCGGAAAAAGGCACGATATATTCCGGGTAGGCGTCCACATGATGGACAAGGCGCTAAAGACCATAGGCGGCCTGCTTGATGAACTGGAAGAAACAGAAGAGGGTATTATCTGGCTGAACGTCCACGGATATGACAAGGATGAAGACGCTAAAACGCGGTCTGAAAAAGATATCAAGAAGCGTCTCGCCGGATCGGGACTTTTGAGGGACGATCTAGATATAGAACCTCACGTGCCTCATCGCGAGGTCCGTGATACCGTGCGAAATAGGCTTCAGAGCGGTTCTAATGGCTGTAAAAGGTTGGTTTTAAGCGGGCACTATCTGCTCTATAAGGAAACGGATGACGGCGGCTGCATGGAACAGGCGATAAAGGGTGCCTTTGACTTTTTCGGGGACGAACCTTTCGAGCTCTTGCTGCCGCTTGACCTTGTGGAGAATTTCACAAGAAAAGAACCTGAATTTTCCGAGATCCTCGAGGAAGCACTCGTGTTTACTCAGTTAGGACCGTCCAATAGCCGCGTATATCTTGACGACAAGCCTGTGACCGGATGGAACAAGAAATTTAAAGTAAAAGAGAACCCTGTCCAGGTCCGGTTCTTTACTTCCAGCGCCGCGATGGAAAGAGCCATCTCAACCAGGCCTTCTTTTCTCGAGGAAGGACCGGCCGCTCCCGAACTGAAGGATCAGGCTCCCTTTATCCATGATATGCTGAAAACCGACGGTGTGGCCGCGAGCTTCAGGGACAAGCTCCTCTCTGTTCTCACCGAAAAGAAGGTAGTGCTTCTTTTTGAAGACGGGATAGGAAAATCCAATTCAAATAAGATCCTTGATGTGGTCAGGGTAATAAAACAGCTCAAGAAGGACCCCAGATACAAAGGTTTTTTAAAGAACCTCGTGATCCAAAAAGCTTCCAGCAAAAAGATCGCCAGGACTATAGATAAATATAGGGGAGTGAATACCGAGGTATTTCTCTTCGCTCGCAATTCCGAAAGGGAAGTTCTCAAAAATATCGAGTCGCGGACACACGCGACTTACATCGACGAAAAAGAATACGACTCGAACTGCTATTACCCGCTCGCCGAAATAGTGACCATATCCCTCAGCCAGTACATTGACGCGTCGACCCTCGATAACATAAAAGGCCTCTTAGAGGAACTACATATAGCCGACTCCTCAAAACCAGGCGGCCCCATCATATTCACGCTGCTCCCCGACGCCGAAAAGTTCGACAGGCAGGATCTCATTAAAAAGTTCGCCGCCCTCAAACGCGCCCTCATCGCCGCCTAATGTTAACCCTCCGCTTAACGGGAGGGGACGTTTCCCCTCCATGTAACTATATTATTTAAAGATACTTGCAACTTGACCCAAAAGTTTTTTGAGCCTTTTTTCTTACAAAAAATACTTTTTTGTTGCTTTTTAAGCATCTTTGTCTAAACCACTTAGGGTGAGGGGAAACGTCCCCATTGCAAAGTATCACATATTGTGATATACTTATAACATGAAGTTCGCGGAGAATCTGAGGAAGATACGGAAGGAGAAAGGGTACTCCCAGGAGAGGCTGGCGAGCGCCATGGGAGTGGTGCAGGGGTGCGTCGCCAACTGGGAAGGGGGGACAAGGGAGCCTAAGCTGGCGGACCTGGAGCGCCTGGCGAAAACGCTGAAAACGACAGTGAGTGAACTGACGGGCATACTCATCCCTTCAGGCATGGAGTTTTTCGGCAACGCCACAAAAAAAGGCGGCAAGATCCCGCTATTCACATCACAGATATCCGCGGGGTTCCCGTCCCCGGCCGACGATTACATCGAGAACAGGCTCAACCTCAACGACCTGGTCATCAGGAACCGCGCTTCGACCTTCTTCGTGAAAGTCTCGGGCGACTCAATGCTTGAGGCGGGCATCCACGACGGCGACATACTCGTGGTGGACAAGTCCAAGACCCCGTCCAGCAACAGCGTGGTGATAGCCGTCCTCAACGGCGAGCTCACCGTAAAACGCGTCCACAAAAAAGGCAAAAAACTCTACCTGGCGCCCGAGAACAAAGCTTACCCGGAAATAGAGGTGACAAAGGACACGGAATTCGTGGTATGGGGAGTAGTTACCAACGTGATCCACCCCCTGTGATCATCTTAGTCGACTGCAACAACTTTTACGTCTCCTGCGAAAGGGTATTCACCCCGGCCCTGAACGGCAGGCCCGTGGTGGTACTCTCCAACAACGACGGCTGCGTGGTCTCCAGGTCCCAGGAGGCCAAGGCCCTTGGGATAAAGATGGGCGCCCCGGCGTTCAAATACAAGGATTTTTTCAGGAAACACGGCGTTATTGTCCTTTCATCTAATTACTCGCTCTACGCCGACATGTCGGGAAGGGTGATGGAGACCCTTTCGGCTTTCACGCCCGACATAGAGTTCTACTCGATAGACGAGGCCTTTCTCGAATTTCACGGGGGCATCCCCCTGTCCGGCCTCGGCAAAAAGATAAGGGAGACCGTTTACCGCTGGACGGGCATACCAGTATCTGTAGGGATAGCTGAAACAAAGGTCCTGGCGAAAGCCGCCAACGAGACCGCGAAAAAAGATCCCCGCCTCGGCGGCGTCTTCGATATATCCGCGCTTCAGCCCGAAGAAGCCGACGCCGTGCTCGCTGAATTCCCCGTGGAAGACATCTGGGGCATCGGTCCGCGCTATACCATCTACCTGAAAAAACACGGGATAAATACCGCGCTGCAGCTTAAGAACAGCGACCCGCGCTGGGCCAGGAAGCACATGACGGTAGTGGGAGAGCGCCTTGTCCGCGAGCTTAACGGCATACCCTGCCTGGACATCGAGCTCGTTCCCTCAGCGAAAAAAGAGATAGCCTGCACAAGGTCCTTCGGCAAAAAAGTAACGAGCATAGAAGAGATAAAAGAGGCCGTTTCGGAATACGCCACCAGGGCCGCAACCAAGCTCCGCTGCCAGGACAGCGTCTGCTCGGGCGTTTACGCGTTCCTGATGACCAGCCACTACGATAAGGACAGATACTACAACGGCGCCTACAGGGCCCTGCCCGCCCCCACGGCCGAGACGGCCGTCATCATAAAGAACGCGCGCGGAATAATAGACAGCGCATACTCCGAAGGCAAGCGTTACGCCAAGGCCGGGGTTATACTCTCGGAAATATCCGGAAGGTCCAACTTACAGCTGGATTTGTTCGAGCCCGGCTATTATAATAGTAAAAAAGAAAAACTGATGGCCGCTGTCGACAGGCTCAACAGGAAGTGGGGCGGGGGAGCCGTAGCCTACGCCTCAAGCGGCATAATAAAAAGATGGGCCATGCAAAGAAAGATCCTGTCACCGAAATACACCACATCCTGGCTCGAGATACCGGTCGTAAGAACCTGACATGTGCGGAAGATTCAGCCTTATAAACGCCGAGGCGAACAAACTCAAAAAGAGGTTCAAGGTCAAAAAGACCCCAAAAGGCCTTAAGCCGCGTTACAACATAGCCCCCGGCCAGAGCGTGGCCGTCATCTCCAACAAGAACCCGGAAGAGATCACCGAGATGAGGTGGGGCCTCGTCCCTCACTGGGCTAAAGAGATAAATACCCGCTACAGCATGATAAACGCCCGCGCCGAATCCATACTTGAAAAACCCGCCTACAGGGAGCCCTTCAGAGACAAAAGATGCCTTATAATAGCCGATTCCTTTTACGAGTGGAAAAAGACAGCCTCCGGAAAAGTGCCTTATAGAATAAAACTTAAAGATAATGAGCTTTTCGCGTTCGCCGGCATATGGGACATGTGGGATAAAGACGGGGAAGAGCTCTATTCCTGCTCCATCATAACCACCGGCCCGAACGAGCTAATGAGCGGCATACACGAAAGGATGCCGGTTATACTCCGGTGCGAAAACGAAGAGCGGTACATAAGCGGGGAGACCGGCGCGGAAACCGCCATAAAACTCATGCTGCCTTATGAGAACGGCATGGAAGCGGTCGAAATATCAAAACTTGTGAACTCTCCGGCCAACGACAGGAAAGAGGTCATAGACCCGGCATGAACATCAGTAAAAGAACCCTTATCATCATAGTCATCACCCTTGTCGTCCTTGTCCTTCTTGGCGTATATCACGACAGGCGCACGGTCTGGGGGTCCAACGATTTCGATACGTATTATTTCGCGGCCAGGCTTGTGCTTTCCGGGGATAACCTTTACACGCACGAAGCCTTCAGGACCACGCTCTCGCCGTATCTTTATCTGCCGTTCTTCGCCGTTCTTATATCGCCGCTGGCTCTCTTGCCTATCAGGGCAGCCGCTTTCTTCTGGTACATCTTCAACATCGCCGCGCTCATCGGCTCCTGTTATTTTTCGATGCGCCTTCTCATGACCAGGGAAGAGATCATCGGCTGGTTCCGGAAAAGGCCCGATCTGACCGCGATAGCGTCAGCGATACTTGTGATCGCGATATGGGCGGATAACGTGTCCCTCGCCCAGGTGGATTTCATGATATTCTTTCTCGTTGTCCTGTCGTTCTATCTTTACCAGGAAAAACGCCCTTATCTTTCGGGCATCCTCCTGGCCATGACGGCCGTCATCAAGATCTACCCGTTCTATATACTGTTCTACTTCCTGGCAAAGAGGAGGTACAAGGCCGTGGCCGGGGCGGCCGCGGGCATACTGCTGTTCCTGGCCATAGTGCCCTGCGCCGCGATGGGAAGGGCGGATTTCAAGGCCAGCATGAAGAGCTGGTACCAGATACGCGTCCTCCCGCAGATAAACGTCAAAGGCAAGACCGTCAAAGAGAACTTCGCCCATTACGAGGCCCAGCTTAAACCCAAGAACCAGGCGCTTTCAGCAGTGACCACGCGGTATTTCCTCAAGGACGACGAAACGGTCATGAGGTTCAAGCGGGACGACTACGAATACCGGATCTACTGGCCGCACCCGCTCAGCCCGACACAGGTGGAGATGCTTATCAAAATACTTTTGCTCATGATCGCGGGAATGACCTTCCTGAAACTCGATTACAGGAATAAACGCGGCAGCGGAACGCGCCAAAGCCTCGAGTATTCTGCCGTGCTGCTCAGCATGCTGCTCCTTTTCCCGATGGTAAAGAGCCATACTTTCGCGCCGGTGATCCTGCCGGTAATAGCTTTCAACTATCTGAACATCAATACCCGGATGATAACACGGTACATAAAATATCTTTTCCTCGCCGGCATAGCCGTATACGCCCTGCAGGCCGACGAATACATGCAGGTGCTCGGGGCGGGATGCATAGCGATACTGATCTGGTGGGGCATTTTCGTAAAACTGCTTGGAAACCATGGACGAGATCTCGCTTAGGAGAAAAGTATCATTCAGGATAAGGGGTAAAAGGATCGTCCTTATCAAAAAAAGTTATGAATCGGCGGACCACGTGGCCGCCAAAGCCCTTTGTTACGCGGCATACTTGCCTTTATACCCCGGCCTGAAAGTAGAGATCAAGATAGGGCAGAGGTACAAGCCGGACCTGGTAGCGCTGGGGGAGGGCATGAAGCCGCTTTTCTGGGCAGAATGCGGCGCGGTAGGCAAGCAGAAGATATATAAGATACTGCATAAATTCCCG
>Ga0272441_10014010_pt1 | contig 11445 bp, 6 predicted proteins | sample SSMProp6N_FD_193582 | JGI IMG/M metagenome (GOLD analysis project Ga0272441, IMG submission 193582) | Marine sediment archaeal communities from Little Sippewissett salt marsh, Falmouth, MA, United States - SSM-Prop-6N | ecosystem: Environmental > Aquatic > Marine > Wetlands > Sediment ... | reverse complement strand
CTTGCTTGCACGCGAGATAGGCGAATGAAACCCGCCCTACGCAGTCTGATAGGGTAAGCTCTGACGTTTCGGAGATGGGTTCCGTCCCCCATCCCGATATACATCGGGACGGGGCACCTGCCACATCCTGCCTTACGGCTCGAACCATCTCGGCACGAATAGCAACGGGTCGCCGACGATCTCCCACATCCAAGCGGTGTAGTAGTTGGAGTGGAAGAACGCCTCGGCTATGGTGCGGCCCTCGACCAGGCACCACACGATGGTCGAGGGCTTGGGCGACGCGGTGGTGGTGGGCTCGGCCGTAGCGCCGATGGCGGCGGCAAAGCCGCCGTTGACCAGCGCGTTGGGCACGTAGCGAGCATTGTGGTCGGTGGTGCTGCGGACGGTGGTGGCGCCCCAACTGTTGAGGGCAAAGCCGAGAATCCGCGTGCCCGCCGGCGTGCCCGACCAATCTGCCTGATCCCATCCCGTCAGCCGGTAATAGCAGAACCGCAGCGCGCAGTTGGGTGTGGACTCTTCGCCCGCTCCGTCCGACTCGAACGCCTGCCAGGGGAACCGCCACGGTGGGTCGGTAAAATTCGGATCCTCCACCGTCAGCCGCAACGGGCCCCACTCGTCGCCGCCGGCTGCGCCCACGTCGAGGTAGTCGTAGTAGAGTCGCTCGTCGGCGGGCAGGGCGTCGGCGGCGCCGCGAATCGCCTGCGCGCGGAGCGTCAGCGCTTTGGCGGCGTCGAGTGTCGGGGCGTCGATGCGGGCTGTCAGATAGGTGTCGACCGCCAGGGTCGCCTTGGTAAGTCGGTCGGCCACCGGACCCAGCCAGGCCGAGAAGTAGTGAGGGTTGGCGGTGCGAATCTCGTTGAGGTTGTTCGGGTCGAGGTCCTGAAGCTTGCAAGCCACCGACCACCCGCCGCCGCCCTGGAGTACGGGGTTATCGACGTCCTGGTAGAAGTTGCCGGGCACGCGAAAGCCCACCAGGATGCCCATGACGCGGGCAGCGACATCGGGATTGCCGTCCAGGTAACCCCGGACCGGCAGAAAGATGTCGTCGCGAAAGTCGTCCTTGTGGATGCGTTCGGCGTTCGGGTCGGCGTCGAGCCCGAGCGCGTGCTCGGCGGGAATGTTCCACTGCGCGAGGTACCAGTCCTTCCACTCCACGCTCTCGGCGTGGTTGGCGTTGTACAGCACCAGCCAGCTATCGGGCATGTCGGCCGTCCGCTGATCGGGCGGCGGCTCGTACCGCGTGACGGTGACGGTGATCGTATCGGGGTCCGAGTGGTCAGCCCCGTCGTACACGGTCAGGTTGAACGTCAGTTCGTCGCGCTCCGGGTCGCCCGTATAGGCCGGCGCGGTGAACTGCGGCTGCGCGGCGTTCGGCTCGAACAGCGGATCGCCTGCGATCGATTCACCGGCCGTCTGCGTCCACGCATACGTAAGCGGCTGCGGCCCGCCGTCGGGATCGTACGAGCCGGTCCCATCGAGCCTGACCAACGTACCCTCGACGGGGGTGGTCGAATCAGCATCGGCGACGGCTACAGGCTCTTGGTTGGCCGGTGGTGGCGGCTCGGGCTCGTCGGGCGGTGGTTCGAGAGCATGAATAGACACCGTGTCGCAGGGCAGCTCGTCGCCCTCTATTGTGGTCACGCACAGTATGACGGTGTACCGGCCCGGCTCGGTGTACGTGTGGCGAACCAGCGGGCCCTCGCCCGCTGCGCTATCACCGAAGTTCCACGCATACAGGCCGTCGGGCAAGGGGGCGTCGTCGGGGCAGTAGGCGGCGAACTCGACCTCCAGCGGCGCCACGCCCGACTCGGTCGACGCCACGATCGCGATCTGCGGTGGGGGGGCAGGCGCGACCGAAGGCGGGTCTTGGCAGCCTAGGGCAAAGAAGCAGAGCGACAGCAATAGCGACCCGACCGCACGCCATCGGCGCGCAAACCGGGCTTTTCCGGCCCCTTGCATGTATTCCCTCCGAGCCCGGCCGATCGCATCCCGATCGCCAGATGCCCGATTGTGCGGAATAGCGCGATCAGGACAGCCCGTTAGGCTGGGCGCTATGGGAAATCTATCATTCCCCACCGCCCAGTCAAATAGGCACTACGTTTACCTGACTGTCAAATGACATTTCCGGACGCAGAACGCATCGTCCTGCCTGCGGCCCGAGTAGACCAGCCACATCGTGAGCCCATCGGCGCTGATCCACTTGCTCGGCAGGCGGTAGCCGTGCGTGTGGTCCAGGCCCCAGTCGTCGGTGTAGTAGGCGGTGGTCCACGGACCCCAGGGCTCGGGAGCGTCGAAGATGCCCCAACCGGCTGAGTGGTTGAACCCCGCACAGAGCAGGTAGCGTTTGATGCCGGGGTTGTAGATCACATCGGATCGCTGGCATCGGCCGGGCAGCGTAAAGACCGGGCGGCGCTGGTCGAGGGCGGCTGTCCATCGGGGCTGAGAGTTGGCGTCAAGCCCGGCGAAGAACTCGTAGGCCTGGCGATCGGTGATGCGGTCTTTGGCTGCGCGGGCCAGCACGATGTGGTCGAAGCTGTCGTAGGCGCTGGGCCCGTCCTGGCTGTAGACGTACACGTAGCCGTCGCGGGCGCCGGCATAGTTGCGGCCGAAGTTCAGGAACGTCGGGCAGCCGAATCCCTCGGTGAACTTGAATCCCCACTGCCACGTCTTGGCGTGATCGGTCGACCAGGCGAGCGTCGCCAGGTTGGTGTTGCGCACCCACATGTACAACACGCCATCGACCATGAGCATGCCGCTGGCCTTGCCGCCCGCGGACCCGTCGCCAGTGGTTTCGCCGGTGGTTGTGCGGATGTTCTCGGCCGCAAAGCCTTCGGGCCCGCCGCTCACGCGGGCCAGACCGTTGCTGAGTTTGACGTCGGCCTTCGGCTTGAAGCCCCAGCCGTCGCCGTAGGCGGTATAAAGGTGGTCGTCGTCGGCCCAGGTGACCGGCCAATTGTCGCTGCCATCGGCCTTGCGGACGATGCTCGACGCGGGCGCGAATTCGACCGAACGGATCACCGAGCTTGCTGGGATGGGCTGGGTGCCGTTCGGCTCGATGGCTGCCATGATCGGGTCGAACAAGTGTTCGACCGCGCCTGCCCACAGGCTGTCGCGTTGGATTTGCCCGCCGTTGCGGACCACGATCAGATCGAGGCTGGGCACGACGAGCAGCATCTGGTTGCCTGCTCCGGCCGCGGCGAACGCGTCGGGCGGCACGTTGGGCCACACACGGTCGGTGTTGACGTACCAGCACAGCCCGCTTCGCGGAAACGGGCCGTTGGGCAACTGTCGCCTGGGTGTGGGCATGCCCGCGTCGGTCAGAACGCGCTCGACGGCGGCGCGCCCGATGAGCTGCTTTCCCTGCCAGTTGCCCTTTCGCAGCATGAGGCGCGCGACGCGAGCGACCGCGTCGACTGCGTAGTTGCCACCGCCCCAGTTGGCGACCAGCGGCAGGTCATCCACGGTGTACGTCTGCCCGTAACCGCACGACCATTGATCGGGGTCGGCGCCGATCGGGTCCATCACCCGCCGGCGCAGCAGCGTGCGGATATCGCGCGCGTCGGCCCCGTCGCGCAGCGCTGCGGTGACCGCCCACGACAACATCGCCATCCCTGGATTGCTGTACATGAAGTTCGAGCCGGGCTCGAACAGGACCGGCGCATGGTCTCGAGAAATCGTGAACGGGTCGGGCGTGCGCTTCCAGAAGTCGCCCATCCAGCCGGTGAGCTGCTGGTGCGTCTTGTCCGGGTCGTGTGCATCGGCCAGGCCCGACGAGTGTGTGGCCAGATGACGTGGCGTGATCTTGCTCTTTTTTGGATCGTCGCGCCATGCGGGTACATACTTGCCAACCGGTTCGTCGGGATCGATCAAGCCGTCGTCGAGGGCGAGCGCCAGGCTCATTCCACCCACCAGCGCCTTGGCCATCGATGCGGTGTAGTGCTTCGTCGTCCGGCTGAAGTCCTCGGCATACCATTCGTAGACGATGCGGTCGTTGCGAATGACGAGCAACGTCTTGGTCTTGCGGCGCTGGAGTCGCTCTCGCGCGGCGTGTAAGGCCGACAGCGACATGCCCTGGCTGGCGGGCGAGGCCGTCTGCCACTGGAAGGCGCCCTTCGCGTTGTCGGCGGAACGAGATGATTGGCAAGCCGTCATGGCTAACAGACCTCCTAAAACGATGGCGTGGCTTTGCATTTGAGGCTTCCTTACATTGCGGCATCCGATCGGATGAGCACCTGCAAACTACCGCGGTCAAGATACGGCAAAACGCACCCGGGCACCAACTGCGGCATCGAGGTGCGATATGCGGTGGACAGAAGCTTTGCCCGCAACAGGGGAGTTCCGTAGCCAATGCAGTTCTGATGGCACACTGCACGGTTTTCAAGCTATCATCTCGTGCGTGTGACGATACCATGCAGGCTGGAGCGAGCGACGATGCGATTTCTTCTGACCAATGACGACGGTCCGGACGTGGCGGGGCTGACGACCCTTCAGCGTGCGGTGGCGGATCTGGGCGAGTCGGTGATTTTCGTGCCGCGAGACGGGACCGCCTCTCGTGGACACGGGGTGACGCGCGATGCCGTGCTGAGCATCGAGCGGACTGCCGATCGGCAGTACGTGGTGGACGGCCTGCCCGCCGACTGCGTGCGGCTGGCGCTGACCGTGCTGCGCGAGCAGATCGGCCCGATCGATTGGGTGTTGGCCGGAATCAACCACGGGGGGAATCTGGGAGTCGATGTGTACTACTCGGGCACGGTGGGGGCTGCTCGCGAGGCCGTCATCCTCGGCCTGCCGGCTGTCGCTTTGTCGCAGTACTACAAGCCCGGCGTCGAGCCGGACTGGGCGCGGGCCGGGCGCTGGGCCGGCAGCATCGTCAGGCAGATGGTCGAGCGATCAGACGCCCAACCCGTGCTGTGGAACGTGAACTTCCCGGCGCTGCGGGCCGATCAGAAACTCAGCGGCGTGACGGCATGTCCGGTCAGCACCGACCCTGTGCCCGTCGTCTATGAAAACGTGCAGCCCGTCGAGCAGGGCAGGGCATCTGTGCGGTATACCGGGGTGTATGCCGACAGAGCAGCGGGTAACGACACCGACGTGGAACGCTTGTTTGCCGGATGGATTAGCGTTACGGCCTTGAGGCTGGACGCGACGGCCGACGCATCCGAGGCTGCCTTCTGCAATCCCGAGTAGCCCCAACCTGCGGGACCGCAAGCCACAATTCTGCGGGTGTACACCTGATAGCAAGAGCATATGCCGGTGGCACGCCGGTTGGGCGCTGCCGGGCGAGTTGCGGTGACTTCGGCGTAAGTTCAGTCGAACGCGCCGAGACCGCATCGCAGGGCGGTAGGGCGATTACTCTTCCTCGGCCACGGTAGGTGCGAGCAGCTTGAAATCGGTCATGGTCGAGCGATCTCCCGTCTCGATCAGCTCGCGCATCAGGCGGATTCTGGGCATGCGGGTGGTGACCCATCGCCGGGCGGCGGCCGCTTTGGCCTCACTGTGTCGCGCGTCGCGAAGGAAGAGGTAGCCGACGATCAGGTCGATGGCCGAGTCGACGAGCTTGCGACCATGTAGGTCCATATACTCCACGCCGGGCTGGCCTTTGACGAACGTGATGGCCTCGTTCAGGTCGGCCTGGCCGCGCTCGAGCTGCTGACGGAGGCTGAGCGTCTCGGCCGATCCGTCCTGAGCGGCCAACTCATCCAACAGGCGGTCGACCGACCCCTGCATCACGCCGCGGACGGCCGCCACCACCTGCAACTGGCTGGTGCCCTCGTAGATCGTGGTGATACGCGAGTCGCGGAAATAGCGCTCGCACGGGTAATCCTTCATGTAGCCGCTGCCGCCCAGCACCTGGATCGCGTCGCTGCTGACCTTGACCGACATCTCGGAGGCGAGGTACTTGCTCATGGGTGTGAGCATGCCGGCCAATCGCTTGTATCGGCGCTCGTCCTGTCGCAGGGCCCGCAACTCGGTCTTGTCGGAGGGCGGATCGAACTCGATGCGCTTCGATGCGCCATACAGGCGGTCCACATAGCGGCTGGTTTCATAGGTCAGCACACGGGCGGCCTGGAGTTCCATGCTCATGTCGATCAGCAGATCGCGCACCGCGGGCATCTGCTCGATCGCCAGGCCGAACTGCCGCCGTGTGGAAGCGTAATCGCGAGCCACGCGGTAGGCCGCTTCGCCGATGCCCAGCGATTGGGCGGCGATGCCCACTCGCGCGCCGTTCATCAGGCTCATCACGTAGGTGACCAGTCCGCGCTGCCGCTCGCCGATCAGGGTGGCCGGGCAGTTGTCGAACACCAGCTCGCACGTGGGCGAGCCGTGGATGCCCAGTTTGTTCTCGATGCGGCGGACGCGGAGGTGCTCGTTGCGCTTCACCAGCAGCATCGACAGCCCTCGCCCGTCGGTGGTCTCCGGCTCGCTGCGTGCCAGCACCAGCAGGATTTCGCCGCACCCGTTGGTGATGAAGCGCTTCACGCCGTCCAGCCGCCACTGGCCCGTCTCGTCCTGGTAGGCACGGACCTTGACGGCCTGGAGGTCGCTGCCGGCGTCCGGTTCGGTCAGGGCCATCGCGCCGGTATACTCGCCCGAGCAGAAGCCGGGCAGGTAGTCCCGTTTGATCTCCTCGCTGGCGAAGGCGTTGATCGTTTCGGCGATGCCCTGCAAGCCGAACAGGTTCATCAGCGACGCGTCGGCTCGCGAGACCATGTCGATGGCTATGGTGTAGACCAGGTTGGGGAAGTTCAGGCCGCCAAAGCGGTGGGGCAGCGTGAAGCCCATCGCCTCGGCCTGGGTGAGTTTCTTGAGGGCGTCGGCCGTGCCGGGCGCATAGCTGACCGTGCCGTCCTCGTTATGGCAAGCGCCGGCGAGGTCGACGTCTTCGGCGCGTTCGGCGATGAGACCGCCCGCTAACTCGCCGACCACCGAGAGCACGCGGCAGTAGTTTTCGACGGCGTCCTCGCGGCCGGTCGGGGCGTGGTCGAACTCGTCGGCGAACCGAAAGCCCTCTTCCATGATCTCAGCCAACTCGCCGAGATCCATGTGCTCCACATGAAACTTGATGTCCTCGTTGTCTTCAAAGAAATTAGGCATTGCTCATTCCCACTGGCGAGACATCCTGTCTGCACGATCCACACGGGCGGCGCAGCCCGGTCGCTCATCGCCTGGCGATGCTAGACCCGCGCTCGGACCGCCTTGATCATTCTGGGTACCACCTCGTTCAAATCGCCGACGATGCCGTAATGGGCGATCTGAAAGATCGGGGCGTCCGGGTCCTTGTTGACGGCTACGATTTTGCCCGACTCCTGCATGCCCGCACGATGTTGGACCGCGCCGCTGATGCCGATCGCGATATACAGGGCCGGTCGCACCGTCGTGCCCGTCTGGCCTACCTGGTGGTCGTGATCGATGAACCCGCTGTCCACCGCGGCGCGCGATCCACCGGCGGCCGCTCCCAACGCGCCGGCGAGGTCCCAGACGAGTTTGAAATTGTCGCGGCTGCCCACGCCGGCGCCGCCCGAGACGATGATCCGCGAAGCCTTGAGGTTCACCTTCTTGGGCTGCCGATGATGGTCGATCAGTCGCAGGGCCAGTTCCTCGGGCTTGATGTCGAGCTTGGCGCGGACGGTTGTGCCCTTGTGTCGGCCGTTCACGTCGGCCATGGGCATGACGCCCTCACGTACGGTAGCCATTTGCGGCCAGCGGTGCGTGTTGACGATGGTCGCGATGATGTTGCCCCCGAAGGCGGGGCGTATCTGGTACAGCAGGTTCCGGAAAACCTTCCCGCTTCGCTTGTCTTCATGGTCACCGATTTGCAGGTCGGTGCAATCGGCCGTCAGGCCACATCGCAGTGTGCTCGCGCACCGCGGCGCCAGGTCGCGCCCGAGTGGTGTGGCCCCGAACAGCACGATCTGGGGCTTGTGCTCGCCGACCAGCTCGCAAACCGCGCGGGAGTAGGGGTTGGTCTGATAGTGCTCGAGCCGTTCGTGTTCGGCCAGGTACACGACGTCGGCGCCCCGGCTGATGAGCTCGTCGGCCAGAGGTGCCACCTTGTCGCCCACCAGAACGCAGCCGAGCTTGACCTCGAGTTTGTCGGCGAGTTCGCGCCCCTTGCTGAGCAGCTCCCGCGGCACGTCGCTGAGCCGTTTGTCTTCCTGTTCGGCGAAGATCCATACTTCGCCCTTGGGATTCGGTTTGATCATCGCGTCGGACTCCACGGAGACACCACCCATCACCCGATGGTGTGGTCTTCAATGAGTTCATGTACGAGGTCGCGAATGCCATCTTCGGTCGGCGACACGTTCTTGTATTCGCCACCGGTCAGAACAACGCTTTGAATGCGGTGTACCTTTGTGGGCGAGCCGGCCAGACCGATCCACTCCTCATCGATATCGAGCCCGTCGAGACTCCACTGCTCGATCAACAGTCCGCGACGCTCGAGCGCGTCGCAGCGGGCAGCCGCTTCCTTTGCGATCTTCTCGGTCGCCTGGCCTTCCATCTCAGCGGCGACTTGCTGTTGCACCTCGGACGGGGCCATCGCCGATTTGTGCTTCATCAGGCGTCGGGCGGCCGGTGGGCGGGGCGTGTTGGCCTCGGATGTGACCGTCACCAGCAGCGGCAGGTCGCCCTCGACCAACTCCCATCCGTGGCCCACGCTGCGGCGGATGCGGGCTTTGCCGCTGCCCAGCGATTCGAGCTTTTCGAAGTAGGTCACCTGCGTAATCCCGAGTTTCTCGGCAAGCTGTGGGCCCACCTGGGCCGTGTCGCCGTCGATGGCCTGGCGACCGCAGAAGGCCAGGTCGAAATTGCCCAGCTTCCGCACCGCGCAGGACAGAATGTAGCCGGTGGCCAGCGTGTCCGACCCGGCGGCCTTGCGGTCGGTGATCAGGATCGCCCGATCGACCCCGCGGTAGAGACCCTCACGCAGGATCTCAGCCGCCCGCGGGATGCTCATGGTCATGAGGATCACCTCGCCCCCGTAGGTGTCCCGGATTTCCAGGGCGGCCTCCAGGGCGTTGAGATCCTCGGGGTTGAAGATGGCCGGCAGGGCGGCGCGGTTCACCGTGCCATCGTCCTTCATGGCCTTGCCGGTGACCTTCTTCGTGTCCGGAACCTGTTTGGCGAGTACCACGCAACGGTAACCCATTACAGCGACCTCAACTAAGTGACTGGGAAGTAACCTCAGTTGGAGCCGGCAGGATAGCGAACGCGCCGCCACGCGTCAACGGTCGATTTGACCCCCTACGGCGAGCCCGAGGCCCGCCCAGCAGGCGCCTGCAAGGCCTGCGGCCGCCACGCCTGCACACCGACCGGCTCGATTGTCGGCAAGCCTTCGCGAGAGCGACGGCGGCCGAAGACCTTGACCCCATCGGTTCCCGCACTGACGCAGACAGACGCTTCGCTGCCGACCAGCCGGCCATCCTGCCACCGCAGGTACGTCCCTTCGCCCAGTACGTAGCCGACGACCTTCCCGCCTCGCACACGAACCATCGCCAGCAGGCCGTCGGTCTCGAGCGGGCCGGCCGTCAGCGGCGAGCCCACCTGCAAGTGTTGCTCCTCGGACTGCCAGACGAGGTAGTCCACCGATCCGTCGGCCAGCTCGATTCGCACCGCACCGGCCGTCGGGTTGGCACATCGCAGATCGAGGTGGTGAACACGTGGCTGGGCATCGGCCGACGCGGCAAGCGTCGCCACCGCCGCGTAGCGAACGCGGATAGCGTTGCGGGTGGCGGCGATGCGCTTGAGCTTGGGTCGGTGACGCCTCTGCCCCGACTCGGCCGGCTCAACGGTGATCGCGGGCTGACGGGGTGTCACGAAATGAATGGCGCAAACCGCCTCCTCGGCTGCGATGACCAGAGGGTCGTCGAGGGTACCCGCGCCGTCGATCGGCAGGTCGGGCGCATGCCAGTGCCAGTCGTAGCGATGCGGCTCGTGCGAGAATTGCAGGTCGTCGACGGCCAGCAGGTAGGGCGTCGGGCCTTGCTTGACGAACAGACACGCTCGCTCGGCCCGGATCGCGGGATTGTCGTTCAGTATCGTGTTGTCGCGGTACGACCACTTGGCGTCGCCGCGGGTGTAGTCGGCGAACTCGCCGAGCGCAAGCCCCACCAGGACGCCCAGCGTCGAGTTGTCGTCGCCGCAGGAAAACTTGTTGTCGTGGGCCGGCCATCCGCCGCCGTCGACCACGACCATGTTGTGCTCGAAGTCGACGCCATGGTTGAGGTGACCGTACGGGTACAAGTCGGCGTGCGTGGCAAACAGCGTCCCGAAGCCGCCCAGCAGAAACGAGTTCATGTCGTAGTGTTGGTGGTTGCACTTCTCGAAGCGGGTCACGAAAGAGAAGAACGCGGCGTTGGGATCTTCCCACCGCGAACGGCTGAACACGTAGCCCGCGCGGTTGGGCGTGACCTCGAAGTAGTGCGACGTGGGCAGCTTCGCCTCGACAGGACTGACTGGGGTCAGTTCCAGCGGGTACCACAAAAACGTGATGAGCGAGTCCAGCCGCCGGTCGTCGGTATATGTGCGCCAGGTCCACAGGCCCGTCGCATCGTGGCTTCGTTGCATGCACAGCAGGTATTCAGCCGCAAACGTTCGTCGCCCGTAGTTGGTGTTATCGCCGATGGGGGCGCAGCCGCCCTGCGGCATCCACTGGTACATCTGGTACTGCATGGCTCGCAGGGCGCCCGATCCGTCCAGCAGGTCGGCTCCGCCGCTGCGGCGCAGCGCCTCGGCGAACTGCGCGGCATACCGCAGGCCCACGATGGCGTAGTTGGGGCCCTCCCAACAGATGCCCGATTCCTTCCAGCTCAGAGGGAAGAAATTCTGGCCGATCCGGCGGACCGCTTCGGCGTACCACATTTCGGTCTTCGGGTTGGTCGAGTCGGCCCGAATCGCCGTCGCCAGCAGCCCGATCCCGCTGACCGGAATGGCGCCGACGTTGTACGACGCTTCGCGCCACCACTGCCGGTTCGTGTACTCATAGGCCGCGTCACACCACGCCTCCAGCCCCGCCAGCACCTGCGTCCGTTGCTGGGCAGTCAGCTTTTCGTACAGCCAATCCCAAGCCACAGCCAGCGCCCGCAGTGGCCGGGCATGATTGTGGAAGTTGGCCTGCTTGTAGAACGCTACCGGGTCTTCCTTTTCCAGCACGCCGAGCAACAGTCGAATCGCGCCCGATGCCATCTCCTCGTCGCCCCCAAGCTGCCACAGCAGGGCGCGGGCCTCGAGTTGACCGGTCCAACGCTCCAGGTTGTCCTCGCCGGCTGCCCGGTCGCTGAGTTTCTCCCAACACGCCGTCAGCAAAGGGTCGGCGTCCTTTCGGGCGGCCAACTCGCGGGTCTGCGATTTGTCGAAGAAGAGAAACGGGTGTGCCGGCGCGATCCTGGCTGGCTGGGAGGTGGTCGACGGTTGCTCAGAAGGGGTCGTCGCCCCCCGGGCGGCCTT
>Ga0272441_10014009_pt1 | contig 11445 bp, 11 predicted proteins | sample SSMProp6N_FD_193582 | JGI IMG/M metagenome (GOLD analysis project Ga0272441, IMG submission 193582) | Marine sediment archaeal communities from Little Sippewissett salt marsh, Falmouth, MA, United States - SSM-Prop-6N | ecosystem: Environmental > Aquatic > Marine > Wetlands > Sediment ... | reverse complement strand
GCCTTTTTGCCCAGGTCTTCCTCTATCCTAAGAAGCTCGTTATACTTCGCGATCCTGTCTGTCCTTGAGACGGAGCCGGTCTTTATCTGGCCGGTCCCGGCCGCGACCACAAGATGCGATATAGTGGTGTCCTCGGTCTCGCCCGAACGATGCGAAACCACCGACGTATAACCGGCTGTCCGGGCCATCTTTATCGCCTCGAATGTCTCGGTAAGGGTGCCTATCTGATTGACCTTTATCAAAATGGAATTGGCTATCTTCGAATCTATCCCTCTTTTGAGCAGTTTGGTATTGGTGACAAACAAGTCGTCGCCGACAAGCTGCACCTTTTGCCCCAACCGCTGGGTCAGGCCTTTCCATCCGTCCCAATCGTTCTCGTCAAGCCCGTCTTCCAGGGAGACTATCGGATATTTCGCCATCCAGTTTTCATAAAAAGATATCATATCCTCCGACGTATTCTCCTTTTTCTCCTCTGCCTCAAGCACATATCCTCCGTTTTTAAAAAACGAGCTCGAGGCGGCGTCAAGCGCGAGGGCGACATCGTCTCCGGGTTTATAACCGGCCTTTTCGATGGCGCGGAGTATCACCTCAACGGCCTCTTCGTTGGACTTCAGGCTGGGGGCAAAACCGCCTTCGTCTCCGACGGATGTGGAAAGGTTTCTTTCCTTCAAAATGGACTTAAGGTTATGAAAGACCTCCGCGCCCATGCGCAGGGCCTCCCCGAAGCTCTCGGCGTTTAAAGGCATTATCATAAACTCCTGCAAATCGACATTGTTGTCGGCGTGTGTCCCGCCGTTTATGATATTCATCATAGGGACAGGCAGGATATTCGCGTCCTTGGAAATGCCCGCCGTATTCGCCAGGTATCTATAAAGAGGTATGTGATTCAGGTTGGCCACCGCCTTAGCCGCGGCCATCGAAACGCCCAAAATGGCGTTGGCGCCGAGCCTGCTCTTGTTCTCTGTGCCGTCGAGATCTATCAAAAAGGCGTCCATGCCCTTCTGGTCGTAAGGGTCCATCTTTTTTATCGCGGGCGCGATCTCCTTGTTCACGTTTTGGACCGCGTTCAGCACTCCCTTTCCCAGAAATCTATCTTTGTCGCCGTCCCTAAGCTCTACGGCCTCGTGTTCGCCGGTCGAGGCGCCGCTTGGCACGGCCGCGCGCCCCATTATGCCGCCGGTGAGGCAGACATCCACCTCAACGGTCGGATTGCCGCGCGAATCAAGTATCTCTCTTGCCTTTACCTTATCGATCTTTATCTTCATCGTCCTCCTACCTTAACTTTACAGTTTGAACGACGTCAAAAGTGTAAAGTTATTTTTTCCTGCGGATTACCCTTCTCCCCCTCACCTCAAGCCGTCCGGCTGCGAAATCAGCGACGGCCTCGGGGTATATCCTGTGTTCCTCTTTGTGTATCTTTTCGCGCAGGGTCTCTTCCGTGTCTTTCTCGTCCACCTCGAGGGCCGACTGCGATATCACCGGGCCGGCGTCGAGATCGTCGGTCACGAAATGCACCGTCGCGCCCGTAACCTTTACGCCGTAATCAAGCGCGTCTTTAACGCCGTCGGAGCCCTTAAACGAAGGCAAAAGAGCCGGATGGATGTTCATAATCCTGTTTTTATATTCGCGGATGAAACACGGGCTTAATATCCTCATATAACCGGCCAACGCGACCAGTCCTACCTCATGTCTCTTTAAATGTTTTATAAGCTCCCTGTCAAAGTCCTCTTTTGAGTCAAACGCCTTCGGGTCTACAAAAATCCCCTCTATGCCCGCCTCTTTCGCCCTCTTAAGGGCATAGGCCTCTTTGTTGTCGCTCAGGACGACGGCTATCGCGGCTTTTACGCGCCCATTCCTGAGGGCGTCTATAATGGCCTGTAAATTCGTGCCTTTTCCAGATGCCAGTACGGCTATATTCATCCTTCACCCCGGAGTTACTACGATACCATACTATATAAGGAACGGTCAAGCAAAATGCATACCATAGGGGAACGAAGATGCGGGGTATCGTGAAATTTTAGCCGATGTCTTTTTTCTAATAAGACGCGGCGCGGGAGGAAAATTAAAAATACATCGAACCGGCAAAGGCCGCCTCAAAACCCTCATCCTTATGCAGTTCCACATGCCGGCATTTGGCGAGGATGCCGTTTATTTCCTCCTCGCATGCCGGCTCAAGCAGCGCGATTTTAGCGCCGGAAAGCGCCGCGTTTTTTAAGAAAATGACTTTCGCGGGCGGGATGTCATCGGGTATAAGTCCTATGTTTCCGGCGTGGCCGACGTCTATGCCGACGCCGAATGTGCCGGTTATGTAAAATCTGTTCAAGTCGGCATGCCCTATCTTCGCCTTTTTCATCAGTATCTCGATACCCGAGCGCAGGGCGGCCTTCGCGAGCTGAAGTTCCCGCACGTCGCCTTGCGTCAGATATATCTCCTTGCGGCGGTCCTTGTATATGGCGATCTTATCCTTCCTCATCCTGCCTTTTCTGTCGATGAGCCTTCTATCAAGCATGATCGATATGATGTCGATAAGGCCGCTTCCGCCTATGCCCTTCGGCGGGGCGTTCCCGACGGTCTTAAAATAAAAACGCCCTTTGCGAAATTTCGCGCGTATAATAGCGCCTTCCGCCGCGGGCATACCGCAGGCGATATGCCGGCCCTCGAACGCGGGCCCCGAAGCGCAGGATGTGACGAAAATCTTATTTCCGCTGCCGAGGGCGATCTCGCCGTTGGTGCCGATATCCATAATAGCGCCGTATTTTTTGTCCCGGTATATGCCGGCGGCCAGGATCGCGGCCAGGATGTCGGAGCCGGCGAATCCGCCTATATTCGGCAAAAACTTAAAGACCGCGTCTTTCGCCGCCTCTATACCCAGCCCGCGCGCGTTTCTCTCCTGCAACGCCTTCTCTTTGGGGGTAAAAGGGGCCTCGGCGAGGGATGACGGGTCTATCATAAGCGCAAGATGGTACATAGTGGTATTGCCGACGGCTATTATCCTCTTTATATCGTCTTTGGAGACGGATGCCTCTCGCGCCAGCCGCGTAAGCAGTTTATTCACGGCCGATATCAGCGCCTTATTCAATCTCTCCATGCCGTCTTTTTTCACGGCGCTGTATAATCTGGTTATGACATCCTGCCCGAATGCCTTCTGCTCATTCGGCGTGCTTCCGGAGGCGAGCTGCCTGGCGGATGATATATCCAAAAGCGCGCCTTTGATATCGTTTGTCCCGATATCAAGCGCCGCGCCCAACAACGCGCCCCGACGTTTTTTAATCATTCAATAACCCCTCTATTTTATCGTAAAGCGCCTTTTTCGAAATGACCCCCACGGCACGGCCCGCCTCCTCGCCGTTTTTAAAAAATACAAGAGCGGGTATGTTCATCACCGTTAATTCCGTCGCTGTCTTGGCGTTGTCGTCCATGTTTATCTTTCCGAATTTAACCCTGCCTTTAAAGTCCCTCGCCGCTTCCTCTACAAGCGGCTCCATCGCCTTGCAGGGCCTGCACCATTCCGCCCCGAAATCCACCACGGCGGGGATATCGCATTTTATTATCTCATTCTCAAAAGTGCCGTCATTTATCTCAACAACCTTTCCCATATCTTACTTATACCCTCCCTTTGATTTGCGCCCGTTTTTTAAGTCCCGGCTGACCCGCTCACCTTCACGCCCTCACTATAGTCCTCGTGGGGCATTTATTGATTATCTCGTCCCAATTAATCTTTTCCTCCAGGCGGCTCATATCCAATTTCGCGAGATTGTTTTCCACAAAAAAGACGCCGCCGGAAAGCCGCTCGCAGAGCCTGCACGCTATACAACCCACCGGGCATATCTTTCTCACAAAAACGCCTTTATCCTCGGACCTGCAGGCCGGTATCGCGAGATCGCCTGTATCGCGCGGCATAAGCTCTATGATGCCCCGCGGGCAGGCGCTCACGCATTTCCCGCATCCGGTGCATTTGTCGCGGTCTATCTCCGGCAGGCCGCGCACCATCCTTACCGCCCCGAATGGGCAGGCCCTTTCGCAATCGCCGAACCCGAGACACCCGTAGCGGCAGCTCATCCCGCCGTCCGAGACGATATTCGCGCTCCTGCAGGTGGCTATTCCTTTATATACGGCCTTTTTCGTCTTATCCTTATCCCTCGCGCCGCAGAAAACCACCGCCGTTTTACCGGATGCCTTATCCGCCGTAGGCGCGATTTTTAAGATGATATCCAGGGCCCGCGGCGACGCGGCGCGGCACGTAGAATGCGCCGCTTCTTCGTCCCCCCCGACCAGCGCCTTGGCGAATTCGCGGCAGCTCGGAAACCCGCAGGCCCCGCAGTTTAAACCCGGGAGTTCGCGCGCGAGCTCCTCCACTTTAGGGTCTTCCTCTGTCTTGAACCTCTGATTCGCCAGGGCGAGAATCGCCGCGAAAAAGGCGGCCAACCCTATCATTACCGTTACTGCCGTCAACATCGACGCATCTCTCCTTTTCAGAAAAAGGGGACAGGCTACTTTTTTTCAAGAACAAGGCCAAAAAAAGTAGCCTGTCCCCTTTTTCCCCCTAAGACGAAACCAATCCGCCGAACCCCATAAACGCGAGGGCCAGCAGGCCGGCGATAATCAAGGTAATCGCGGTCCCCTTAAAAGGCGCCGGGACATCGGAAAACTCCAATTCCTCGCGTATCCCCGCCATGATGAGAAGGGCAAGCGTGAAACCGACGCCGGAGCCGAATCCGAAAATTACTGCTTCCGCGAATGTATAGTCCCTCAACACTATGAAAAGCGTAAGGCCGAGTATCGCGCAGTTCGTGGTTATAAGCGGCAGGTATATCCCCAGCGCGCGGTAAAGTTCGGGCGATGTCTTCCTTATAAACATCTCCACAAGCTGAACGAGACTCGCTATGGTCAATATAAAAGTCACGTACTCCAGAAACTCCACTCCGAGCGGCACAAGAAGATAATGATTTATAAGCCACGTCACCGTCGCGGATAAGGTCATAACAAACGTCGTGGCCATGCCCATTCCCAGCGCGGACTCGACCCTGTTGGAGACCCCTATAAAAGGGCATATCCCGAGAAAATACGTGAGGACGAGATTATTCGTCACCGCCGCGGCTATAAATATAAGCACAAGATTCATATCATTCCTTAATATCCGTAGGGCCCGGGTTGTCCCTCAACGCACATCAAGCCCGCGCCTTCGTCGAGACAATCTTAAACAGCGCCGCCAGAAGGCCCAGGGATATAAACGCCCCGGCGGGCAGTATCATTATGATCCACGGCTCCCAATCGCTGATTATCGTATATCCGAATATCGCGCCGGAGGCCAAGAGTTCCCTTACGGAGCCGAGTATGACAAGCGCCGCCATAAAACCGAGGCCCATCCCGAGGGCGTCCGCGAAAGAACGCGCGACGGAATTTTTGGACGCAAACGCCTCCGCCCTGCCGAGGATTATGCAGTTGACCACGATCAACGGCACATAAGGCCCCAGCTCCCTGCTTATCACGGGAAAATTCGCCTTCAAAAAATAATCCGCCGCCGTAACGAAGGTGGCGATAATAACCGTGTAAGACGCGATCCTGACCTGATTCGGTATGAAGCGCTTAAATAAGGACACTATCAAACTTGAGGCCACCAGCACGAAGGTGGTGGCCGAGGCCATAGAAAATCCGTTTATCGCGTTCGTGGTAACCGCGAGCGTGGGGCACATACCCAGCACCTGGACGAACACCGGGTTTTGCCTCCATATCCCCTTGGTAAAATCGTTTACAATACGCATCCCGACTTCCTATCTTCCGAACGCGCCGCGCACGCGGGTGATTTCTTTATTCAAAATCTCGACAACGGCCTTTGTGGATACGGTCGCGCCGGTTATGGCCTGTATCTCATTGGCCCGTTCGGCCCGCCCTTTGGTAAATATTATCTCCGGCAGGACAGAGAGCTCGCGAAATTGCTTTTTGAACGGTTCGTGTGTGATTTCGGCGCCGAGGCCCGGTGTCTCCGAGGACTTTAGCACCTCCATACCGAGCAACTCTGTCAGGGCCGCGTCAACGCCCGCCATAAGCCTTATCTCGCCCTGATACCCGAACCCCTTCGCCTCAAAGGCGTATCCCACGGTCCTACCCCTCTTATCCGCGCCTTCGTAAAGGGTAAGGCCGTCTTTCTCGACGATATTATACCCGACGGCGCCGGGCAGGACGCTATAAATACTTTCCTCCAGGGCCTCTGTCTCGTTTTTCTCTATCAAGGGGCCCGCGTAGTTGTAGACGCCGACAAGCGCGCCTCCCGAAACCAGGCCCACCACAATAAGGACCGTCATCATTTTTATCGAACTTTTCATATATCCCCTCAGTCCCGAATAACTTTACACTTTGAACGACGTTAAAAGTGTAAAGTTATTTTTTAAATACCCTTGAATGCTCGAGGCCCCGAAGCCCGCGTTACGTTCCGTATCTCCTGGGCCGGGTCACCCTGTTAATCACGGGCGTCAGGGCGTTCATAAGAAGTATTGCGTACATCACGCCCTCCGGCTGGCCGCCCCACAGGCGTATAACTATCACCAATACGCCGCAGCCTATCCCAAAAACCCATTTTCCCAATTTCGTCACAGGCGAGGTAACAGGGTCCGTCGCCATAAACAGGGCGCCTATCATCATGCCGCCGGCCAGCAGATGAAAAAGCCCGCCCGGATATCTTCCCGGCGCGAGCACGTGCGTCACCTGGCCGAGTATGTAGACCGCGCCCATGAACCCCGCCGGGATACGCCAATCGGCGTATCTTTTCGCTAAAATAAATATGCCTCCTATCAGGAGCGCGGCGGCCGAGGTCTCCCCGAGAGAGCCGGATATATTGCCGAGGAACAAATTCCATAAGTCCGTTCCCGCGGCCTCGAATTTCATAAGGCCGAGCGGCGTGGCCGAAGTGGCGGCGTCGACGGCCGTCGCCCCGGCGCGCGCCCATCCGGAAAAAGGCGCCGGGTAAACCGTCATATAAGTAGGGAACGCCGCGGAGAGAAACGCCCGTCCGATAAGCGCCGGGTTGAAGATATTATGGCCCAGGCCCCCGAAAATCTCCTTGCCTATGCCTATGGCGAATACACCGGCCAGCGCCGCCATCCATAGGGGCACGCCCGGCGGTATCACCAGCGCCAGGAGCAGGCCGGTCAAAAGCGCGCTGCCGTCCCCAACGGCTATCCTTACGCCGCGCAGCCTCTGGAAAAACGCCTCCGCCAGCACGCAAACAGACATACAAACGACTATCAGCATCACCGCATTTAATCCGAAAAAGATTATGCCGGCTATAGCGGCCGGGGCCAGCGCGAGGAACGTGCCGTACATCATGCCGCGGGCGCTCGTTCTGTCAAACACATGCGGGCCAGCGCTTACTGTGAGTTTATTATCCATAATCAATATGTCTTTCTTATGTAAAAAAGTTCTCTCTTGCCGGTTTTGATATATTGGACAAGCGGAATACGACTCGGGCATACATAGGCGCACGAACCGCATTCGATGCAATCGTCGATATTATACCGGCTGAGCCGGTCCCATTTTTCCTTCTTCACGAATTTCGCGTAAACAAGCGGCAGGAGGTTCATCGGACAGGCGTCCACGCATCTGCCGCATTTTATGCACGATATCTCGTCAAAGACGCGCGCCTTTTTTTCCGATAAAAATAAAACGCCCGTCGTCCCTTTTGTAACGGGGGCATCCGTGCCGGGCTGGGCCGCCCCCATCATAGGGCCGCCCACTATGACCTTTGAAACGGGCCTTACCGGCCCTCCGCATTCCTCAAGTAGCTCTCCTATAACAGTGCCTATCCTCACCTTCATGTTGACGGGTTCTCTTATGCAGTCGCCGGAAAGCGTGATCGTCCTCTCCACCAAAGGCCTGCCCTTATAGACGGCCTCGCATATGGCGGAGGCGGTGCCTACATTATATACGACGCAATTTACGTCTATGGGAAGACCTCGCGGCGGCACCCTTCTTCCCAAGATGACCTCTATCAACTGACGTTCGGAGCCCTGGGGATATTTCACCGGAAGCACCTTAAGCGTTATGCCCCTACCTTCCGAATCCGATTCCTCAAGCGCCTTTCTCACGGCAAGGACGGCCGCCGGCTTGTTCGCCTCTATCGCGATAAAGGCCTCTTCCGCCTCAACAGCGTTCATTATCAGGCGCAGACCCTTCAAGATATCGCCCGCCCTCTCGGTCATAAGGCGTTCGTCGCAGGCGAGATACGGCTCGCATTCCGCCCCGTTTAAAATAACCGCATCTATTTTTTTCGGCTCTTTAATCTTCACGTGGGAAGGAAAGGCCCCGCCTCCGAGGCCAACTATGCCGCTGTCCCTGATTATATCCGCGAGCTCGGCGGCCTTAAGCCGCGCGGCGCCGGGCCTTGCGCTGACGGACTCGTGCCACTCGTCCTTACCGTCCGATTCTATGACGACAGCGGCGCTTCTTCCCGCCGTAGGATGCGGCGCGTCCCTCAGCTCCTTCACGATGCCCGATATACTGGCGTGCACCGGGCTCGATATAAACTTAGTGGCGCGGCCTATAAGCTGGCCTTTCTTCACGCTGTCGCCGGGCTTTACAATAATCTCGCACGGCGCGCCCGTATGCTGGATCATCGGTATGATGACTTTGGAAGGAAGCCGCGAGTCCCGTATGGGTTTTTCGCCCGCTCGAGATTTTTCTTCTTTAGGATGAACCCCGCCTATAAATGTCCTGGCCATATCTCTTTCTTGAATAATATAATTTGCTTTAAATTATTATACTAACACCCGAGGTGTTTTGTCAAGGAAAGGCTTGACTTGAATTTCTTTTGATATATAATAAAAACAGGTATTAAGATCCAAACTTAGCGCTCGAAGACGAAAGGCGATTCCGTATGGCCGCGGACAACACGGCAAAAATGCGCTGCTGCGAAAGATGCCAGATATTCTGGACATGCGAGACCAAGTGGTATCGGGGAGAGCGGGGCGAAGAGAATATATGCTGCCCCATATGCAACTTTTACAGAGAATGCCTTTCAAAAACTAAAAAAGCGAAAAAGAAACAGGCTGCTAAATAACGGCGCTTTTTTTATTTCGGCGCGCCATCCGGCTATTAGGCCGTCCGTTCTATTGCGTATATCCCGCGCGTGTCTTGGCGGCGCGGGCATCGAAAATTCCCTTGGCGCTCCAGGCGACAAAAAACATCCCGAAGAAAAGCAAAATCCATATCCTTCCGAAACGCTCCGCGAAAAGCGCCGCCGCGAACATAAAGACCAGAAACGCCAGGTGTATCACCGCCTCAAGCGAGCTGAATATCCTGCCTCTGGCCTCCTGTGGAATAAATTCATGCACCATAGTCCTGAGCGATGCCTCAATGGGCCCCGCCGAAAAACCCAGCATAAACATAAAGGCCCCGGAAGGCCACGCGCTCTGAGTGAACCTCGCTATAACGGCGAACAGCGTCAGAAACACCCCGCATGATAAAAGGCAAGACAAAATAACTATTTCCTTCTCGAGCCTCTGCCCAAACCTGCCATAAAGCATAACACCGAACAGGGCGCCGAGCCCCAAAAACATGAACAAAATACCGAAGTCCCTCGTAACGGAGCCGAACGCCTCCTGCACGAAGACTATCATGGAACAGCTTACCGCGCCTATCCCCGCCATCAAAAAGAAATAAGTCCTGATGACGAACCTCATCTCTCTGTGCTCGATGATAAACATCAACCCCTCTTTTATATCGGCCCATACAGATTTTCTTATGGCCGTCTTGATGGCCTCGCGCGTCTTCAGTATATCCTCCCTGAAATTAGACAACATCCTCTTCACCACCATATTCGCTATAAATAAGGCCGAGATAAAATAGGTAACGGCGTCTATGTAAAACCCTTTTATCGCCCCTATGCGCTCCACTATCAATCCCGCCAAGGCAAAACCGATAAAAGTGGCTATCATCCTGGTGGTATCCGAAAGTGTATTGGCCATAAGAAGCATCTCCCTGGGCACTATATCGGGGATTATAGCCATCTTGCTTGGCAGGAAAAAACGAGTAATGGAAAACGCGAGGAAGACCAGGATATAAATAGGTATGAAATTCTTAAAGATTAAAACAAAAAACGGGATCGACAATACCAGTATGCCGCGCAGCACATCTGATATCACCATGACCCTTTTTCTGTCCCAGCGGTCTACATACACGCCTGCGATCGGGCCGATCACGAAGACGGGTATGACGATAAAAAAAATGAGCTTGGCGAGTTCTATAGTCGATCCGGGCGCCTTTTTATAGACCAGCGCGATAAGCGCCATCTGGTTCAGCCTGTCTCCGAAATTCGAGATAATCTGGCCGGTCCAGAGAAGCAAAAAGCTCCTGTTCTTCAGCACATCCCTAAATCTAATCAATATATTCCCGCCCGACGCTTTTGGTATGCCGAAAACTTATCCGCTATTATAAGGCGCCGCGATCTCTTTTATCGCGGCGGCGCTTAAGAAAAAACCCGTCCCTGCCCGCCGATGCCGGAGGCACAACGCAACGCATCCGGCAAGGATTGGAGCCGATGAGTGGGTTCGAACCACCGACCTGAGCTTTACGAAAGCCCTGCTCTACCAGCTGAGCTACATCGGCATATATAAGAGCCCAATGTTTTATAATACCAGATTTTAATATAATTTCAAGCTAAAGTGACAAAAAACCCCGCTGGATAAATATTATCCAACGGGATAAATAGGCAATTCCGGCGCCGCTTAATAAGCGAAGCGGATTAAAGTGACCTCATTTCTTCCATGTCGTTGATGTGCTCTATGATCCTGGTTATATCCCTTTGCGGCGCCTTATCAAAAATTAATCCTGCCGCATCCTGCTTGTGCCATATGATACTGCCCTTAAAAAATATGGGCTCTGTATCAAAAGGCAGATTGATTTCCAGCGTAAGGGAGGTTCCGTCGGCAGGTCTTTTACTCAAAAAAATCCTGGCCCCGCCCCTGCTGATATCCTTTATCCAGGACAGCTCCTCCTCAAAAGAGGTCTTGTATTTTATCCTTAGCGTGGTTTTATAGCGTTTATAGGACCTCTTGTCCCTCTCGCGGGGGGTCCTTTTGGCTGGTTTCACCATAAGGACTGTTGAGTCCTCTCTTCGCTCTCTTATAGCGAAAAACGCGGCAAGGAAAAATATGGCTATGCTGGAATATAAAATATGTATATTCACATCCATAACCGCAGACCTCCTTTGTAATTTATAAACCGCCTATCTTATATTATATAATAAAATAGTTATTTTGTCAATAGGGCAATTTTCCCCGTTTTCCCTCCGCCTTGCCTACGACAAAGAGAAGCCCACACAGGAGCGCCACACAGGAGACGCGCCACACAGGAGACGTTTTCCAACCCAATCGGGAAGCTGTCTGGAACCCAAAGCGGAAAGTGTCTGGGGCCCAAAGCGGAAAGTGTCTGGGGCCCAAAGCGGAAAGTGTC
>Ga0272441_10014008_pt1 | contig 11446 bp, 10 predicted proteins | sample SSMProp6N_FD_193582 | JGI IMG/M metagenome (GOLD analysis project Ga0272441, IMG submission 193582) | Marine sediment archaeal communities from Little Sippewissett salt marsh, Falmouth, MA, United States - SSM-Prop-6N | ecosystem: Environmental > Aquatic > Marine > Wetlands > Sediment ... | reverse complement strand
TCGTGGATCGGGGGAGCGTACCGCCCGACCACCGTCGCGTCGCCGACCTGCCCGAGCTGTTGCGTGCCGGGGACCTGCTCGTGCTCAACGAGACCAGGGTCATCCCGGCGCGGCTCCGGCTGCGCCGTTCGACCGGGGGAGCGGCCGAAGTGCTGTTGTTGGAGCCTCGTGACACCGACCGCCGGATCTGGGAGGCCTTGGTCCGGCCCGGAGCGAAGCTGCGCGTCGGTGAGCGGTTGCTCAGCGGGGACGTGCCGTTGGTGTCGATCGGGGAGCGCACGCCGGCGGGCGACACGTTCTGGGTGGAGCTGATCGGCGACGACGACCCTGTCGCACTGCTCGACCGCCACGGCGAGATGCCGTTGCCGCCGTACATCGACGAGCGCCTGAACGACCCGGATCGCTACCAGACCGTCTTCGCTCGCGAGCCCGGCTCTGCCGCGGCACCCACGGCTGGCCTCCATTTCACCAGCGAGCTGTTCGAGCGGCTTGCGGCCGCCGGCGTTCGGACGGTGACCGTCGAGCTGGTCGTCGGGCTCGACACGTTCCAACCGATCAGTACCGAGAATCCGCTCGACCATCCGATGCACACCGAGCGCTACCGGGTGCCGCCCGAGACGATGGCAGCGTGCCGGGAGGCCGACCGGGTCGTCGCCGTGGGCACCACCGCGGTGCGTGCGCTGGAGTCGGCGGCGCGCTCCGGCGAGCTGTCGGGCAGGACCGATCTGTTCATCCACCGTGGGTTCGACTGGCAGTTGGTCGACGTGATGATGACCAACTTCCACCTGCCGAAGACGACGCTGCTGATGATGATCGATGCGTTCGTCGGGCCCCGGTGGCGTGACCTCTACGCCACTGCGCTCGCCAGTGACTACCGGTTCCTGTCCTTCGGTGACGCCATGTTGCTCGACCGACACGCGCCCTGAACCCGCATGCGGGACTCGCGTGATGGAGCAGACCTGGAGTCGGGGCGACGTCGTCGTGCGAAGCGAGGTGTTGGGCCTGCAGCCGGAGGAGGTGGCTGCTGCGACGCCGGCGACCGGGAGTTCGTGGGCTGGTACTTGAACCTGCAGACGGCGTTCGTCCGTACCGCCGACGGCTACCGGACGCAGGATCTCGAACTCGATCTGGTCGTCTTCCCGGATGGCAGTCACGTCGTGACGGACGCCGAGGTGCTCGACGACCGGGTGGCCGAGGGCCGCTACTCGCCGGAGCTGGTTGCGTGGATCCGCTCGCACGGCGATGGGCTGATTCGCCGCCTGGAGACCGACGGGCCGTGGTGGGACCGTTCGTGGGTCGACTGGGAACCCGATCCCGGGTGGGACGACACCACGTTTCGACGGTGAGCCCTCGCCGAATTCCGAGCACCGAACCTCCGCTGCGGATGTGTCGGAAGTGGTTCAGAGGTCCGGGTCCGGGCAACCCTGACGCACCCCCTTGTCATGATCGGGGTATGGATTCGGTTGGGGTTGCCGAGCGGGTGGAGCGCATCGTTGGGGTCCGCGACGACGCCTCGGCGACTGACGATCTCGTCGAGTCCGGACTGGTCGCGGTGCGTGAGATCCAGTCGTGGGTCGAGGCACAACACGCCGCGCTCGTGGCGAAGTTGTCAACCGAGGGGTTCGTCGAGGCTCGGGTGGCGAACGCAGCGAAGACCTCGATCGGTGCCGCCAGGAAGTCGACACAACGCGCTGCGACGTTGGGCGCGACACCGAAGCTGGCGGACGTGTTGGGTGACGGTCAGGCGACGGCGGGCCATGTTGATGCGGTGACCCGCGCCGCGGCGCAGTTGCCGATGGCGCAGCGCGGGGAGTTGTTCGATCGGCTCGATGCCTTGGCCGATGTGGCCGCTGCCAGCACGGTGGAGCAGTTCGCCCGGCGGGTGGCGTTTCCCCGTCGAGATCCCTGCCCGGGTGTTGGCTGAGCTTGCCGGTGACGTCGACGCGCACGCCGTCGTCGTCCGCAATGGTGTTGTTCTGTACGCACCTGGCGAACTGAACCTGGGTCGCACCACCCGGTTGGCGAACCGGGCGCAACGACGAGCACTGCGGGCCGTGTACCGAGGGTGTGCGATTCCTGGCTGCAGCGTCGCCTACGACCGCTGCAGGTTGCATCACCTGATCTGGTGGCGCAACGGCGGGGCGACCGATCTCGACAACTTGCTGCCGTTGTGCACGAAGCATCACGGCAAGGTCCACCACGACGGCTGGGTGATCGAACTCGGACCGAACCGGGAACTCGCCCTGCGGCTCCCCGACGGCACCGTCCACAACACCGGACCGCCAGGCCGGCGCACCGCCGCCTGAGCGGCGCGCAGCGATACCGTCGCCGGGATGCATCCGGTCGAGTTCGAGGTCGAAGCCACCGACGGCGCGGCGCGCGCCGGAACGGCGACGACCGCACACGGCAGCTACACGACGCCGCTGTTCATGCCGGTCGGCACCCGCGGGGCGATCAAGTACCTGAGCGCCGCCGACTACGAACGCATCGGTGCGCAGATCGTGCTCGGCAACACCTACCACCTCATGCTCCGGCCCGGTGTCGACGTCGTCGAGCGATTCGGCGGGCTCGGTCGGTTCGCCGGCTGGGACGGGCTCACGCTCACCGACTCGGGCGGGTTCCAGGTGTTCTCCCTCGACCCGAAGGTCGACGACGACGGTGTCACGTTCAAGAGCACCTACGACGGCTCGACCCACCGGTTCACCCCGGAGATCGCCGTCGATGTCCAGGAGCGCCTCGGCGCCGACATCATGATGGTGCTCGACGTCTGCCCGCCACTGCCGAGCCCGCCCGAGGTGATCCGTCGTGCGGTCGAACGCACCACCGCGTGGGCTGCGCGCGCCAAGGCGGCTCACCACCGTCCTGACCAGGCGGTCTTCGGCATCGTGCAGGGCGGCATCAGCGAGACGATGCGACGCGAGAGCGCCCAGCAGATCGTCGAGATCGGCTTCGACGGCTACGCCATCGGCGGCCTCTCGGTCGGCGAGACCCGCGAGGAGATGCTCCCAGCGCTGGCCGCTGCGCTCGAACAACTGCCGACCGACCGGCCCCGCTACCTGATGGGGGTCGGCGACCCGGCGTCGCTCGTCGAGGCGGTCGGGCTCGGTGTCGACCAGTTCGACTGCGTGATGCAGACCCGCCTGGGCCGCCACGGTACGGCCCTCACCTCGACCGGGCGCTTCCAGGCCAAGGCGGCGCGCAATGCCCACCTCGACGAGCCCCTCGACGTCACCTGCCCGTGCGAGGTGTGCGCCCGCCACAGCCGGGGCTACATCCGTCACCTCCTGCAGGTGGGGGAACCGAGCGCGTCACGGCTCCTGTCGATCCACAACGTCGCCTGGACGATCGACCTGATGGCGCGCATGGGCGCTGCGATCCGGGCCGGAGAGTTCGGTTCGCTCCGCCGTTCGGTTCTGGATGTCTGGGGTTGACGGGTGCGTCGAACGATTCGCAGCTAGGCTCGCCCGCCGACATGAATGCGCACCTCTCGACACTCATCGCCAGCTCCTCGGGTGGAGGTGGCAGCGCAGCGATCCTGCAGCTGGGCATCCTGCTCCTGATCCCGTTCGCCATGTACTTCTTCATGATCCGCCCGCAGCGTCGGCGGATGCGTGAACAGCAGGAACTGCAGCGTTCGATCCAGGTCGGCGACGAGGTGATCACCACCTCGGGCGTCTACGGAACCATCACGGGCGAGGACGGCGACGCCCGGTTCTGGCTGGAGATCGACGACGACGTCCAGATCCGCATCGCCCGAGCGGCGATCCAGGGCAAGGCCAGCCCCGACGCGGACGAGCAGGACGACGATGCCGACGAACTCGAGTCGGCGAACACCGCCGACGACGACTGAGCATCACGATGAAACGTCGCCTGTGGACCTCGTTGATCGGCGTCGTGCTGATCACGCTGTCGACGCTCGTGTTCAACGTCGCCACCGACAACACCCCGATTCTCGGCCTCGACCTGCAAGGTGGCGTGTCGGTCATCCTGGCGCCGGTCGAACCGGCGACCGAGCAGGATCTGATCATCATCCGCGATCTGATCCGCGATGAACTCGAGCGGCGCGGCATCGCCGAGCCCGACGTGCGTGTCCAGGGACAGACGATCGTCGTCGACCTTCCGGGCGTGCGCGACCAGGACGAGGCCCTCAGTGCCGTCGATGTGTCGGGCGTGGTCGAGCTGCGACCCGTGCTCAACTTCAGCGACTGCCCGGCACCCGAGGCGACGCAGCCGGCGCTCGGCCTGGGCGACGAGACACCGTCGACCGGCTCGGCGCCCGACACCAGCGTGGAGCCGACCGGTTTCCGCCGCCCGCAGGCGCCCCCGGCCGACAGCATCCCGGGCGACACGCTGCCAGCGGACACGTTGCCGGACGGTCCCGTGGACATTGCGCCCGCGCCCACACAGGCGACGGTCCCCGGGGCGGAACTGCTGCCGACTCGCGACGGTTCGGTCCTCTGTGTCGGGCCGGCCCAGGGCACGGGCGAGGTCTTCGAGAAGGGCAGTGCGCAGCTCACGGGCGATCAGGGATGGGGCGTCGCCGTCGATCTGCGCGGTGACGGTCAGGCCACCTGGAACAACCTCGCCAGCCAGTGTTACAACGCTGCACCCACCTGCCCGTCGACCCAGCCCGGTGTGCGCGGTCAGATCGCCATCGTCCTCGACAGCATCGTGCAGTCGGCGCCGCAGGTGAACCAACCGAACTTCACCGACTCGGTGGCGATCACCGGCGACTTCTCCCGTGACGAGGCCAGCGACCTCGCCAACGTGCTCAACCGCGGCGCCTTCCCCGTCGAGGTCGAAGCGCAAGAGGCCCGTACGGTGTCGGCATCGGCGGGTACCGACTCGCTGCGGGCCGCCGTCATCGCCGGGCTGATCGGCCTGGTCCTGGTCCTGGTCTTCCTCGTCGCCTACTACCGATGGCTGGCGCTCGTGATCGTCGGCGGCATCACCGTGTGGGCCGCGATGGTGTTCACGATGGCGTCGTTCGTGTCGGGGTGGACCAACTACGCGCTGAGCCTCGCGGGCGTCACCGGCATCATCGTGGCGATCGGTGTCACCGTCGACAGCTATGTCGTGTTCTTCGAACGCATCAAGGACGAGCTCCGCAACGGTCGCACGATCAAGAACGCTGCGCCGCGGAGCTTCAACATGACCTGGCGCACCATCTGGTCCGCCGACGTGGTGTCGTTGATCGGCGCGTTCATCCTCTTCTGGCTCAGCGTCGGCTCGGTGCGTGGCTTTGCGCTCTACCTCGGTCTCACCACCATCTGCGACCTGCTGGTGTGCTACTTCTTCACCCGTCCCGCCGTGCTCCTGCTCGCGCAGAGCAAGCTGATGGCCAAGCGGGACCACGTCCTCGGCATGAACGTGGCGACGGCATGACGCTCGACACCTCGGTCTCGTCCTCCGGTCTCGGCCGGCTCTTCCGCGGTCAGACCGCGATCGACTTCTACGGGCATCGCAAGATCGGTCTGGTCAGTGCGATCGTCGTCGTCGTGGTCACCGTGCTGTCGCTCGCCACACAGGGACTCAACCTCGGTCTCGACTTCGAGGGTGGCGATGCCTGGGACATCCCTGCCAGCGAGACCTTCGGCGTCGACGAGGCCGAAGCGGTGCTGCAGGCCAACGACATCTCGACCACGGGCGCCCGCATCCAGCTGCGCAGCTCGGAAACTTCCGACATCGTCACGGTCCAGGTCGAGGAGCTGCCGCGCGAGCAGGCAGCCCAGGTGACCGCCGACTTCGCCGAGGCTGCCGGCGTGACGACGCAGGACATCAGCTTCTCGTTCACGAGCTCCACCTGGGGCCGCGAGATCACCGAGAAGGCGGCCCGCGCGCTGGTGGTGTTCATCATCATCGTGTCGATCTTCATCTCGATCCGATTCGAGTGGCGAATGGCCCTCGCGGCGATCGCAGCGATGCTCAACGACGTCGTGTTCGCGGTCGGGTTCTACTCGCTGTTCCAATTCGAGGTCACGCCGGCCACCGTGATCGCATTCCTCACGATCCTCGGCTACTCGCTGTACGACACGATCGTCGTGTTCGACCGGGTCAACGAGAACCAGGGCCGCTACGCCGGTGTCCGCATGCCGTACGAGGACGTCGTCAACATCTCGATGAACCAGGTGATGATGCGGTCGATGCTCACGAGCTTCTCGTCGATCATCCCGGTCGTGTCGCTCCTGATCCTCGGCTCGGGCGTCCTCGGCGCCGTGGCGCTGCAGGAGTTCGCGCTGGCGCTGCTGATCGGCATGATCTCCGGTGTCTACTCCTCGATCTTCATCGCCACGCCACTGCTCGCCTACCTCAAGCGCGACACGGGACGAAAGACACGTCGGGACCGGATGGTCGGCGACGACCTGCGCGCCGCGGTGATGGGTGCAGGTGTCACCGGTCGCGTCGGCGACCAACGTGCCTCGAGCGACGAACCGCACGACGATGTCGACGACGACCGCGAGCTCGTGGGCTCCGCGATCGCCCAACCGGCCGACCGGCTCTTGACCCACCCTCCACGTCCGCGCAAGAAGAAGCGTCGCTGATCGACGCTCTTTCGGTCATCGTCGGCGAGTCGGGTGTCGGAAGGTATCCTCCGAACATGGCAGGCGACCACGCGGCACTTCGGAGCTATGTCCGAGAGATCAAGGACTATCCGACCGATGGCGTGACGTTTCGTGACATCACCCCTCTGCTCGGCGATGGCCCCACCTTCGCAGCTGCCGTCAACGGACTCGTCGACGACTTGGGAGGCAACTCGATCGACCGGGTCGTCGGGGTCGAGTCGCGTGGGTTCATCTTCGCTTCGGCGGTCGCCTACCGAATCGGCGCCGGGCTCGTTCCGGTCCGCAAGGCAGGCAAGCTGCCGTGGGCGGTCGTGCGCGAGGAGTACGACCTCGAGTACGGCTCCGACAAGCTCGAGATCCACCGTGACGCGATCCACCCTGGTGAACGGATCCTGATCATCGACGACGTTCTCGCCACGGGTGGCACGGCTGCGGCCACCGCCAAGCTGGTCGAGACACTCGGTGGTGTGATCACCGGGCTCGGATTCGTGATCGAACTCGACGAACTCGGAGGGCGTGCCCGGGTGGGGGAGCGAACCGTGAGGTCGCTCCTGCACTACTGAGGCGCAGCAGATCATGGGGACGGTCGATCGTGTGCTCCCGTGGAGGCGACAGTACGTCGAGGTCGCGAACTCCGAGCTGACGCCGCTGCTCGCGTCGTACCGGCGGCGCCACCCGAAGTCGCCGGTGTCGACGATCAGTCGCGCCTACCGGGTCGCCGCCGAGGCCCACCAGTCGCAGATGCGCTCCAGTGGCGAGAGCTACATCAACCATCCGCTCGCCGTGGCGCAGATCGTCGCCGACATCGGGCTCGACGAGGTGTCGGTCACCGCCGCGCTGCTCCACGACGCCGTCGAGGACACCGAGATCACCGTCGCCGACGTCGAGCGTGACTTCGGCGCCGAGGTCGCTGCCATCGTCGACGGTGTCACGAAGCTCGAACGCATCCGGTTCGACTCCCGCGAGGAGCAGCAGGCCGCCAGCATGCGCAAGATGCTCGTGGCGATGGCCAAGGACCTCCGGGTGCTGGTCATCAAGCTCGCCGACCGTCTCCACAACATGCGAACGATCGCCTCGATGCCGTTGGAGAAGCAGCGCCGGATCGCGCAGGAGACGCTCGACATCTATGCCCCACTGGCGCACCGCCTCGGCATGCAGGAGATGAAGCAGCAGCTCGAGGACCTCGCGTTCGCGTCCCTGCACCCCAAGCGGTTCGCCGAACTCGATCATCTCGTCAGCAGTCGCACCCCCGAGCGCGACGTCTACCTGGCGAAGACACTCGCCGAGATCCGTGCCCGGCTCGACGAGCTCGGGATCAAGGCCGAGGTGACCGGTCGTGGCAAGCACCTGTGGTCGATCTACGAGAAGATGGTGGTCAAGGGACGTGAGTTCGACGAGATCTTCGACCTGATCGCGGTCCGCGTCGTCGTCGACTCGATGAAGGACTGCTACGCCGCGCTCGGGTCGATCCACGGGCGATGGCGGCCGGTGGTGGGCCGGTTCAAGGACTACATCGCCATGCCGAAGTTCAACCTCTACCAGAGTCTGCACACCACGGTGATCGGGCCGGCGGGCAAGCCGATCGAGGTGCAGATCCGCACGGTCGAGATGCACCAGCGCGCGGAATGGGGCGTGGCGGCGCACTGGGCCTACAAGGAGGGCGGCGACAAGCACGCCGAGATCGACTGGCTGACGCGCATCATCGACTGGCAGGAGGAGATCTCCGATCCTGCGCAGTTCATGCAGAGCCTGAAGACCGACCTCGAACAGGACGAGGTGTTCGTGTTCACGCCGAAGGGGCGCGTGATCACGCTGCCGGTCGGCTCCACCACCGTCGACTTCGCCTACGCGGTCCACACCGAGGTCGGGCACGCCTGCATCGGTGCCAAGGTCAACGGCCGCCTGGTGTCGCTCGACCACGTGTTGGCCAGTGGCGACAACGTCGAGATCTTCACCTCGAAGGTCGAGACGGCGGGCCCCTCGCAGGACTGGCTCACCTTCGTGGTGTCGCCCCGCGCCCGCAACAAGATCCGTCAGTGGTTCAGCCGCGAACGGCGCGTCGACATGGTCGAGGCCGGTCGTGACGACCTCACCGCCGAGCTGCGACGCGAACGGCTGCCGGTCCAGCGGGTGTGGAAGTCGCCACAACTGGAGGCCGTGATCGCCGAGTTGAGCTACGTCGACCTCGACGCACTGCTCGCTGCGATCGGTGAGCACCACGTGTCGGCGAAGTCGGTCGCCCAGCGTCTCATGCGCGGGTTCCGCACGGGTGACGACGCCGAGCAGATGCCGGCCACGGTCGCGAGGCCGCAGCGGGAGCGACGTGACGGCGAGCGGTCACCTGCGGGCATCCACGTCGAGGGCCTCGACGACGTGATGGTACGGCTCGCCAACTGCTGCACGCCGATGCCCGGCGACAGCATCATCGGATTCGTCACGCGGGGCCGCGGCGTCAGTGTTCACCGCTCCGACTGTGCGAACGCCGTGTCGCTGATGGCCGAGCAGGCGACGCGGATGATCGAAGTCGAGTGGGACGGTGAGGAGCACCGTGGCGCCACGTTCGTGGCGGGCGTCGAGGTGGTCGCGCTCGATCGCTCCCGGCTGCTGCGTGATGTCACCAACGCGCTCGCCGATCATCAGGTGAACATCCTCTCCTGCCAGACCGTCACGGGCACCGACCGGGTTGCGAAGATGCGCTTCGAGTTCGAGTTCGCCAACCCTGGGTACCTCGATTCGGTGATCCGCACGATCAAGGGCGTCGACTCGGTGTACGACGCATATCGCCTGATCCCGGGCGCAGCCACGCCGGTAGCCTGACCGGCCGTGCCAGCGTTCCAGACCAGTCCCGGCATGCGGGACATCCTGCCGCCCGAGAGCGGGCGTTGGCGCGCCTTCGACCGCGTGTTCGCCGAGGTCGTCGAAGCGGCGGGATACGGGGAGCTGATCACCCCGCTGCTCGAGGACCTCGGTGTCTTCACCCGCATCGGCGATGCCACCGACGTGGTCACCAAGGAGATGTACGACTTCGTCGACAAGGGCGACCGGCACATCGCACTGCGCCCGGAGATGACGGCCAGCGTCTGCCGAGCCTTCGCCGAACACCGCCCGACGTTGCCGTGGAAGGTGTACTACTCGGGCTCGAACTTCCGCTACGAGAAGCCCCAGCGCGGTCGCTACCGCCAGTTCGACCAGGTCGGCGTCGAGGTGCTCGGCGCCGACGATCCGCACCTCGACGTCGAGGTGATCGCGCTCGCCTGGGAGTTCTACGCCCGCCTCGGGCTGCGCCAGGTGAACCTGATCGTCAACAGCCTCGGTGAACCCGACGACCGCTCCCGCTACGTCGAGGCCCTGCGTGCGCACTTCACCGCCGCCGGCCAGGGGCTCAGCGAACAGTCTCGGGCCACCCTCGACCGCAATCCGCTCCGCGTGCTCGACTCGAAGCGCGACATCGACCAGGAGCACATCGCCGCCGCGCCGCGGATCGCCGAGTTCCACAGCGACGATGCAGCAGCGCACTTCGAGGCGGTGCTGGCAGGGCTGCGTGTGCTCGACATCCCCTTCACGATCGAACCGAAGCTCGTTCGCGGTCTCGACTACTACCGGCGCACGATCTTCGAGTTCCAGGGCGGCACCCTCGACTCGGCCCAGAACGCGCTCGGCGGAGGCGGTCGCTACGACGGCCTCGTCGAGGCGCTCGGCGGTCCGCCGACACCCGGTGTCGGTTTCGCTCTCGGGCTCGATCGGACGTTGCTCGCCTGCGACGACGAGGGTGTGTTCCCCGCCGTGCCGACGATGCTCGACGCGTTCGTCGTCGACGTCACCGGCGGACTCCAGGCGGTCGCGCTCACCGCAGAACTCCGGCTCGCGGGCATCGCTGCCGACCGGGGCTACGACAACCGCTCGATGAAGGCCCAGATGAAGCTCGCCAACCGCAGCGGCGCACGGTTCGCCCTGATCGTGGGTGACGACGAACTCGACGCGGGGACCGTCGTCGTCAAGCCCATGTCCGGCGACGGAGAGCAGATCGCCGTCGCCCGCTCGCAGATCTCCTCGTACCTCGCCTCTCACCCACGACAGAATTGATCCACACATGAGTGACCCCACCACACCCTCCACACCACCCACACCACCCACACCCTCCTCCTCCTCTCAGGCGACGTCGATGCGCACGCACCTGTGCGGTGAGCTGCGGGCCGAGCACGTCGGCGACACCGTCAGCGTCTGCGGCTGGGTCGGCCGTCGTCGTGAGCACGGGGAACATCTGGCCTTCGTCGACCTGCGAGACCACTCGGGCATCGTCCAGTGCGTGATCAACGACGACGTCGACGTTCGCAGTGAGTACGTGTTGCGCATCACCGGCGTCGTACGCGACCGGCCCGAGGGCACGGTCAACGAGAACCTGCCGACCGGCCGGATCGAGCTGGGCGAGTGCCAGGTCGAGGTGCTCCGCAAGGCCGATCCACCACCGTTCCCGATCGATGCTCGCGCCGACGACGTCGACGAGAACATCCGTCTCCAGCACCGCTACCTCGACCTTCGCCGCGAGCGGATGCAGAAGAACCTCCGTGTCCGAGCCGCGGTCAACGCCGCCGTCCGCAACGGCATGGAGCGTCAGGGCTTCGTCGAGGTCGAGACGCCGATGCTGGTGCCGTCGACCCCGGAGGGTGCTCGCGAGTTCCTGGTGCCTTCACGCAAGGAGCCGGGCTCGTTCTATGCGTTGCCGCAGTCACCGCAGCTCTTCAAACAGCTCCTGATGGTCGGCGGTGTCGACCGCTACTACCAGATGGCCCGCTGTCTTCGCGACGAGGACCTGCGCGCCGATCGTCAGTACGAGTTCATGCAGCTCGACATGGAAATGAGTTTCGTCACCCAGGACGACGTCC
>Ga0272441_10014007_pt1 | contig 11447 bp, 10 predicted proteins | sample SSMProp6N_FD_193582 | JGI IMG/M metagenome (GOLD analysis project Ga0272441, IMG submission 193582) | Marine sediment archaeal communities from Little Sippewissett salt marsh, Falmouth, MA, United States - SSM-Prop-6N | ecosystem: Environmental > Aquatic > Marine > Wetlands > Sediment ... | reverse complement strand
ATGCACATCACCGTAGATGCCACCGACGATCCCGACTGGAAGTACAACGTGGGCTTCGTTCCCCCCATCACCGAGCAAAAGGCACCCCAGGGAGGCGACGACACCTATGCCATCGTTTGCGGCCCCCCCATCATGATCAAGTTCACCCAACCGGTGCTCGAAAAACTGGGATACGCCCACGACCACATCATCATGAGCCTTGAAAACCGCATGAAATGCGGATTCGGCATGTGCGGCCGCTGCGGCATCGGCAAAGAGCTGGTCTGCAAGGACGGGCCGGTGTTTACTCTGGATCAGATCAATAAAACACCCAGAGAATATTAGCCCACCACGGGCGGTAACAGTGGTTTTAACTATTTTTTTCACCTCGCTAATTTTTGGATTTCGTATTGACATAGAAAGCGTAATCCGTTACTAAGCTTAGATTCTATAAGAGAACTTAAACGGCAGTGTGCCGGAAATACTAACAAATCTGTAAAGGGAGGATTGAGTAACATGCCGACTATCGAATTTGGTGGAAAAAGCTTCACGGTAGACGAAGACGGTTTTATCGACGACTACACCAACTGGTCACAAGAATGGGTGCAGTTCGTCAAAAAAGAAGAAGGCATCGATGAACTGAACGACGAGCACACGAAAGTCGTTGAAGTACTTCGCGAATACTACGAAAAGAACGGTATCGCCCCCATGGTCCGCGTGCTCTCCAAGGTGACCGGCTTCAAACTGAAACACATCTATGAGCTGTTCCCATCAGGACCCGGAAAGGGAGCCTGTAAGATGGCGGGTCTTCCGAAACCCACTGGATGTGTCTAATCACACCCAACCCAGTTTTTATAAAAGGCCCCGCGTTAAACCGAGCGGGGCCTTTTTTAGTTAGGTTCCCATGCGCCTATCTGTAAAAACCCATTCGCAGACGGAAATGATCGACGTCACCCCCCTGGTTGAGCAGCAGGTGAACGAAAGCGGAATGGACAGCGGCCTTTGCATGGTCTTCGTCCCCCACACCACAGCTGCCGTTACCATCAACGAAAGTGCCGATCCGGCCGTGGCACGGGACATCCTGATGGTGCTCAACAAAATCGTACCGTGGAAAGAATCCTACCGCCACATGGAAGGCAACTCCCCCGCCCACCTGAAAACCTCAATCATCGGATCATCGGAAACCATTGCCATCGAAAATGGCCGGCTGGTGCTGGGTACGTGGCAGGGCATCTTCTTTTGTGAGTTTGACGGGCCCCGGACCCGCAGGCTGGACATCCGGTTGCTTCGGGCATGATGAAAGATATCCGTATCGCGGCGGTAGTCTGCCGGTGTCCAGTGGGTCAGGTCAAACACAACCTGGAACGGACCCGGTACTGGACCCTGCGGGCCAAAAAAAAGGGAGCCACTCTGGTCTGCTTCCCTGAGCTCAATCTCACCGGGTACAGCAACCGGGAAGAAATCGCCGACCATGCCATTTCTGCCCATGGACCGGAGATAAACACGCTGGTTCGTCTATCAGTTGATCAGAAAATCGCTCTGCTTGTGGGGTTTGCTGAAAAAACCGATGAGGGGAGGCTTTGTGCCAGCCATATGGCGATCACGCCACAGGGCCGGACCGGTACTTACCGGAAACTCCACCTGGCCCCGCCGGAAGCCGATCAATTCAGCGCTGGTGAGACCCTGCCGGTATTCCACTGGTCAGGGGTTCATTTCGGCATACAGTTGTGCTACGATGCCCATTTTCCCGAGCTTTCCACACGCATGGCTGAGGCCGGTGCCGACATGATCTTCATCCCCCATGCCTCTCCGCGTGGTCAGGCAATGGACAAGCATCAGTCGTGGATGCGTCACCTGCCTGCCCGGGCATTTGACAACGGCTTCTTCGTGGTAGCCTGCAACCAGATCGGAAACAACGAAAACGGCCTGGTCTTCCCTGGCAATGCCGTGGCCTTTTCCCCTTCCGGCGAGATCCTCGAGACCCGCCTGTCAGGCGACTCGGGAATGATAGTAGCGGACTTGACGGCCGAACAACTCAGCCATGTCCGCAGCCATCGGATGCGTTATTTCCTGCCCAACCGGAAACCCGGGCTTTACCGCCAGACACCGGTGCTGACCGACCTTCACGAATAGAACCTTCTTGAGCCTATTGGCAGTCCGTATTTTCAGCGACGAACCGGGCCGGATCCTGCCAAAATAGTTGCCGGCGGCTACTGAACGAAAAAAATAAGGCTCTCCAACGGTGTGCCGTCTTTGGAAAGGACTTCCACCATCCACTCACCCGTCCATTCCGGCAACAACGTTTTTGAACTCCAGGTTCGCCATTCACTGTTGCGCACCGGCAACACTACCGACGCCTTCAGGACACCCTTGTAGTACCAGTTGTGGGTGATCTCGGTCTCCCCCTGGGCGCCGTTGATGCGGGTAAAGCAAAAGACCCGCTCAGCCCCCGCCGGGATAACGTCACCGGCTCCCACGGGCATCCGGTCAATGATCTCCTGGCAGACCACGGCCTGGGACACGGTGATTTCTTGAGCCAAGGCCCCGGTGACAAAAACAGAAACCAGCGTCAGGGATACGATCAGGGTGAAAAAGTGCTGGGTGTTCATCTGTCCCTCCTGTTCGAGCAAGTTGAGTGATTAACCTTTTGATTTCATGTGAATTTTAATGTCGAACATCTTGATGGTGTCGGCAAGCGGGCGCCCGAAGAGAAAGTCAAGCATCCGGCTATCGATCCCCCCTTTTTCCACCGCCAGCTGACGGACATGGGCATCAAACCTGAGAATTTCCAGGATCGCTTTTTCCTGTTTCAACCGCCCCTCGCGGGTCCCCTCTCCCACCCGTGCATGCAGTCCTTCATAGCTGCAGCGCTGCTCATGGTCTTCGATCAGTTCCCAGAGGCCATTGATGCCCGAGAGCAGATCCTGTCGCGTCAGCCGGGTGGTTTCATAGACCGTTTCGATCCGACGGGTGTCGCGGCAGTTTAACGCCCGGCATTCCAGTGGACGATCGTCATAGATACCGCACCCCCGGGTTGCTGGATCATAAAACAGGCACGTCCATCCGCCGGCGCACCCCTTGATTTTGATGACCTCTTCGGACAACAGAACCAAGACGCCCTTGACGTTGTCACGGATCCGTTCGCCCCGCCGAATGGTAAACAGGCATCGGGCCGGAATGCGGCCGTCATCCACCAAGGGACGGTCCTCCCGGTGCAGTGACGGCCCTCCCTTTTCACAACAGGTGCCGCAGCGTTGGCATGGATTCAGGCTCGCCTGATGATTCATTGCGTTACCACCGAACCTTTCATTAGGGCCTTGCATCGCAAGTCTTGGACAGACCCATCAACTGGCGCAGGTCTTCCACCGCCATGTACAAACAGGGTACCAGGATCAGGGTGATCACCGTGGCGAACAGAATGCCGAAGCCCAGGGAAAGCGCCATGGGGATGAGAAAACGCGCCTGGCGGGAGGTCTCGAACATAATTGGCGCCAGGCCGCCGAAGGTGGTCAGGGTCGTCAGCAGAATGGGGCGAAAGCGGTGGATTCCCGCATGGTGGATGGCGTCGTGGCATCCTTCACCCGCTTGCCGCTTGCGGTTGGCAAAATCCATGAGCACCAGCGAATCGTTGATCACCACACCGGACAGTGCCACCACACCGAACATGCTCATCACACTCAGGCTGTATCCCATGATCAGGTGGCCGATCACCGCCCCTACGATACCGAAGGGAATGCAAATCATGATGATCAGCGGTTGGATAAAGCTGTTGAAGGGTATGGCCAGCATGGCGTAGATCACCAGCAACGCAATCATCAGGCCTCGAATAAGGCTCTGCATGCTTTCGCGCCGAGCGGCCTGACGGCCTTCGAAGCTATAGGTCAGCCCCGGGTACTTTTCCTGGAGCGCGGGTAAGGCATCCCCGGTAAGCGCGCCGAGCACTTGGTCGGCCTGGCTGCGGGGCCGGACGTCCGCGGTCACCGTCACCACCCGCCTGCCGTTGCGCCGGTGGATGGACGTATAGGCCCTGCCGCGTTCGATGTCCACCGCTTCCAGCAGTGGAATCTCCTTGCCGGCCGGCGTACGCAGAATCATCTCCTCCAGGTTGTGCTCGGACACCCGTTCATTTTTTGGCAGACGTACCATGACCTTGACTTCGTTACGCCCCCGTTGCTGGCGCAGGGCTTCAGCCCCGTAATAGGCGTGACGGAGCAGTCTGGCCACCTCCTGAGCCCTGAGGCCCAAACTGCGCGCTTCGGGACGGATTTTAAAGTCGATCTGCTGTTTTCCTGGGGAGTAGCCATCATCGATATCGCTGACGTTGGGGAAAAACCGCAATGACTCCGCGACTTCCGCGCTGGCTAGAGCGAGCGTCTCCACCTTGCGATGACTGAGCTCGACCGCAATAGCGGCCCCGCGTCCCGGTCCGCCTGAGTCCGATTCGAATTTGAGGGACTCCAACCCGGTAAGGCTCCCGACCCGATCCCGCCATAGCGATGTCACCCGGGCCGTAGATAGGGGTCGGACGTCTGGTGGCGTCAGGTAGATGCGCACTTCCGTCCGGTTGCCATCGATTTGGGCGAAGATTCCCTCAACCAGGTCTTTGCCGCCATTTTCGGCGGTCAATTGCTGGGCCGTTTCCACCAGGGTCTGCTGAATGGCTTCCGTTTTTTGAACGGCAGTGCCATAGGGCAACACCGCAGTAACCATGGCATAGTCTGATTCAATCTTGGGAAATAGTTCGAAACCCATACGACCGCTTTTCACGAAACTGATCGTGAGCATCAGCACCACGGTACCGATGCTGAGGGCGATGTAACGATAACGCAGGGTCAGATCGAGCATGGGACCGTAACGGGTTCGTACCAGATGGGAAAACCAGTCGCTGAAGCGATTCTGCTGGCGAAGCACCCAGCCGAAAAGACCGGTTTCCGGGCGGGGCTTGCGATGGCCGATATGGGCCGGCAGAATCAGCAGGCTTTCGATGAGGGAAACGGCGAACACGGCCACCACCACCACGGGAATCTGACCAAACACCTTGCCCATGAAACCGGAGACGAAAAAAAGCGGTGCAAAGGCCACAATGTTGGTCAGCACGCTAAAGGTCACCGGCATGGCAATCTCGCGGGTGCCTGCCACCGCCGCCTGAAACCAGGGTTTCCCCAATTGGCGGTGGTGGTACATGTTTTCCCCGGCCACAATGGCGTCATCCACCACAATGCCCAAGGTGATGATAAAGGCGAACATGGAGATAACGTTGATGCTCACCCCGGCCAACGGCAGAAAAAACAATGACCCAAGGATGGAGATGGGGATGCCTAAACTGACCCAGAAGGCCAGACGCGGCTCCAGAAATATGGCCAGCAGAATGAAAACCAGAATAAGCCCGAAATAGCCGTTGCGAAGCATCAGGTCCATACGCTGGCGATAGATGTCGGAGCGGTCGTTGCGAGCCACCAGGTCCGTTCCCGGCGGCAGGTCCGGCCGAATCTCGGCTACTTTCTCGCGGACGCTTTCTGAAACATCCAGTGGGGTCTGATCGCCGATACGGTAAACGTCGATGAGAATGGCCCGATGCCCGTTGTAGGTGGCGAAACGGTCCGTATCCTCGAATCCATCCGCCACATCGGCGATGTCCGCCAACAGCACCTGGGTGCCGTCATTGGTAGTGATGATAGGGATGCGGCTGAATTCAGGTCCGAAATCCCGTCGCTCGTTCATGCGCACCAGCACATCCCCGCTGTCGGTTTTAATGGATCCACCGGGAAGCTCCACGGCCGCCCGTCGAATGGCCTGGGCGATTTGCTCCAAAGTCAATCCATAGGCCCTCAGCTTGGCCTGGGGTACGGAGATACTGATTTCATAGTCCCTGATTCCGGAAAGGTCCACCTGGGAAATCCCCGGATCCTGCAGCAGTCGATCGCGGACCATCTCCGCCGTCTCCCGGAGGACCGATTCCCCCTGGTCGCCAAATAGTGCCAGCGAGACCACATAGCGTTTGCGTTGGGCAATGGTCACCCGTGCGTTCTCGGCCTCGTCGGGAAAGGACGTAATCCGGTCCACCGAATTCTGGATGTCCTGAGCCACCCGCTGAATATCTTTTCCCTCGATCACCTCAGCTGTCACCTTGCCAGCGCCTTCGTTGGCCACCGAGGTAATTTGCTTAATCCCATCAAGACCCTGGATCGCCTCTTCAATGGCAAGGATAATGCCGCGTTCCACCTCCTCGGGACTGGCCCCGGGATAGCCCATGGAGACGTTTACGAAGTCCAGTTCGAAATCGGGAAAGACCTCCTTTTTTATCTGGCCGGCAAAAATCAGTCCACCCACTAGAAAAACCACCATCAGCAGGTTGGCTGCAACCGAATGCCCAGCCATCCAGGAGATGGGCCCGGATTGACGGCGATCGCCGTCGGGGACAGAATTGAGGCTCGGTTTATCCATCTGATTTTACGCTGCTTTGAGGTGTTGACGACGATTTGCCCGATTGCCCGGCATCGCTGTCTCTCAACGGCAACCCGTCGACCGGGGCGGAAAGGTCCGATACGATGAGCCGCTGACCGGGAACGATGCCGTTTTTCATCAGCACATAATCGGCATCGCGCCACACGGTCTCCACCGGCAAGATCGTCAGGGTATCGTCATCGGCAAGTATCCAGATTGTGCTGTTGTCCCGCAGGGCACTTCTGGGGATTCGATAGACATCCGTCAGCCGTTTTCCCTGGACGACGACCCGGACGTACTCTCCGATCAGCATCGATGGAGCGCTCTCCCGGGTTTTGGCTTTCAACCCAAGCGGGTCTTTGACGGACACCAGGATACGGGCCATACGACCGTCGGTTTCCAGGTCGCTGAGCAATCTGGCCACCCTCCCCTGCCGCTGGTTTCCACGGTAGGAAATCGTGACGGATGCGCCTTCTTCGGCAATAGTCCGGGGAATATGGATCCATTCCAGCCGCTCTGCCGGGAGCGACACCTGGATCCAGTATTCATCGGTGCCCACTAACTGGGCCAATGGGTCCTGGGTGGACACCTGGGAACCCACATTCACGTGGGTACTGCGGACGATACTATTGAAGGGTGCAAATATATCTGTCCGGGCAAGGCTCAAACGCGCCTGTTCCAGTTCTGCGTGGGCAGCCGCCAGATCGGATCGGGCTTTTGCCAGATGAGGTTTTCGAAGGGCCAAATCCTCTTCCTGCGCATTGGCCGTTCGCTCCGGATAGAGCAGCGACCATTCCTGCCGGGCCACATCCTGGAATCCCATCTCCACTTGAAGCGCGTATTGTGCGTTGACCACGGCACTTTCCTTGCGGGCTATAGCCAACTCGTAGTCCTTGGCATCGATCTTCAACACCTTATCACCGGCGCGGATAAATCCACCCTCAACAAACTCCGGATGAATCGCCTGAACCTCTCCTGGCACCCGGGTTTTCAGGGTTATCTCTTTGGCCGGAATCACCGATCCCATGGCCGCGACGGTAACCTGGTGGGTATCCGGAAAAAGGGGCTGGGTTTTCACCAGGGCAACGGTGCGTTCCGGCGGCCGTTTTTGGGCTTGAGGGGCCGTCTTTTTAATATAGCTGGCGCCGACAATGCCAATCGTTATGATCATGGCACAGACGATCAGTGTCCGCACCCAGGATTTACCGCTGGCACAGACTGCCTCGGTCCTCTCAGGATGATAATCCATATTTTCGTCCAATTTGATATTATCCTCGGTATCCGTTTTCCTTGGATGCCTCCGGCGGATCGGTGTTTCCAATCCACACACCGCCAAGCGCGCGGTGCAAGCCGATGCGATAGAGGATCAGCAAAGCCTGCTAGCTGATCAGATCACGTTCCAGATCTTGAACGGCCAGCAATTGCGTAAGCACCGGCAGATAATCACTCAGCCCGCTTCGATAGCGCCCGATGGCCTCTTGGAGTCCTTTCTGAGCGGCGTCCTTCACGGCGATCAGGCCCTGGATATGTTCCAATTGACGGGTCTCGCTCTCGAGTGCATCTTCGACTTCCTTGATCGCTGTCAGCACGGCCTGGCGATAGGTCCAGAGATTTTCATCGGCTACCGCCCGCGTCCGGTCCACCTCTGCCTCCCGCCGGCCGGCATCAAAAATCGGTGCCGTCAGATTGGCGGCCAGACTCAGCAGCCAGGTATCGAACAGCAGGTCCAGATCACTGCGGCCATATTGGGCACCGGCGGTGAACTGAATTGCCGGCAGGCGGTTGGCCCGGGCGGCAGCCACCTGCCATTCGGCGGCCTTTAAGCGCATGCCGGCCGCCCTTACATCAGGGCGATTGGCCAGCAGATCGGCAGGCAGACCCAGCGCCGGGAGCCGGCCGATGGCAGGCATATCCATCTGTTTCAAACCCAGGTCCGCCCGGGGTGGCCGTCCAAGCAGCACGGCCAGTTCATGCATCAACAGCCCGGATTCGGCCTCCACCAGCGGAATTTTTGCCCGCACGTTCTCCACCACCTGCTTTTGCTGATACACATCCAGGGCGGAAACCATGGCTTTCCTGAAGCGCAGCTCGATCAGTTCCAGAAAAATAAGGTTGTTCGCCAGTTGTTTTTCCAACAGTTGCTTCTGCAGCCGCTGGGCGACAATCCGTATCCAGCGGTCGGCCACCTCGGCGGCCAGGGTGATCCCGGCGGTCTGCAGGTCCGCTTGGGTCGCGTCCACGGCAAGCAATGCCGCCTCCCGCTGGCTTCGGATCCGGCCCCATAAATCCAATTCGTAGTTGCTGACCAGACCGGCTGCATAGCTCTCATCGCCAATGGAACCGATGGAACCACCGAATGTGTTTTCTGATCTGCGCCGGGTCAATTCGATCGCACCAGATGCAGACAGATCCGGGTAGAGTGCCGCCCCAGCCTGAACGGCCAGTGACCTAGCCTGCTGCAGCCGATACCAAGCCTCCTTAAGCGTAAAATTATCCGACAGCGCTGCATCGATCAATCGGTTAAGTTCCACTGATCCCATGGATTCCCACCATGGCAAGGAGTGATCCGGTTCTTCGTCATAAAGTGCATAGGCGTCGGGGATTTCACCCGCTGCATCCGGCCGCTCCACCGGCTTGAAGGGGCTGCAGGAAAACAGCACCCAAACCCCCAAAAGTAAAAAAAGCCGGTATCGGTGATGGTTCTTCATGGCTGACATTTTCATAAATATAATCGTGATCAAGCCTGTCACAAGGTCAATTAGTTGATTTATCACCCCGGATTGGTGGAAACAAGCCCAAACCACCCGGCGTGTATGATCCAGCCACCGGTAGCGATCAACCGGTCGGCATTTTTCCAGCATTTGCCTGGCCTGAAAACGGTTTTTGACGACGGCATTATTTTCTAAACCACTTATTTTATCAAAGTGGTATTTACGAATTTTTTTAGTATTGTGATTTGCTATAACTCATATATAATTTATCTGACTGCATAATATTCTTTGATTCGAGATGACAAATCGACTGGAACAGGTCTCCGCGTGGTAACGCAGATGGATCATTGTACCCTATTGAAAAGGCGCGAGAACTCAATTGAACACAACGGCGAGACTCACTGAAAGGAAAATACGATGAAAGAATTAGTCACCTATATCGCACAGTCACTGGTCGACAAACCCGAGCAGGTTTCCGTAGCGGAAGTGGAAGGAAATCAAACCACCGTTTTAGAACTCACGGTGGCCAAAGAGGATTTGGGGAAGGTCATCGGTAAGCAAGGCCGAACAGCCCAGGCCATGCGAACCATTCTGGGTGCCGTCTCTTCAAAGGCCAAAAAGCGCACGGTTCTTGAAATCATCGAATAGGGGGTATGGCTGCTCCGGCGGCTGGTCGGATGGAGGTGTCCGTAAAATCAGTAGTTACAAGCTTTGCTTTTAGCGATTGCATCTAAAATTACAATATCTAATAGTCCGATCTTATCCTTTCCGAATGTAAAAACATCAGCCCTCTCCTCTTCAAGAGAAAAGGGCTGATGTTTTTTTAATCGGGGGAAGTCTTCATGGCACATGGCCATCATCTTGTTTTTCATTCGAACCACACCGCCAACTTGTTGGCAGACAGGCATTTTCCAAACATTTTTTCTCTAAACCAACTTAAATTTGCACAGACAGGCAAAAATAGGCGGGTAGGGTACTGGCTTCTCCCAAAAGACCGGGTAAAGGGGCTCTCCAATCAGCACCGATCTTGGATCATTTGGCCTATCTGTCCGGCGGAAAGTGGCAGCGGATTATTTTTGTTGGATCCATCGCGTACAAGAAAATTGACATGGTCAAGGGTCAGACCAAACTGCCCCAATCGGGGGATGTCAAACTGATCGAGCCATCGGTACAGGCAATCCACGAGATGACGACAGCAATCCAAACGGTTTTCATGCTTGGCGCCGAAAAGTTTGCCGATACGGGCGAACTTTTCGATGGTGGTGTTTGATTGTTTCGTATGTGCGGCAGTCAGATTCTCGACGGTGGCCCTCACCGCATAGGGCAGTAAATTGGCGCAGGCGACGCCGTGGGGGATGGATACAATGCCACCCAAGGGGCCGGCCACGCCGTGCACCACACCCAATCCCGCATTAGCCAAGGTGACGCCGGAGAGAAACGCCCCGTAGGCCACAGCACCGCGACAGCCGGTGTCGGCAGCCCCTTTTCCAAAGGCAACAGGAAGAGCCGGGATCAGGTGCCGCAGGCCATCCATGGCCAGCGCGTCCGTCAGCGGTGAGGCCTGGGTTGAGACATACGATTCGATCAGTTGGGTCAGGGCATCCATTCCGCATGCCGCAGTCAACGAAGGTGGGGCCGACGTACATAGGGTTGGATCCAGAATGGCCAGCCGGGGGATATAGTTGTCGTGCCGCAGGGATTTCTTGAATCCACCGCTTCCCACCTGGGAAATGACCGCGTTCTTGGTGGCCTCGCTGCCGGTCCCCGAGGTGGTGGGCACCGCCAACACAGGCACGGATTCACCCGAGGGGGTGCGTTTGCCGACCCCTTCCAGAAAATCGACGACCGATCCATTTTCCTTGAGCATGGCGGCAATGGCTTTGCCCGCATCCAGCACACTGCCGCCGCCGACTGCCAAAACCACATCCACCCCAATTCCCTTCCAATCAGTTACCACCTGGTCCACCATGGCGGGGGACGGTTCACCGGCAATGCGGCAGCGATGCACCTGCACACCACCTTTTCCCAGGTTTGTCAGTATTCGACCAATATGCCCGGCGCGCTCGAGCGCAGCCGAACCGCTAACCAGAAGCACCGTCTTGCCAAAGGGCGCGACGAGTTCTGCGAGCCTGTCGGTGGCTCCCAGACCGACGAGCAGTCTGGGCATGGGGCTAAAGGAGAAAGCATGTTGCATAATCGGCATTAAACGACAGGATACTGGGTTCAATTGATCGCAATTATTATAAAAACGATAACATCAGAAACTAGTGCCCAAATGGACGCTACGCCAATCCTAAAGAAAAGTAAAAATTT
>Ga0272441_10014006_pt1 | contig 11448 bp, 3 predicted proteins | sample SSMProp6N_FD_193582 | JGI IMG/M metagenome (GOLD analysis project Ga0272441, IMG submission 193582) | Marine sediment archaeal communities from Little Sippewissett salt marsh, Falmouth, MA, United States - SSM-Prop-6N | ecosystem: Environmental > Aquatic > Marine > Wetlands > Sediment ... | reverse complement strand
TTTCGCAGCGACGAAGCTCGGATCGAACCGGCGCATGAAGCCTATCTGCAGGCGGACGCCCGACGACTCAGCGGCCGCAGTCATCGCCTCGCACTCGCCGACGGTAATGGCCATCGGCTTCTCGCAGAGCACGTGCTTGCCCGCCCGGGTCGCTTCCACGACGATGGTCTCGTGATACGCGGTTGGCGCGGCGACCACCACAGCATCTACGTCAGACCGATGCACCACGTCTATCGGATCTGTAGAGACCTCGACGTGCGCGAAGTCCTTCGACACGTCAGCCAGCGCCTGCTCGCTCGGATCGGCGAACGCGACGAGGTGCGCCTGTGGCACCTGTGAGGCGAAGTTGCCGGCGTGGATCTTGCCGGCCCGTCCGGTGCCGACAATCGCCACTGCAACCACCCGGGGTGGGTCTGACGTTTCGGCCATGGGCTCTCCAATGATTTCAACTGCTGTCGAGTGCTGGCAGTGCAGCAGTTTTCTGTTTCCTGTCAACCGGAACCATTCATGGCTCTGCGGGAGAGACGATAGCCGGCGTGCGGGAGGGCTGTCAAGGGGTGAGAATGGATGACGAGAGCGCCATGTGGCGGTGGCACGGCAGTCGGCCCCCTTTCCCCCGGTGATATAGGAGGTGGCGGGACGGCCGATCTGTGCGGATGTCATTCACGAAGGACGAGGGAGCGATGGGCGTGCGCGGGTGGCGGGATCCAGCGACGCGACCGAGGTGGGCGTGTGCCCCAGGCGAGGTCGCGCCACCAGCGGTCGACGCGGGCCATGATCCGCTGCCAGAACCGGCCGGCCGGCTCGGCCACGTTGAGGATGAGCCGACGGCTGTGCTTGACCACCCGCGCTCCCGCCCGCAGCACCGTCCGCTGCACGCGCGTGAGGTCCCAGCCATTTTCGGTCGCCAATTCCAACTCGCCCCGCGCGATCCCCGCCAGATTGAAGGCCAGCAACTTCAACAGCAGACTCGTCTCATTGGCGGCGAAGGTCTGTTGCGAGAGGCGGCCGCCGAAACAGGCGTTGAATTCGCTGAAGCGGTCCTCGAAGGTGCCGCGGCGATGGTAGTGGGTCAGGAGCGTCCAGGCCATCCGCTGATCGGCACGCCAGTTCGTCACGAGGAAGAACGAATGCGGGATGAGTGGGCGCTGGCCCGCCGCGTCCGGCAGGTCGATGACCACAAGGATGATGCGATACGACCGGGTCCAACTGTCGGCCTGGTTGGTGGGACCGGCGAGGCCCTTGCCCAGGCCGTCGCGGCGGACGGTGACATGCCGACGGTCCGATTGATCTCGGCGGCCTTGGCGCGGGTGAGGATGAGGTCGCGGATGGGTTCGTTGGCGGCGAGGAGTTCGAAGATACCCATACGGCAGCCGGTATCCTGGCGGGTGCGGCAGCTGAAGCCTCGCCGTATGCGCAAGTCGTCGCCATCCTGTGCCTCCCGGGAACTCCGTTCGCGCTGGTGCGTAAGGAGTTACATCGATTCTGGCCACGGGGTCGATGGGGGGGGTAGGATCGCCGCTTCGTCGATCTGGGAGGGCCAGGAATGGGCGTACTGAGGTTGCCATCGGGGCTTCCGCGAGTGCTGTTGGCGAGCCAGGCGGACTTGGCAGCCGGGAACTTGGCTTCCCGCGACCAACTCGCCGTCGTACAGCGGCCATCAGCCGGTCCCGTCGGACATTGCCCTGACAATCGCCGCGAGCCCAGTCTTGACTGCTTGCGACAGGCGCGGCCAAGCCGCAACAACGGTTTCGAGTTCGAGGTCAGGCAATGGCCTTCCGCTGTCGGATCCGCTGTTCGCGCCTCGGTCGGATGACGTAACCTCTTGAACTGCAAGTTGGTTACGGAAATCGGCCTCCGGTTTCCTAAACCGCAGGTCGTGGGTTCGAATCCCTCCGGGCGTACCACCCTCTCCTTGCGCGAAATGGCCGTTTCGTGGCCTTCTACGCGCTTCTGCGGCCTTTTCCGATTCTGCCGGCTCACTGCACGTTTGTGCACGTTTGTGCGTCGAAAAGCGTCGAGTTCCGTCGAGTTTTCCGTCGAGTCGTTTTGGCGGTCTTGACGACCGGTGGTCCCGGTTGCCCTCGCCTCTTGCTGCTTCGGTTCCACCTTCGACAGGTCGGGCCGCGCTGCCAGCGCCTTGCTCCGCTGGCTCAGGACGGTATGGCTGTACCGGCTCATCGTCAGGTTGATGTCGCTGTGCCGCGCCAGATCCTGGGCGAGCAGGGAGAGTGAGCGTCCTGCAGCGTGAAGGCGTTCCGGGGGCTGCGGCGAGGTGCGGGCTGACACCCCAAGTATTCCGCCGAGTCGAATCCGGCCGGTGCTGCAAGGCACGGAACCTCAAGGGGATACGCCAAGGCGCCTGCGGTTCCTGAGACCGCGGGGTTGGCGCCGAGCCCGTCGGGTAGTCCACCCGATGGTCGTGCGCTCGGCCGCACGGCACGGGCATCGGCGGCGATCCATACCGACCGTGGGCCGATCTCCAAGACGTTACACCTTTGTTACGAACCTCTCGCCGGGCATGTGGTCTAATTCACCAGGTGCTGTTGCACGATAGGGAGGGTCTGCACACGCTCGTTCCCGGTCGAGGCGCTGACGAGCGGCATTGGTCGCAGCCAAGGACCGATCTCAAGGGGGATGTCATGAGACGCACGTCGGCCACCTTGTTTCTTGTGCTTGGCTTGAGCGTCTGCCCGGCAGACGCGTGGGCGACGGAACCGGACGCCAAGGCGCCGATGCAAAGGGAGTTCGCCTCGCCGACGGTTCTCGACCTTGGCGGCGGCGTCGCCATGACGTTCGTGCCGCTCCCGCCCGGCGAGTTCTTCATGGGCACCGCGGCCGCCGACCCGAACCACGCGAAGTGGGAGGAGCCGCCTCACTGGGTCTGGATCACCTGGCCGTTCCGGATGGGCGCCACCGAGGTGACGCAGGCGCAATACGAACGGGTGATGCACAACAACCCCAGCCGGTTGCGCGGACCAACGCTCCCCGTCGAGAACGTGAGTTGGCGTGACGCGATGGCGTTCTGCGATGCCCTGACCCGGCGCGAACGCGAGGCCGGCCGGTTGAACGCGGGCGAGGCGTACCGGCTGCCCACCGAGGCGGAATGGGAGTACGCCTGCCGCTCCGGAACGACCTCCTCCTATTCCTTCGGCGACGACCCCGCTCGCCTCACCGACTGCGCCTGGTTTGACAGGAACGCGGCGAAGACCACCCACCCGGCCGGGACGAAGAGGCCGAACCCCTGGGGCCTGTACGACATGCACGGCAACGTCTGGGAGATGTGCCTGGACGGGTACCGGCAGTACGCGCCCCGACGGGCGATGGACCCCGTTGAACCGGCCGGCGACTTCTGCGTGGTGCGCGGCGGGTCGTTCGCCCACTCGGCCGTGGACGTTCGCTCGGCGTCGCGCACCCAACACGGCATCAAGGTACGCCACTGGAGCGTCGGGTTCCGCTGCGTCCGCGCGGCGGCTGTGGTCGCGGGTCCGCCTGAGAAGTATCCCGCCAACCTGGCACCGGTGGATGTCGAAAACGACTTTGCCAAGGCGAATCCGGAGTACAAGTGGCGCGCCGGCGCCTCCTACGAAAAGGACTGCCTCGACAGAGCCGTCGTAAACCTGGCGAAGGAGGCGGACCTCGACGAGAAGCAGGCCGTCGCCGCCCGCGCCATCCTCCGCGCCTTCATTTACGACTGGCTCGACAGTTATATCCGCGGCAACGGCAGCGTCGGTGAAGAGGCGCTCAAGAGGCACATCGCCCTGATCAACGAACGATTCCTGGGGGAACTTTCCCCGGATCAATACGCGAAGTACGTGGCCTGGCGTACGGACCGCACCGGCGCCCGGAATCCCCTGGCGTTCCTGATGCCGCCGCCGCCGGCCTTGAAGACGGTCGAGGGCGGGCCGCCCGAGGCGCGGTCGGCGGCCGAACGGCTCGTCGCGGGACTGGCCGACGGGCGGATGCCGTGGGAGCGGTGGGTGAAGTATGCCGAGGATCAGACGGTCGGGGTCAGGCGTCAGGCCGTCAACGTGCTGGCCGGCCTCAAGGAACACGCACGCTTCCGACAGCGCGCGCTGCTCCACTTCCTGAAACACGATTCCGTCCCGAACGTGCGGGCAGCCGCGGCGTCAGCGCTGACAATCGCCAACCCGCAGGCGACAGCCGCGCTCATCACGGCATCGGCCGACGAGACCGCCGAGGTCCGCCTCTTCGCCTGCCAGTCGCTGGGGTTCGAGAAACCGGGCCCGGAGGTGGGCCTGCCGGCCGTCCATCGCGCGCTGTTGGCGCGTATCAGCGACAACGGCCCCGGCGTCGCGCTCGCCGCCATCCGCAGTCTCGGGCGGCTCAGGCATCGGCCGGCCGTGGATCGAATCATCGCCCGCTATCGGCGTCACCCGAACGACGTGCAGACGGCCTGGACGTGCGCCGAGGCCCTCGCCCGGCTTGGCGAGACAGAGGTCTTCTTCGACGCCGCCCGCGTTGCTTTCAAGAGCGACAACTGGAACATCCGCACCTTCGTCGTCCAGGCGATGCCGGAGGTCGACTCGCCCAGGCTGGCGCCGTTCATCATCGAACACCTGACCGGCGAGATGGAACTCGCCGTCGCCAACCATAAGGCGCATCGCATCGAGCCGCGCACGTTCCGTCTGATGATCGACCTCCTCGAGAAGCGGACCGGCCAGTCGTTCGGCACGAACGTCGCCCGTTGGGCTGCATGGCAGGACGCTCAGACCCCGCCTTGCTTGCCGGCACACCCGCCGATCCGCCGTCCCACGCCCGCGCTTCAGGAGGCGTTCGACGCCATCTGGCAGAAGGCGTATACACCGCGAAGAAACAATGCGGGCTCCAGTTCTTCTGGTGCCATATCTCCCGTTCTGGAGCCTACGAGGAAGGATCCGGCGGCCCACACGCCTGCAGTGGAGAACCAGGACGCGTTGCCGATTCGGGTCGTGCCGAATCGGGCGTGGCGGCCGATCCATCACGGCGATGCGGTGCGCGGCGTCAGGGGGCCGAAGGGCCGGTTCGCCGCATGCGTTGAGCGAGTCAGCAGGAACGTGTACGTTCTGGACCTCACGGACACGCGGCCGGCGTGGATCATTCCCGCGCCGAAGGATCTCGAACCGATTGCGGGGCTGGCGTTCTCGCGCGACGGCCGGACGCTCGCCATGTCCGGGCCGAACGGCGGGCTGCTGCTCGATCTGAAAAGCGATCGGCTGACCCGTGCGCCATGGCTGGCCGGCGGGCCGGTCGCGTTCTCGCCCGACGACGAGGTTATCTGGATTGCCGGGCGTGCGGGCCGTCCGCCGGACACGACGCCCAGCGGCCGCGGCGAGCCCGCACTGCGCTGTTTCACCCGCGAGGGCAAGCAGGCCAAGTCGCTCGCCCTCGCCACGAACCTGCCCGGGCGCATCACATTCGCCAAGGACGGCCGAACGCTGATCGTCGAGGGCGTGATGGGCTATGCACTCGGCGCCCGCCACGGCGGACAGATGGAGACCGTCACGCAGACGATCGACCTGCGCACCGACAAATCGACAGCAGTCGTGGGCAAACGCGAGCACGGCGGCGGTGCGCATCGGTCGGTCGAGCACCTGCTCTTCCCGGACGTTCTCCCGAAGGCGGACGGACGCAGGACGCACGGCCAGGATTTCCTTCATGCGTACTGGAACGAGGCGATGCACCGGCTAATCGTTCACGCCAGCGGGATGCCGGAGGGCGGCGCGCTCAAGGCCTGGGCGTCGCTCGAACGGGCCGCGTTCGCCGCCACGCTCGGCACGTCCAACAACGTTCAGCCCATCGGCCAGGCGCCCGACGGCCGACTCATCGTGCGCGCCTGGTATCGCGTGCGGGATCTGCCCGAAAACATCCGAAAACACGGGATGAACGAGAAGCCCGACGAGCACGTGCAGTTGGTCGCCGAATGCGACCCCGCGACCGGCCGTACGACGCCGCGCCTGATACCGGGCGGCCGCAAGGCGTTCCTGCTCTCACCCGATGGCAGGCACCTCGCCGCGGTGCTTGAACGCGACGGGCTGACGCTCGAAATCTGGCGCCTGGCCGACGCCAAGCGTTTGGCGGCAATAAGCGCCGACGATGTGGACCTCAATCGACTCCAATGGACGCGCAGCGGCTCGCACCTGGCGGCTCGCGTGTCGGCGAAGGACGCGCATTGGCTCGATGTGTGGACGCCGGACGGCCAACGAACGACTCGCGTCCCAGCGCCGTCGCACGATTTCGCCCTCTCACCGGACGGCCGACTGGTCGCCTTCGGCGGCTCGGCCGGCGGCGAGCGCAGCGGGTATGTCTCCGTCGTGGACACCGAAACCGGCAAGGAGCGACGGCGGTACACCGACCTCGACGTCTGGTGGGGCACGGCCTGCTTCATCGACGCCGAGCGCCTCCTTGTCGGCGACCATACCGGCGCATCGAGTTGGCTGGCTTTGCACTGGCTCTCAACGGATCGGCCGATCTGGCGCGTGAAGGCGCAGGGCCAGGTGCAAGCCATCCGGCTCTCCGCCGGCGGCAAGGTGGCCGTCTTCGACCATCAGACCTACGGCGCGGGTGCGGACATCCGTCGTATGGCTGATGGCAGTCGCTTGCCGGAGGGCGCGACGGCACCCGCCTGGTATCGGCCCACGCCCATCGCCGACGGCCGGCTTGTCCTCGATCCGGTCCTCCGCAGCAACATCATCCGCCTCGCCGAGACCGCCACCGGCAAGACCATCGCCACGTTCGCGCCCTTCGCCGACCCGGAGTGGATGGTCTGGACGCCAGATGGCCTTTGGTCCGGCTCGGAGAACGCGCTCGACTGGGTCTCGTTCTACCGCGGCAGCACACCGCTCTCACGCGATGCCGTGCTCTCGCTGCGGAAGCCGTCCGTGGTGCAGGAGCGCATCCGGGCAGCCGTCAAACGCGTTGGGCCAGTGGGCAAGGGGAGCACACAATGAGACGCTTCGTTCTGACTGGTTGCGTGATGGGTTGCGTTCTGGCGGCCGGCGCCCGTGGTCTGAGTGCGGAGGCGCCGCCGTTCGAGCGGGCGCGGCAACTCGAGCGTGCGGGTGAAGTCAAGGCGGCGTTCCTCGCGTATCTCGACATCCCCGGGTGCGAGTATGCTGCCGTCCGGCTCGCGCGGCCGAAGGCCGGGGAGTTCCTGCCGGTCGTCGAGCCGCTCACCCGCGATATGGAGGACACGCCGGCCAACCCGCGGGCGATCCTCGTCCGGGCCGATCTCCGTCTCGCCACGGGCGACAAGGACGGCGCGCTCAAGGAATACCGCGCCTTCGTCGCGAGGATCGCCGAGGGGCAGGGGCAGGGTTGGCCGCAGGGCCGCGTGCCGGCGACGTACTATCCCGTTGAGCCGTCGCAGCCGGACCACGTCTACGGCCCAGCGCAGCCGTTTACGCTCGGCCCCGGCAGCCATCGCGACAACTGGCTCATCCGGCGCTTCATCGCCCTCCAAGCCTGGGACGATGCCGCCAGGGAGTTCGAGCGCATCCGGGCCATCCACCGCCGAATGGCGCAGCCGTACGTCTTGATGTTCCCGGTCTTCAAGGAGGGAAAGGTCGTCAGCCAGGAGAAGCGGCTGGTTCGGCCGACTGGATTCTCCGGCCGGGCGCTTCAGTTCGCGGTCGACTACGCCTACTTCCTCAAGAGCCGGGGACGCATCGACGACAGCCTGGCGGCGCTGATGGAGCCGATGGCACTGGTCGACATGGACCGAAACCCCAACGAGTTCGAGGCGAAGGAAGTCATCCCGGAGGCCGAGGCGGCGAAGTACCCGGACCTCACGGGCGCCGCGGACTCACGGCTCTCGGCCCGATTCGCCTGGTCGAACGGCATCGCGCGGAAGGAGTTCGTCCGGCTGGCGTATGGAGCGTTCAAGGCTGCCGGGAAGGAGGATCGACTGGTTCGGTCGCTTCAGCGGCAGATCGAGGATGGCCGCAACGCGGCGCGGCGCGTGCTCGCGCGAGTGCGCCTGCATCAGGGCCGGCCGGATGCGGCGCTCGCGCTGGAACTGGCCTACATCGAGCACGGGAAGTTCGACGACCTCTCGGCGGCCTACCGCCGCGGCCGCGCCTACGAGGATTGCCGGAAACTCGCCGATGCGGCGGCGGAATACGAGAAGGCCGTCGCGCTGCCGTTCGTGACGCCGGACGTCCCCGACGCCGACGAGGAGGCGGTCGAGCGGCGGTACATGTCCGCCAGGGCGGTGATGCCCGGCGAGTTCGGCCCGCCGGACGAGAAACGCCTCACCATCGAGTTGCTGGCCCGCCTCGAACGCCTCTACCGCGCGCTGGCGAAGAGCGACAAGGTGCTGGACGTGACGCTCCGTCAGTTCGAGGCCAGTCCGGTGCTGTTGATGGACCTCGACCGCGTCGAGCAGGCGGCGCAACGGTTCCGGGCGGTCGGCGCCGAGGCGCGGTTCACTGACTGGGCGAAAGCGCTGGCGGTGAAGGCCGACCAGCCGATTGCCCGCGCGAATCTGTGGTGGGTGGCCGGCGAGTACGCGCAGACGGCGGCGGCCATCGGCGCCGCGGCACTCCCGACCACGCGGCCGGTGCACGCCTCGTACGCGCGCGGTCAATGGCATGACCGGTTCAAGAAGGCCGGCGAACTGAGGACGCTGCTCGAAGCGCTGGTCAAGGCCAACCCCAATGACGGCCAGGCGCGGCTCGAACTGTTGGCCCTCGACGGTAGGGGCGACACCGCCAGAGAGATCCAGGCGCTCGAACTCCTCCTCGACCACGGCGGCGGGCACTACCCGGTCCGACAGGACGAGGCCGACGGGCGGACCTGGTTCCGGAGCCACTACCACCTCGCGTACCGCCTGATGCGCCTGTACGAGCGTGCAGGCCAACTCGATGAACTCCGGGCCTTGGGCCTCAAGATGTTGAAGGCGTTCGTCGGCGAGTGGCGGCAGAGCCGGTGGCAGTACCGCTACCGGGACGCGAACGCCCTGCCCGAAGACGCCAACGCAATTCTCGGGCTCACGATTCAGCACGCGGACGCCGGCATGCTCGACGATCTGGAAAAGGCCTTGGCCGACTGGCCCAACGGCGCGGCCAAGGCGCAGATCGCCCGGCGCAAGGCCGGTAGGTTCGTTCGCCCCGTGCGGAAGGCCATCGGCTGGGCCAACATGCCCGACGCTGTCAGGGCCTACGTCTCGCACGAGAACGTCCTGTCGCTGGCGGTGGATGAGAAGCACATCTACGCCGGGATGCCGTGGGGCATCGCGGTCTATACATCTGCCGGCGAGCCGGTCACCCGCGTAGCCCTGGCCGCCGACGCGCGCGACCTTCTCGCCGTGGGAGACCACCTCTGGGCGGCCACCTCGGCGGGACTGTGCCGCATCTCAATCGGCGACTGGGCGGTCGCCCGGCTGACGCTCCCCGCCGAGGAGGGGCGCGGCTCGTACATTCCCTACACGCTGGCCTCCGACGGCAAGCACGTCTGGATCGGGACCAGTCGCGGTGTGGCCCGGTTTGACCCGGCGGCGAACTTCCTGCGGGTCTACTCGTCACGGGAACTCCGCGTGACCGGGAGCCACGGCTGGGAGCGGCTGCTCCTGGACGGCGACGTCGTCTACGCCGACAGCGCCGAAGGCACACGCCGGTACGATCCGAGGACCGACACCTGGGCGGTGATTGACTGCGACGAACGGCCGGTCCACCTCGTCGCGCTGGCGGACGGCGTCCTCTGGGGTCACGTCTGGCTCAACGACAAACTGCGCGACCGTCCGTGCCGCATCGACCGCCGGACAGGCGCCGTCACGCCCATCCTCATTGAGCAGTCGGCGCGAATCGGGGATCGGTCGATCAATGGCCCGTTCGCGTATTTCGGCACGTGGAAAGGCAAACCGGTCCTCGGGCCGAAGGGGCCGGCCTACTACTACGACGCGACCATCGACAGACTCCGGCCGCTGCCCACCGATGACGACGGCCGCGTGGCCATCGATTCCGACATCCTCCCCGGTCTGCGCAGCGGCACGCCGTGGCGCAAACCCAACGGCGTCCTCACCTGCTACGACGACCAGACGCACAAGCACGAGATCCTTCAGGACGTGCCGTTCAACACCGGCAACTGGTCGATGGCGCGGCTGGCCGACGGCGCGCTCGTACTCGCCGGCCGGCGTGAACGCTGCCCCAGGTACCCGAACGACCAGGAGAGCCTCTTCGACACGTACGAGACGTGGACCGAGGAGGGCGGGCTGTATCTCATCAAGCCGCGTGACGCCGCCTTCCAGGCGGCAGGGGATGCCGGCAGGATGCCGGCGCTACAGAAGAGCACCGCGCGGCGCATTTCATCGGTCCTCGCGGCCGACACGCTGCCCGGCGACGAGATCCTGGCGCTCGTCCGCAACGCCGCCGGGTACGACTGGGTCTGCACGAACCGCGGACTGGCGGTGATGGACAAGGATGGTGCGGTGGTCGCCCACGTCACGCGGGCGGACGGCCTCTGCGCGAACCGCGTTGTGGGTGCGGCCGAACTCGGCGGCAAGGTCTACTTCGCCACCGGCTGGGGAGACCACGGCGGCGGACTGGCCGTTTTCGATCCGAAGACCCACGTCTTCACCGGCCGATTCCGCGCCGACGGCCTGGCCACCGACAAACTCGCCAACGTCGCGGCCGGGGGCGATGAACTCGTGCTCAAGTACGACGTCGAGTACATGCGCTCCGGCCGCGGCGAGTATCGACTGTACGCACCCGGGCGGTTTGACCCGAAGACCGGCACGGTCACCCAGGCCGGCCAGGTGCAGATGCTGCGGCAGCCGGAAGCGAGCGCGATGCGCCTCCTTGGCGAACCCGACCGCTGGTCGATGCGCTTCCTGGGTGGGTTGCGGATCAGTGCTGCGGCGGGTGGCGGGCAGAACTGCGAGGCTGGTTCGCGCGGTCTCCTCGTTTCTCCTGTCGCATCGTCGGCCGCAACGCTCAAGATTGCGGGCCTGACGCCCAAGGTCGTCATCGACCCGGCGCTCGCCCTGATGGCCGCCGCCGAGCGCGTTCGGCCGCGGTTCGCGTCCGCCGCCGATCTGGAACGCTACCTCGCCGACGAGAACCTGTACCTCCGCCGGCGCGCGCTCTACTTCCTCGCGATCTCGAACGAGCGGAGCGACCCGAAATACATCCCGCCGGTGCTCAAGGCGGCCGACGAGGACGCCGACCCCGGCGTCCGGAACGTGGCGGTCTATGCGCTCACGCGCCTGCCCGAAGACAAGCGAATCGTGAAAGCGCTGGAGGCGCGGCTGGCATCGGAGAATCGGACGGTGCGCGGCTTGGCGGCTATCGACCGCACCCGGCGCGGGCATCGGCCGGACCTCAAGCATTTCGCGGCGATCTTCACGCAGCCTGACCGATACGGGACGCTCCCGATGATGCGCGATACGATCACCGTCCCCATGAACCCCGAGGCGGCGGCCCGGGCGCTTATCCCGGAGGCCGACGCCAA
>Ga0272441_10014005_pt1 | contig 11448 bp, 19 predicted proteins | sample SSMProp6N_FD_193582 | JGI IMG/M metagenome (GOLD analysis project Ga0272441, IMG submission 193582) | Marine sediment archaeal communities from Little Sippewissett salt marsh, Falmouth, MA, United States - SSM-Prop-6N | ecosystem: Environmental > Aquatic > Marine > Wetlands > Sediment ... | reverse complement strand
TTACCCACCTCAACAGGGGCGAAAACCGATATTTGTCAGACAACCTAATACGGACCCTATTGCCAACAAACGATAGGCCACGGGGAACATCCCGCATGCGAAACCCACAATCCATAGGATTGCGAACGAAAAACGGAAATCTCGATGCAAAAATGACTACTTACCCCGTACGGGGTAAGTTGTCATTTTTGAACCGGCCGATAGAGGCCCCGTACGCCATCCATCCCCCCAACCCAGCCAACAGAACCACAAGAAAGCAAGGGGAAACAGAGAAAGGGAAACAGAGGGCATCAATGAAAAACAATATTTTTTTGTTAAGAAAAAAAAACTATATAGTGCGATGGTATTACAGGTGCCATGGATACCGAGAAACAAGCCGATGAAAAGAAGGACGAAGGCATCCTGAAAAAGCTCTTCACAAACAGCGAACAACCCAAAGGGAAGAAAAAAGAGGCGAAGGGTGTTCGCGTCAGTCCGGAAACACTCCCATTGCATCTGAAAAAGAACATGAAAGTGAAAGGGAAAGGAGGAAGACCATACGGCGTATCGAAATACGAGAGCGACAGGGATCCTGTAACAGGAAAGGTGGACTACGGAGCGGTATATGCGAGAAGGAAAAGGATGAAACGCAATTCGAAGAGGAAAACAAAGGAGGAGATGGAAGCCGAACTGGAGGATGCGATACGGAACGGGAAGAGGGATATGCATTTCTGCTGCCCCATATGCCATAGAACGGAGCCGTTGACTGTCAGGGTGGGATCGAGGGATGAGAAGCCCTTGAGGAAGGAGGTGCCGGGTATCATGTATGTTAAGGTCGGCAATCAGTACCAGAAAAGGTTTCTCGGTCCCGGGAAGAAATATTATCCGGTCAAGACATATTACAGGAGGAAGGGGCTGTACGAGAACGAGAAGGAGAATCTGACGGCGGGGCAGCTCCTGAAGAAGGACAGGGATTATTTCTTTTCGGTTCTCAACGCGATATATGCGGCGAAAAAGCATTTCGAGAGTGTCCTGCAGGAGGACGGGACTGACCCCGGGGTGAAGGGAAATCCATCGGGGAAAAGATCTTCTTCAGGAGTGGAATGATGGGGACACACATGGAATCTCCACTAGAAATACAGGGGGGGATATATATGTGCATTTCTAGTGGAAACTGTGTGGGGATGTGTGTGCAGGGTGAAAAAAGAGGGGGTGGATGATGCCGAACAGGAAGGACAATCATCTCGCGTCCCTGCTGACGGCATTCCTGTCTGAGAAGCCGGACCTCATACAGGACGGGCTGGAAGCGATATCCTGCGATGTGCCATTACCGGGGAACACGACAATCGATTTGCTCTGCAAGGACAGGAAGACGGGTCGCTTCTTCCTAGTCATAGTGAAGACGGACCGGAGATCCGCATCTGTTCGCAAGGGGAAGACACAGCTGGTTGAGAGGCGGGATTCCATACGGGATCTTCTGGGGAAGCTCGGCTTCGAACCCCCAGGGATGTCATTGATAGAGGTCGCGTATAACGGGAAGAAGACCTACATATTCAAGACGGACGGCGGATGGAGGGACGGGGACAACGAGAGGGTGTCGCATGAGATAGGGGATTTGTTCAGCAAGTGGGTTGTGGAGAACAGGAAGCTGTGATATTTCCAGTGGATAACCATATGCATTTTTCCATTTGAAACCGTTTAAATGTATAGAAAGAAAGACTTATATAGCCTAGAGAGGATAGGAAGCTTTAAGACGTTTAATATAAAGAACCGTAATTATTATATATTATATTATATTATTTTTTCATTAATCATACATACATACAGGCGTTCCACTAGAAATGCACATATATATCCCCCCTCTTTTTAAAACAAAAAACTATACAAAATATATCATAAAACAATACAACCTATACATATTATAGCATATGATGATACTGATAAGAATGTTTATATCCCCAGTATTTATACATTACCCCATGCATCACACACCATACCTTGCCTCAATGCCCCTATCCCTGTTCCAGAACCTGAAAAACATCACCGACGCCGAACTCAACGGCATAGCGTCGGCGCTACTGACACTCATAATATCATTCATCGTATTCTACCTGGTATACAAGATAATAAAGAAAATCCTCCTCAAAATGGTGAAGAACAAGCGCCAGGTGTCGAATGTGATGATGTTCCTGAACATCATGAAATACATTTTTCTGTTTTTCCTTCTTCTCATTTTCATATCATCCTATTTCGGGTCATGGATGGAGCTGGGTCTCACAGCGGGGTTGCTGAGTGCCGCCCTGGGGTGGGCGTTGCAGAAGCCGATTGTGGGAATGGCAGCCTGGATAATGATAGCCATGAAACGTCCTTTCACCATTGGTGACAGGGTGTCCATAAAGGGTATTGTGGGCGACATCGCCGATATATCCCTGAACCATATCTATCTTGCCGAGGTCGGCGGCACGATCGACGGGGAGGAGCAATCCGGGCGCATCGTGATGATACCGAATTCACTGCTTTTTGAGATAGAGATCATCAATTACACAAAGACGGATGAGTATGTCCTGGATGAGGTCACGGTGGGTTTCACGTATGAGAGCAACCTGGCGAAAGCGGAGCGCATCATGACTGAGTCTGTCCGTAAGGTTATGTCCCCGGTGCATGAAAGCTTCCCTAAGAAGATATCTAGGGAGTTCCATTTGCGTGTTTCCTTGCGTGATTCTAGTGTGGGGGTTACTATACGGTATTATGTGCCTGCTCGTGGCCGTAATGAGTTGTCTAGTGCGGTTATTCGGGATGTTTTGGTTCGTGTTGGTCGTACTGGTGGTGTGTCTGTTGCGTATCCACATATGCAACTGGTGAAGGAGAAATAAAAATGGATAATGAAAAGAAAATTAATGAAAATTATCATTTAAGTCCTTATCAATATCTTTTATCTGGGGCTCTGCTTAGTTCTCTTCTAGGTGTTCTTGGAGGATGGTTTTCTAATATATATACTATTGAAAAGGATATTATAGAACTTATCATTATAATCGGTTTCCCGTTAATCATTATCTTTGTTTTTTGGGAGATTGTTCGTGCTCCAAGTGAAAAAAGAGGTTTTTTGTCTAAAATAAGGGGAATGTTAATACGGATTGTGGTAACATCAATTATTTCAGTATGGATTATTTATGGGATATTGGTGTATGAAAAATTTGGGTGTTGTTTTAGAATTGCTGGGTTATTAACGATTATTCTATTATTGATATTGCATATTATAATAGAAACCACTTTACTAGTTGGTTTTATGAATCAAAAAGGTGAATTATGAAGATTCATGGTTTTCTTTTGTCTTTTGCTATTATCCTATCTGTTTTTTTATCTGGTTGCTCTGAGGAAAATAATCCTCCTATTATCCATTGTGCTGGTGCAGATATTGTTAGTGGTTTCACGCCATTGAATGTGTCTTTTTTTGTTAATGCTAGTGATCCGGATGGGGATATTTCTTCTTATAAATGGATTTTTGGGGATTCAGGTGTTTCTAATGAATCTAATCCGAGTCATACATATTTGTTCCCTGGTGTTTTTAATGTTACTTTGATAATAATTGATAATGACGAGGGGTATGCCGTGATTGATAATATAACAGTTACCGTGCTTTCAAAGGATATTGATACTGATGGGGACGGTATTGCAGATTATATTGATTCAGATGATGATAATGACGGTATTGATGACATAGATGATTACGCTCCTTATTTTGACGCCGCTCTTAATATCTCCTTAGAATCAATTAGGATTTTGGGGGCTGTTGATACACCTTCGTCTGATGATGCTTCTGCTGAGGTGTTCTTTACTGTTTCTTTATGCGAAAAAACATCTGGGTTAAACGATAAAATATGTGCCATTTTTTTCTATAACCCTTCATATGTAATATGTCAAGAGGCAAAAGAAAAAATAGACGCATTAAATTTAAATTATCCTCTTGATGTTAAGATATATGATATTCCTAAAAATTATGCCCTCCTCTTGCAATATTATAACGCTTTTAATGTGTCCCAAGAGGACTATGATACTTTTGCAATATTTATGGGGGATAGTTATTACCATAAAATAAATCATTTTGTTCTCTTGGAATCCAAGATTAAAAATTTAATTGAAAGGGGTCTTCCATGCCCAGAAATACATTTTGGTGAAAATAATGAAATCATGGATTATGAAGAAATTATTATTGCATCCCCTCCAGGTTTTAGTTACTGGGATGGTGTTCCTATTGATTCTCCTTTTCATGTTGATTGGTTTTTTCTATATGATATATCTGATGACCGTCGGTTTTTTGATGTTCGCATAGAGATGTATGAATGGGATAATGATTCTGTTGAGCAACTTGATATCGATGGAACAATTGACGGTGATTTCTCCCTTGATATTCAATATGATATGGCAACGGGGGAATGGACAGGTGACGATACTGATGGAATAACTACAGGAACAGATGATGAAGGAACTGTTTTTGAAAAAGATGCCCGTATAGACTATGATATAACAACAGTTGAATATTTACTCACCCCAGGCAATACTGATACTGATGGTGACGGGGTTGATGATGATGACGACCCTGATGATGATAATGATGAAATATTGGATGCTTTTGACTTTGTTCCTAAGGCTGATGTAGGTATAGTGGTATCCATTGACCGTATCCGTATTTATGATTTCGTAAAAAAGAAACCTAATTATACATATGTGGATGCAATAGCTTACATATATGGCAAAGGGATAAGTATACAGGATGCTGGAAAAAAGATATTTATTGACAGAGATACAATTGTGAATTGGAGTTCTAACCCTTGTAATGTTCCTGATGATGCCTTGCATCATACAATAAAGATAAAGTTGACTGATGGTCTGCATACCAGATTTGACATTAATGGAGATAATCCGTCTGTTGATGAGAATGGACAAACATTGACAATAGATTATAGCTTGGGAAATTATGTAGGTAACCAAATCACTGGTGTGGCTGATGGAAGTATGGATGATAATGATTCTACTTTTTTTGGTGAATATGACGCAAAGATATGGTATACTGTATCAACTGTTGATATGGGTGGTTAAATGATTAATGTTGTGTTTATTGCGTATCCACATGTGCAGCTGGTGAAATAGCACTTTTTGGTTATGCAATTATTTTCCCTTTTTTCCTTTTACAAATTTGTTCATTTGTTTCTCAAGGTCATCTATTTTTTTTTCAATGATTCTTTTTTTCTCATTAATATATTCTTTTTTCTTTTCTATGATTTCTAATTCTATGGTCAGCTGTTCATTATCAGCTCTATAAACAGAGTATATCTCGCTATACATCCCATTTTCCCCTTTTTTCCATATTCCCCGGATTGCTCCATGCCTCAAGAGGGCATATTTTTGTTTTTTGAAATACTTTGGTTTTTTCCCAGTTATTTTTACTTTTAGGTATGCTTTGGGGGTGTATTCCCAGTCTTTTTTTCCTGTTGGTATCTTGATTTCCTTTATTATGCATGGTATGGTGGTTATTGTGCCTAAATAGTATTGTACAATGGTTCTGTTCCCTGGTGATAGGTTCTGGAAAACATTAATAGCGTCATCTATTTTCATGGTTACTTTATAGATATGTTATAATGACTATTTATATTTGTCTGACGAAATAGTGAATAATTTTATAATGGTGTGTCTGTTGCGTATCCGCATGTGCAACTGGTGAAGGAGAAATAAATATCTTTTTTTATAATTCTTCGTCAAAGCATATTCCCTGGATGTTTTTCATTCCCTGTGGGCATCCATCTTTCTTTATTTTTTTCCATCGTTTTCCATCTGTTTCTTTCCAGTATATGTTTCCTTGTTGTGTTAGTGTGTAATGGTGTGATACATCCTTTTGTTCACATGTTTTGCTTATGTTTAGGACAGGATCTCCTTTATCGAATGCTTTCCAACATGCTTTTTTAAAAGGTATTTTGTTTTTTTTACTAGTTTTTTTTACATCATCTATAATGTTTTTTAGTGGTACGCCTACTGTTTCTGGCCATCCGTCTTTGTCTCGTGCTGTACTGTCTGCCCAGATATTATAGAGTCGCCCGAATACATGGATTGTTCCCTTGTCTTCCATATACCTCTTTATTTATTAGGTTGTATTTATATTTTCTCTGGAATTTTTTCCAGGGAAATTATGTATTTACATTCCTTAGGGATTTTTTAATACTTGTCTATAATATGTTTTCCCTTATTTTAGCGGCCAGTTCTGAATTTTCCCTATATGTTTCAGTGGTATCATGTCTTATAATTGTTCTTCCATCTGTATCCTTCACAGTAACCTCTATACCTTTGTAGTCCCTAGTCCCTGGTCTTCTCAGCCTGGTTCCACTTATATGGCTGTCTTTGGTAATATCCTTCGGCCATATACGAACATCAAGGGATGGTTTTTTTATAGCGAGGTACTTTGCAAGGGTGAGTGCCCTGTAGGGGTATCTTCCCCATGGCCTTGTTTCATCATTTTTTATCCTCTTATCTATCTCGTTGAATTTCTTCTTGTCCATATGTATAGCGACACATTTACCATAGAAATTGATTTCTCCATTCTTACATCCTTTTTTTTGTTTCATATCTCTTTCCTATTTTTATGACGGGGTTTAATTTTTTCCATATCTTGCTTCGAAATTGTATATCACTATAATAATACTTTTTTCCATTTTTTTACCTATACATTTTTTTTTATGTATTGTATCCTGGAATGTTGAAGTATCCATATGAATGGTATCAGAAGTATGATAAGGTAAATTACATGATAAAGCCAGTATGAACCGCAAATGAATCCTTCATGACAATTTGTCATTTCCCATATATCTTTCACACTAAGTTGGAATGCATATATTATCTGTAATAACAAACCTGGCATTAAGAGATATACCCCTGATTTTTTTTTGATGAGTATTAGTATGCCACCTATAATGCATACAGCTGATATTATTGCAAATAATAGGTAGTACATAAGTGGATAAAATTCATATGCACCAGATATCACTATGCTGGAGTATGCTAGAGGTATTATGGATATGATGGTTATTATTAGTGCGGGTATGAACAATTTTTCTATTGGGGGAAAAAAGTTTTTCATATGTTAAAAAATATCTTGGTTCTATTATTTATATGTTTTCTGGATTTTTTTCCAGGGAAAGTATAAATATATCGTAATTGTTTAATTGAAATATGGATGAAAGAAAGGGTTGTCCTAGTGGAACTGAAAGAGTGGGAAACAAATGTGTGTCATCTAATACAAATTATCAAAGAACTATTAAAAAGATGGTGGATTTCTATGATGAGTCAGAATCCCGTGATATAAACTCGGAACAGGCCTTGAAGTTGCTTCATGATGCAAAAAGTACTCTTGCGGCTCTTCTCTTTGATGCAAGGGAACAAAACATTCAAGATAGCCAGATGCCATTGCGTGAATCAATTGATTATATAGACAGTATATTAATTCATACGTACTGATATTAAATCCTTCTATTCATCTGGATTTTTTTCCAGAAAAACTATAAATATAACCTATAAAATGGGTAGTTATGGATAAATCTATGAAAACCGGGTTAGTGGTTGCTTGTTGCATAGTAGCTGCTGTACTTGTATTCTCTGGTTATTATATATTTATTGATGGTCAGTCAAAACTTGTTGAGGTGGAGATTACTGTGATTGATGACACTCCTACTATTGAGGATTATACAGAGATACCTGGTGTGCCAGATACTGTTAAGATATACCTATATCATAGGAATGACTATTTGCCAGGGATATCCTATTTTGAATTGATAACTACATTAATAAATCCTGTGCATACTGGGTCTAATAATAAGTATAGTTTTAGCGGGTCTGTTCCTATGTCGAAGGGTGATGTTCTCTGTGCAGGTTATGATGAGAATGAGTTTGGGGCGAATTTTATAGATGGAAACTCACTAGTACGGATAGATTCTGTATACTGGGATAGCCTTTTTGAGGATGGATGCGGACAGGCTGTTGTTCATCATTGGATATGTAATATCGCTATTTTTTGATATCCATTAAAAATATCCTAGGTAGCTGGTCTAGACATATTTCCTAAAAATATCAATATGTATATAATGGTGTATGTGTATGTGGTATGCATATACACATAGGGGATAATTTTTAAATAGGTGTTTTTTCTATTATTGTGGTTGTATGGCTGTTAAGGATGTTGATAAGAAGGATGTTCTTTCTAAGAAAGAGATAGATGATTGGTTTGATAAAACCCTTAAAAGTATTATAGAGAAGGATAAAGAGATACTTGAGGCTTTATCCTAACATTTTTTTTATTGTATAGTATTGTGGGTCGTCATCTTCCTATCCGCATGTGCAACTGGTGAAGAATTACTGAAAAAAATATTGTTGTTGCTATTTAAGCATCTTTCTTTTTATGGATTTTAAATCAAGATATATCATTCCAGATGCTGCTTCATACATGTGTGCTAATGTAGATTTATCAAATTTCTGTATATTTATCCATTTGGAATCATATTTTCCTTCATCTTTAAGTCTTCTCTCGATGAAGTTTAACGCTTCTGATATAGCATGTGGTTTAATGCATATGTTTTTTGTTCTTGTCGTATTTGGTATAGGTATAGTGCCTGGTGGGCATCCGTTTTTTTGAACCATGATTTATTCACCTATTCAATACCCCATTGTATACATACATTTTTTTTTCGTGCCTGTTCTGCCACATAATCCTCATCATAGTCTATTTTTCCTTCCTTGTATAGCCTGTATGTATGATCATCCTCATCAGGAAGGATATATTCTTCAATGAATCTCTTTTCACTTATACATTTCTTCATTATCTATTTTATCATACAGCTTCTATAAATAGTTTTCCTGGAAATTTTTCCAGGAAAACTATTTATACTAACTATCTTTTTTTGTTAATATGGTTAAAAAAATAGGGTGCAAAAATCACAATCCTCCTATATCACCTGGTAAAATAACCAAAGAAGAGATAGATGATTGGTTTGATAAAACCCTTAAAGATATTGTTGAGAAGGACAGGGATATAATCGAGGCATTATCCTGATTTTTTTATGTTTTTCACCCATTCTCCTCTCCTTTTTTTATGTGTTCTCTATCTTGAAATTGTATAGATGGTCTAATCCATAGAAATTCATTTCAAGCCTGTATAATCCGGGGTCCACGGGAACAATTATGCATTCTTGCTCATGCATGTCTTTTTCTGGGTCGGGTATGTATTGTGTGAAGTTCCATGTGAATGTTCTTTGGTCGTCTATTATCCAGTTATGGTGTTGTATAAACGGGCATGTTACTCCAAGGAAGGGATTGGTAATATTTATATATTCATACTCTCCTGCTCCGTTCCCTGTGATTCTGTGGATTTCCACATTGAATAATGAATTACAGTACGGGTGATATTCATAGGGGATTATCCCAATATAGCTTACCTTGGCGTTGAGCTGGAGGAAGTTCATGGGTGATTGTGGCGGTATGGTGTATATGTCGAGTCCGTCGTTCCCTGTGCTTGTTTTCCCTGTTACCGTGACGTCAAGGTCTGGTTCTGAAGGTAATGATACGGCTATTATGGATAATGAAACAAGTATAGTAATGATTATCATGGCAATCCATATTTTTTTCATATGCTCCTGATGATTCTCATATTATTTATGTTTTTTCTGGAAATTTTTCCAGGAAAAGGATAAATATGATAACGATGATAGATGAATCGTGAAAAGAAAAGCAGCCATGGCGGCATCTCTGCTCCTCATAGCAGTGTTCGCCATGACAGCCATTCCTCATGCGGCGGGTGAAAACCCTGCACAGTATTACACGAAATCAGAGTTCCGGGAGATGCTCCCGGATTACGACGATATAGATGTGTCGCACATATCGGTATACACTGGCCCGGCGACATCCACAAACCAGGAGGTTGCCACGGCATGGTACAACCTGTACCTGGGGAACATAAAACCTGGTGCCTGGTGGGAATACACGAGCTTCTCAGAGGTTTTCTTCAACGAGCCAAGCTGTTTCGGTGTGAAGAACACCGTGATATCGTCATGCCCTGGATGCTACACATTGGTGTACACATACATCGAGCAGGGAAGCGAAACATATGAGGAAGTCGAAAACAGCAACATGTTCATCATCGTGCAATGGGCTGAAAGCTCCATGGCCCCCTATCTCGTCCACACATACGACATAGTGATGATAAACCCGGAGTCGACAGGATTCCAGACAGGTGACGGGAACATACCCCGGACGGTGGGGGACACCGCGGTGCTTGACCTTGGTGACCCTGTGGAGAAAGGGCTACTGGAGGATCCCTATATGATATTCTATGGGATGCTCGCCATCGGGACGCTTGAATGGATGGCGGTGTTATACAGGATAGGGAAAGGACGCCCCGTGATATACAAAAGGAAATAAAAAAAAGGGGATGGAGTGCCAGTCGACGGGAAATAAAAAGATTTTTTTTTAGCCCCTTACGCCAGCCATGGAGGGGGTATGTCGAGATAGTTGTACTTTATCTTGTCTTGCGACAGGTAGAAAGGGGGGTCATAGGACCAATACCCTCCAAAAGAGGCATTAATACTGTACCAGCCCTCCTCCCAATCACCCAAAGCAATCCAGCCGTTCGTGTCAGTGAAACCACGATACACCTCCACCCCAGGTGAACCTTGTGATTCGTGATAGAATAAAATCACTTTTGCATTGTAGACTGGATTGTGACAGCTTAGCTTGAGCACATACTTCTCGAGCGAATACTCTGTCCCTTGGCTGGCATAAGAAAGATCCCCGATGCCGGAGGCATGGGAAAAAACAGTAACACCCAAGATAAGAAGAAGCAAGACTAGGCATAAGGCAACTGCCCTAGACCTTCGGTGCATCATGCGGTTATAGTACCGCCTCAATTCCCCTCGAGTGATTACCATCCAATCTTTTTACCCGGAACCGTAATAGCGCTACATATTTATAAAGTTTTTCAGAAAAAATGCATATGGGGCAGGATTTCCATGAGCATGGGGGCAACCCCCTGATGGAGAGCATCACCTATATGACCGACTCCATGACATACCCGAGAACAGGCACCCCTATCACCAGGCTGATCATGTTCGCCGAGAACGAAAGGAAAAACGGCTCATAGCAGGGAGCCTTCACACCCCCTATCCTGTATGCCATCCATATGATGAAGCCCTCCCCCAGTACCACGCATGCCTCCAGCAATACCAGGGACACGCCATATCTCATATGAAAGAAATTCATAAGGGGATTTGTCGCCGTGTTCGCCACCACCGCGAGGACAACAAGGAACAACACCCCCGGGCACACGATACCCATCTTTTTGAATATGACATACACACTCCCCTCTATGATGATGGTGAAAACAAGAGCCAAGACATATGCCTGGCCGAGAGCACCTATGAGAAGCATCCCCATTAT
>Ga0272441_10014004_pt1 | contig 11448 bp, 6 predicted proteins | sample SSMProp6N_FD_193582 | JGI IMG/M metagenome (GOLD analysis project Ga0272441, IMG submission 193582) | Marine sediment archaeal communities from Little Sippewissett salt marsh, Falmouth, MA, United States - SSM-Prop-6N | ecosystem: Environmental > Aquatic > Marine > Wetlands > Sediment ... | reverse complement strand
TTAGCCAGCCGCCAAACTCAACGACGCTTCCCCAGCCAATCATTATATAAAGCCCGATAAACGGAATGTATGCGAATCGGTCTGCCATGGCTGGCCACAAACCGGCCTGAACCAATCCGATGACCGGTAGCAGGGTGCCCAGATACCACAGCCATCCCACGATTAAATACGGTCTTTCCCTGCGCAGCCACCAAACAACCCATGTGATGCCCATGAGTATGAGCAAAGCACCTGCTGGTTGCCACAGAGGAATGTCCTTAGGAAAAGGATAGTAGACAGACAATTCGATCGGCCAGAACAGTTTGCCGATGTAGGCAATATATGAAACCAGGACATTGCCGATTCGCAGTCCTATCGGTATAGCACCGTAAGGCGTGAAACTGTCATGCCCCTCCAAGGATGACATCGATAGACTGATAGATAAGGCTGATAATACCAACAAGGGACTTTTCTCGATGACGAGTCGGACGAGTGAAACGTGTGAAAAGCCACCGGTCTTTTCAAGTGTTAAACGCCCCAACGGCCAGTAGTCCATCAATAAGAGGACAAAGGGCAGCGTAACCAGCATCGGTTTGGCCATGAGACCGAGAATAAAACACAAAAGAACAGCCAAATACCTGCCCGCTCCAGGCCGCGCGGCGTAGTACCCATAAGTCAGCAAAGTCAGAATCCAAAATAAACTGCTGAGTAGATTTTTACGCGCCGCCACCCAGGCGACAGATTCTACGCCAATCGGATGGATGGAAAAGAGGGCTGCCACAATAGCCGCCGGCCACACGCTTGTGGTCCATCGCCTTAAAACAAAAAAAAGAAGCAACGAATTGAGAATGTGCAAAAACATGTTGATTATCAAGCTATAACCGGCGTTAACGCCAAACATTTGCACATCCGACATATGAGACAGCCATGTGAGTGGATGCCAGTAAGTCCTGTTCTCTTTACTGATAGCCCAAGACCATTTCAGTCCATCGAGCGTCAAGCCATCCCGGACGTAGCGGTTGGATGTCACGTAGATATCGTCGTCAAAGTCGATGAAGTCATGATGTCGATCCTGCCAATAAATTGAAAGCGTCACGACGACAAGACACAAACAAATCAACGCTTCGACGCGGAAGTCCCGGTGCCTCAAGCGGTCTGTTCCACATTGTCGTGTAAAATAATTCACCGTATCATCGATCCTCTTCTTCACTATCGGTTACAGAGATTTATTGTGTATGGAATTTTCAACGCTGCTGCGAGTCAAAACGATGGTCGCAAACATCGCCAAGTACTTCATAACAGCCCCCAGGCACTCTTCTATGTGTTGCCAAAATTCAAACAATCTCCCGGGCACCGAGACGCGCATCGAGACACCTCCCGAAAGCAGATACCGAAAGGGGGTGTGCAGGCGTATGTCTCTTATGCGCCACTGAGGATACTCTTTTTCAAAACGAAACCGATCGCGTTCGAAGACGATCCAGGGCAATGCCGAGTTGGCCTCCGAAAGAGGTCCTCCAACCGGAATCTTCCAATCTGTCGAATCCGGATCGAATGGTTCATGGTGAAAGTACCGGTATATAAAACGTGACCAGGGTGTGTTCCATGGCTCGATCATCACGAGGACGCCGCCGGGCTTTATGCAGCGAGCGGCCTCTTTGAGAAATTGTTCTGAACGGGGCAAGTGGTGAAAGACATCGACCATGAAAATCGCTTCCAGGGACTTGTCTTTAAATGGTAACTCTTCACCGTCGAGCCTTAAGTCAACATTCGGTAAAGGCAGTATCTCGGTCGTTATGGCGCGCGGGAGAATTTTTTTAGAGAATCCACCTCCGGAACCCAATTCGACGATGCAACCGGCTCGTCGGCCCGGCAATATGTCATTTATAGCCGCATACCATTCAGTATAAAGCTTACGTAAAAATGTTTTTTCTCGAATAATCTGTGAGTGAAGAAGCGTTCTTTCCGGTGAGTCGATGCCAACACACCGGATTTCTTTATGTAATAATGTTTTGCCCAATCGGTTATTTCACTATTCGGTCGGTTATATGAATTTGATCCTTTGTGCGGCAAAGACGACCATTTTCAAAAGCAGTAGTCCGTGACGCCAACGATCAATATTCGTGTTACCGTAGCTTCGCGCCCGATAGCGTACCGGCATCTCGACTATTTTTAGATTTAACCTCGCTGCACCAAACAGAAGATCAAAATCGCCAAAGGGATCAAATTCACCGAAATAGGCGCGATTTTGAGCTATCAGGCGATAATGGGATTTGGTCAAGGCCTTTGTCCCGCAAAGGGTGTCCTTTATCGGCTGGTCGAGCATCCACGAGAAGGCCAAACTGAAAAATTTATTCCCCAAAATGTTGAAAAACCTCATTGACTGCTTTTCCAAAGGGTAGACGAGTCGCACCCCATTGACAAATTCACCCTTTCCGTCGACCAGGGCTTGGAAAAATCGCGCAAGATCCTCAGGGGGAACGGTCATGTCCGCATCCAAGATCATCAGGATGTCTCCTTCGGCCCTCTCGAAGCCGTGCCGCACGGCATCGCCCTTCCCTTTGCCCGTCTGGCGAAAAAGTCGGCATTTTTTTGATGGAAATGCTGCCATAGCGCGTTCGATGCGGTCATATGTATTGTCAACCGAATGACCTTCCACGAATATCAATTCCGTATCAGCTCCCATCCGGGGCACGCTTTCGATAATTTTTTCGATATTGCCCGCTTCGTTGCGCGCCGGGACGATGACCGATACGGAGGGCGTTTCGGTATTTAAAGACATCGATTTTTCGCGCTGCGGACGCGCGACGATGAAATTCGTCATATCAAACCAAGAAAACGGAGCGATCCGTGCAAGGTATCGGTTAATGAAATGAGATATGAAGCGGAGATTGAGAGGGATCAGAATAGCCGGTTGGCGTTTTATCACCTCAAAATCGGCCAATTGGAGAAGGTTCTTGGCATCATTGGGTGAAAACCAGTTCTGTTCCAACATCTCAGCGCCCAATTTCAGCTGCCCGACGACACCCAACGGTAAACGCCATAAATTATTATAGTAATTAAGCACCAGGCGTGTGCCCGGATGGCACATCGGTTTAATTTTTTCAAGTACAGTTTGAACATCCCAAAGATCGTTGATGAGATCAGATAGGATGATTGCATCAAAGATTCCGTTACATGGTAAAGCGTGCGCGTCCGCCCTGATAAAATGAAGTTGGGGGTATTTATTTCTCGCCCGACGGATCATGTTATCGGAAAAATCGATCCCGACGCCGAAAGAGGGGCGCAAGGCGGCCAGGAGGTCTCCGTGGCTGCACCCGATTTCGATTATTTTTTGGCCAGCCGGCACCAGCGATCGATAGTAATGTTCAATAAGATTATGATAAAAAGCGCCGATGCGCTTAGAATTATCCTTTCGTTCAGATACCCGGTCCCAATGGTTGATCCGGTCCTTACGATAGCATTCAGGAGTCAAAACGGTTTCATGCATTAGATTCCCGTCGGCGTCGCCCATAATGCCGTTTTCTCCTTCGGAACCTGTAATGAACTCGTATCCATCGATAGTCACTTCCGGGTCGTCGTGTGGTCAATGTGGGATTGGAATAACTGATCACGAAATGATTATAAGTATTTAAAGTTTATCAATATTTTGTACAAATGTCCAGTACAATCAGCTATTATTTCACCCGTTGACCTCCAAGGTATGCAGAATCGTTTTTTGAATTTAGCGGGTGATAGGAACGACTTCAAAGAAAGCGTACTTTTGGTTTCGTTTGAGGAGACGGGCGTAGTTACTAAAAAAATCGGCGATTTTTATTTGATCCGCATGTTCAAAAGTCTTGAGCCACTGATTGACAAGTTCCGTATTGGCGATAATGTGTGTGTATCCCTTGCTGAAAAACCTTTTCTGGATATCCCCTATCGTTCCCGCCTGAAGAACCGATTGAGTAAACCATGTTTCACCTGAAACCATGTGTCTGTCGCTGTAGTAAACTCGATTACCCATAAAAAGAGCCAGAATCACCTGATTGTCTGACAATTGTTGATTGGCGTATGTAAAGAGTGGGTATTCGGGCCGGTGGTAAGTGATGTATGAATCGCGGCTTACCTTACCGCTTAGATAACTGTACGGTTCGACAATGCGAAATTGATTTAATACATAATGAATATTCATGCCTAACGCGCTGATGACGACCGCATACAGTAAAAATCTGCCTAATAATAAGCGGCCGCGTTCAGCGAAAAAACGCTCTAAATTTTGGCATCCGAAAGCGGCCAAAATAATCAAGGGGGGTATGACAGGCGCAATATAGCGGATCCTTATGCTGGTCCTTAGAAAAGCAATGAGTATGAACAACCCGACAAAGACCGCGAGAAGTTTGAGATCCTTTTTCTGTCGTAACGAACGGCGGTTTACAGCGAAAAAAGCCATTATGGGGAGAATCAACAAAAACGGATTGAGTTTGCCATCGAAAAACTGCGGTTTATCGTCTTTGCCTTGAAAAAAGATGCGAATAGGTATGAACGCAATCTCAGCCCATGACTCCTTAAACATCATGCGCCGGATGGCAAAATGATTCCAATGCCCCACTTGGTATTGCACCTTTTTCTTTATCTCTGCAGGGACTTTTTCCGCAACGTCGTCCACAGCTTTTTGGAAATACCGATTATAGAGCGGATATATGGGGTTACCGGTCCAGATCGCATTTCTTATCATCCAGGGAGAAAACACCAGGATCGAGATAATTAAATAGAGTCCGGCGAAACCGATGGCCTTGGATTGGGCATATTGTTTGGTTCTCTCGGTTCGTAAATATACATATGGAGTAAACAAAGTGAGCAGAAACAGTATGATCAATCCGTTGTACTTCGTGCCGAGTGCCAATCCACAGAAAATGGCCGACAGCAAAAGATATTTGGCTTTGTATTCCAATTCTGCCCAGAGAAGCAGAAAAATCAACGCCGCAGCGGAGAAGAATACCAATCCCAGATCGACGTACACCGTTATCGATAGCTTGACGATGACCGGCAGACTCAAAAAAAACAGGGCGGCAAACAACGCATAGCGTGTGTTCAACCGTCTATTCAGATACCAAAATAGGAGACCGGCGGTGAACAGAGCAAACAAAAAATGGATGTATTTAGGCAGAATGTCGTTTCCGAAATAAAGTGGAATCAAATACAGTAAATCAAGGTTCATTGGATAATAGGAAAAAGCAATATGAGGCAATTCAATCATACCGCCGTGCTGAATATAGAGTTTGGGAATCGCCAGGTGATGTGTCAGGGCATCGCGACTTACGGGTGGAACGGAAGCCAGAAATCCGACACTGACGACCAAAAAGAGTATCAGGCCGATAAGGACGGCGATGGTGAATTGTTCCGATGTGCGAGATACCTTATGCATAATGTCATTCTATCCCGTTACTCGATAATACGTGCCAATATATGCGCAGGAATTTGGCTGTCATATACCTTTCCCTCGATGACAAAGCTCGGCGTACCGGAAATTCCGAACTTCAGCCCCGCAGCGATATCGCGATTCAGTTTGCGCAAATTGGACTTTGCATAGAGCCTATTCGGCGATATCGTTTTTTCTAACCCCAGCCTGTCAGAAATTGCCTTTACATCAATAACGTTTGTCTGTCGTGCCTGTACATACAGTTCGTTGTTAACCGGCCAGAATTTTCCTTCTGATTCAGCATGAATGGCCAAAAGGCTCAGTTTTCCGGAACCCTCGTGAAAGGGTATTTTCACAATCGGATTAAATTGTGAATCCATCGGAAAATGACGATGAATGAGTTTTATCTTTCCTGGATAACGATTCATAAGTTTGCGTAAAAAATTATGAGTCTTGTTGCACTGAAAGCACATGTAATCAGTAAATTCGGTGATAACCAATTCCGCATTTTCCGTTCCGATCCAAGGAAAACCTTCCGCTGTCTGACCGGTTTGCAAATTAACGGGAGTTTCAGCTGGTCGGTATTCCCAATAAGACGGGAAATAAAACCACAATACAGCAATGGAGATGGTAAAGGGCAACAGCATGGTGGCCGCCAAGCGCCACTGTTTTCCAATGAAAATAAAATCCTGTTTTAACGATTTCAGATAGCCGTCCGCATCGAATCGCCGTCGTATCAGCCACGCATAAAAGAGCAGCATAAAATTTATTGCATAACTGAGAATGCACATGATGCAATAGCTGCGGATATATACATACGATATGACAGCCAAAACAACACTATAGATGCTGTATAGCAGCGTGATAGCGCAAAATAACGACCACATCCGTCGACCGCCGGCATTCGTTCTGCGAACGAATACCAAAAGCATCAGCAAAAAAAGATATCCTATCACACCCCAAACCGGTACGGGTAATTGCCCCATGACAGCATAGCTGCTTTGGGATACGGTGTCGCAATTGATCGCCCGCGAAATGGCACAAAAGCTTTCGTAACCGATGTCGGTGTAAACCCGATAATGTGAAACGGCCAGATACAGGGAATCCGCCAGACCCGCTAAGGTAAGTATGGTCGTCGGCCAGAAATAGGCCCCAAACGCTAATGGGCGGATCAGTTTTTTGGGTTTGTTGTTCCCAATCTTCATGTCGTTATTGATCATCCCCTCCGCTCTGGCTCCGGAAAAAACTACCCTGCACATCTGCTATTCCCCATCGCTTGCCTTTGAACCATAAGGGATTCTCTTCCCAAGCTCCGCCGAAATGGCGATCAACAAATTATTGTAATCGTTTGGTGTAATGGAATTTTCTTTGGCTAATTCTTCTATGGTCAAGCGGATGTCATTAACGGTAGCCGAATCTACCAAAAATCGGCTTAAATCCTCCGCCCTCCTCTGGTCGCCTCGTCTTAGATATATATCGAGCAAGCGAATGTATATCTTGAGGTTTTCCGGATCGAGTTCGATGCCGATCTTAAACAATCTTTCCGCCGGATCGAATTTACCGATGACCGTTAGTGCGCGGCCGGCATTCACGTAGGCCGTCGCTTGGCGCGGGTTATTTCTCAGGTTTTCAAGAAAAACGAGCAGTGCTTTGTCAGGCTTCATCTGTTGAAGCAGGATAGTTCCTTTCAGATTCAGATAGTCACTTTTTTTCGGGTTGCGTGCGAGTAACTCGTCGACGTGTTTCATGGCCGAATTCAATTTTTCCTGCATGGTAAGTGTCTCTGCCAAACGGTAACGAAGGAACGCCTTTTTCGGTGCGATTTCATGCGCTTTCTGGTAGTAGGTTTCAGCGAGATCGTATCGTCCGGTCCGGTAGTGGATGTTGGCGATGTTACCGTATAGCCAGGCCCTGTGGGAACGTCGATGCATTTTTAAATTGTCGGCTCTCAGATAGAGCTTGAGGGCCTCGTCAAGACGGCCGTTGTTATCATAAAGCGCCATGGCAAGGTTATGAACCGGTCTGTGCATCGATGGCGCCTTGCGACGGGCATCCGACCACAGGGACACCTCGCTTGACCATACCTTGTTTCTCAAATACGTCGCGATGCCAAAACTCGAGATCAGGCAAATCCCCAGACCGAAAACGACCCAATAGAGAAACGGTTGACGTTTTTTATAACGGTTCAGTAGCCATAGTACACCTGCTGCAACCGGTGCGAAAAGAAACATGGAAGGCAGGTAATTACGGTGTTCGAAAGCCATTTCGAGCGGTACAAAAGATGATTCGATCGCATGATTTATAAAGAAAAACAGAAGGGCAAAACAGAGCAGCGGCCGGCGCTGTATTTTCGAAACGGCTCCGAAGATCAAAACGATGACAAAAAGAATCGCCGGTAATGTGATCCAAGGATGAATCAAAGACGTCGATATCGCGAAATCATGTTCGATCGATAATCGTGCCGGGTGCGGAAAGAAAATCTGAGTTAAATAATAAAGTAAAACTCTCGGTTGGGTCATCAACCTTTCCCATGGTGTAAAAAAACGATCGCTGTAACCGGTAAAAATCGCCAGTGGGTTTTTTCCAAGAAAGATGACAATCCCGAAAATACCGATCAGTAAAGTGCCTGCTGCAAAAAAAAGCAGATACCGCTTCCGGGTGTGAAAATCGCTGAGGTTTTTGAAAAAAGCGGCCTCGACTAGGATGAGAACTAAAGGCAGAAGGATCGCGTTTTCCTTAGAAGCCAGAGCAAGCAGCCAACTTATGGCGCAAAGTGCAAAAAACAGGTATCGGTATCGTGGCTTTTTGATAAGCCGCGCTCGAAGATAGAAGAAGATACCACCGATACAAAAAAGAGCGGCCAATAGTGTCATACGCTGCACAATGTATGTAACTGCCTGGGTCTGGACAGGGTTAATGGCCCACAAGACCGCTGTCAGGAGAGAAATAAAATATGCGTCATTTGTAGATGTCTTCCCCCGCATGACTGGTGTTTGGAAAAGGCACAATAGCGTATGAAAAAGGATAATTGCAGTAACGAAATGGAGCAGAATGTTGACGATGTGGTAACCAAAGAAATCACTTTGCCCGATGTACCAGTTTAGAGCAAAACTTAGATAAACGAGGGGCCGCCAGATGCGTTGTGCGTCAGGATGGTGGATCGCTCGGCTCAGCGACGGCAAACTGATTTCAGAAATATGAACCTTGTCGTTATCGACAATGCTGTGACGATCGTCAAAATGCCACCCGGCATGAAATGTGTTGCTGTAAACCAATAAAATCAGAACAAAAAGAAATGTGAATGCACGGCGGGTAATCGATCTTTCTATGCAGGCGAAGGAGAGTTTCATTTTTCTTTTAGGGAGCTAAATGGGGCCGAATCGAATATTGTCTTGATGAGATCTGGCACGGTTGACGTCGGTTACCCGCAGAGTTCAAGGGATTTAAACTGAACTCACGATCGGCGCCAGGCACAAAGTGATAGGGAAATCTGTCGTATTTGCCTTTCGCCTAATAGAGTTGGCTCTTCAATGCCCCATCACAAATTCATGTCGTTCAGAAACGTTCTGACCAAAATAGGTGTATGGCCCGTTCCGATGTTATTGTAGACCTTTGGCCTCCAGGTTCGAATCGCCGGCCAAATATCCCATTTTCTTTGCGATGAGGGGTCGTAATTCTGTGAATGAAAAATTGGCGAACTCGTAATGGTTTTCTACCTTGTTTAAATATTTTTCGACATGCTCTGGTGCCACCCGTTCGAAAAACGCGTCGAGGTGAGCCTGACTCAGGGCGTTGTCACCCATATTGGCGCAGGAATTGGCGAGCAGAAGTTGAATCACAGGATCTTCGGGTCGCAAAGACTCCGCCATCAGATAGAAACGATAAGCCTTTTTAGCGTGACCCGTCATATGGAATGCCGAACCCAAATACAATAGACTTTGCCAATCGCTTGAATTCACACGAATACTTTTACGAAGAAATCCCATTGCCTCATCGGGTTTGTTTTCCTGCAGCAACATGAAGCCTTTCAAGCGCATACAATTCGGATCGGATGGCTTTTTATCGATAACCACAGACAAGGTTTCGCCAGCTTCATCCAAATTCCCCATGTGGGTTTGAGTCAAAGCAAGACGATAGTATGCCTGTTTGTATTTCGGGTATGACGCGATGGCCTTTTTCCAGTATTCAGCCGCCTTGGCGTATTCACCGCGGGTGAAATGTATGCTGGCGATATTATTCAAGCTCAGCGTTTTTTCGTATACATTCTGGCTGCTGCGGTCGAGTCCGCGCTGGTAAAGAAACAGTGCGGCATCATAATTCCCACTTTTTTCGTAGTGCTGATAAGCCAATTCATGGTGTGCGCGGATCGAATTCGGTGCTTTCGCCAAAGTATCTTCCCACAATGTCTTTTCATTGGCCCAGGCCTGATTTCGAATATATGTTCCGGTGCCGAAACCAACGACCAGCAAAGCCAACCCTGAAATCATGACACGGCTCATCAATACGTTTGAACACTCATAAAATCGAATAAGCCGCATGATCCCGGCAGCGACGGGCAAAAATATAAAAAGCGACGGAAGATAGTTGCGGTGTTCAAAGACCAATTCCAGTCCGATCACAGTGGATTCAATCAGATGATTGATCAAAAAAAACAGGATCGCAAAACTCAATAGCGGTCGTGAAACCATCCATTTCATTCCGAGGCCGGCAAGGGTCAAAATGATCAATAGACTCGGCAGCGTCGTCCATGGTTCTATCAGGGACTTGGATACAGCGATGTCATGATATATAGAAAGCCGGGTGGGGGCAGGATAAAGGATTTGGGAAAGATAGTGCACCAATACCCTGGTTTCAGTCAACAGGCGCTGGAGAGGTGTGAAGGTCCGATGGGGATAGCCATTCAGAAACCCGAAGGGGTTGCCGAAGGCGACAGCACCTAAAACGACGACCGCGGCTATTCCGACAGTCAGCAGCAGCACCAATAACCTTAACTCCTTAGGATTTCGGCAGTCGCGAAAGAAGGTGAATTCAACGAGCAGCAGTGCCAGCGGCAGCAGCGCGGCATTTTCTTTACTCATGATGGCCAGAAAATAACAGCAGCCGCATCCGATGATAAGCGAAAATCTGCGCATAGGCGTTGCTGCAAGGCGGGCAGCAAGGTAGCAATAAAGCCCGAGGATGTAGAACATGGTCGCCATCGAGGCCATCCTCTGAACAATATACGTGACAGCTTGAGTCTGAATGGGGTTTGCGGCCCAGAGAGCGGCCGTCAGAAGAGCAATCCAAAATGCATCCTTTTGAGGTCGCTGAGAAAGTATGGGTGTTTTGAATAATTTTATAACGGTTATAAAGAGCAAAAACGCCGTAACCGAGTGAACGGCAATATTCACTAAATGATATCCAACGACATTCTTACCCCCGAAATAGGCATTGAGGGCAAATGAAAAGAAAGCGGCAGAGCGATAAGGTTTGCGTTTGCCTTCGGGTGACGCAAAAAATGTCTGATAAAGTGTTGCCGGTTGAAGATCCTTTATCTGGACCCGGGGATTGCTTTCGACGTTTTGATAATCATCGAGGTGCCAGGACGCCTGGAAAGAATTGCTGTTGATGAGGAAACACAAAGCCGCAAGTAGTCCAAGAGCAATGATGCCCTTCGAATATATGCGCGGAATTTTATTGGACTGAAATTTCGCGCAAAGAAAAGTGATCATTGAGGTATGATGATATTGGCTGATGTGTACATTTGTATCTGTATCACCTTTTGGTAATTGGGTTATATTTTATCATTATTCCCGGCTGAACGCCATCATTGCATGCCTTTTTAAGAAAAAAGGGGGGGATAAGATCCCCCCCTTTTTTCATGCGATATGATTTCTGATGTATTGACTATTGCCAGTACCCTTGCGTACCACCCATGGTTTTGGTGTACAAATCGCCTCTGGGGCAGCGGTCGGAATCGTCGGTGACCTCGATAAATGTCGTCCGTTGGGTTGTATCCTCAGTAATCGTTATACTGGTTGTGCTATTATTGACGGAGAGCTGTTCTGTAGCGATCAAGTCATCCACGCTCG
>Ga0272441_10014003_pt1 | contig 11448 bp, 7 predicted proteins | sample SSMProp6N_FD_193582 | JGI IMG/M metagenome (GOLD analysis project Ga0272441, IMG submission 193582) | Marine sediment archaeal communities from Little Sippewissett salt marsh, Falmouth, MA, United States - SSM-Prop-6N | ecosystem: Environmental > Aquatic > Marine > Wetlands > Sediment ... | reverse complement strand
CGAGAACCGTCGTCGCTGTCGTCTCATGGACCGTTCCTCCTTTGGGGCACTATACTAACCACCCCAGGGGGATTGTCCAGTTCCGACTGAAGCATGACACTCGCGGATGATCGCTTCGGCGGTCTGGGGGGTGAGGGCTTTGTCCTTGGGTGCCCGGCGGAGGGCGGAGAAGCACTCGCGGATCTTCTCCTTGAACTTGTCGGCCATCATGCCGGTGATGGCCTTCTCGCCCACCTCCTCGCTGAAGGTCTTCGCGATCTCCCAGAGGAGCTTGAGGAAGACAGCAATCAGGATTTCCACTGGGCGGCCCCTCCCAGAGGCGGTGTCGGGTGCCCTGCCGACGGACCTTGCTGAGGTGGTGAGCATAGCGGAAACGGCGGGCTGGCGCAAGGGGGTGCTGCTGCGCGCTCGTGATCTTCGACACCAGGACACCAAGACTCAAAGGCACGAAGGAGACTCAGAGCGGAGGAAGAGAGGCCAGACAACCCCTGCTCCACTTCTTCTCTTCTTGGTGTCTTCGAGTCTTGGTGTCTTGGTGTTCCTCTTCCCCTCCTCCCTGCATCAGCGAAGGAAGCCAGGCCCAGGATCACATGGAACCGCGCCGAAGCCGAGGATCAAATGCGAGGATGCCTTGGGCGATGGGGATCGCAACTGCGGCCAGTGGCGACGCGGGCCGGCCCCTATGGGGACGCGGAGCGTCCGGGAACGGCGTCCCCACGCGGAGCGTAGGGACGAGGATGGGTGGGGAGCGTGGGGACGAGAAGGAGAGAGGCCAGACAGCCCTGCTCCAGGTCTTCTCTTCTTGGTGTCTTGGAGTCTTGGTCTCTTGGCACCCGTACCGCTTTGTGCTACACTCGGCGCCTGGCACTGCATAAGGAGCCGCCTGTGAGCAAATCGCGTGTCACCGTGTTTGGTGCGGGCAGCCGCATGATGTGCGACGAGCGTGTGGGGATCGCTATCCTCGAGGAGCTTGCCAGGAAGCCGTTGCCGCCAGGTGTCGCACTCCGCGAGACGGGCACGGATGGCTACGGCCTGGTCAATGACCTCGAGGACACCGACGCGGCGATCATCGTGGACTGTGCGGACATGGGCAAGGCGCCGGGCACGGTGCTTGCCTTCTCGCCCGAGGAGGTGGAGAGCACGCTCGAGGATCGCCGGATCACCGTCCACTCGATCAACCTGCTCGGGGTCGTCCAGCTCGCCCAGCAGCTCGGCTGTTCGGCGAGCATCCGCATCGTGGGCATTCAGCCGGAGCGGGTGGAGATGGGCGAGGAACTGAGCGATATCGTGGCCGCCGCCGTGCCGGGCGCCGTGGAGCTGGTCGAGCGCGAGATCCGCACGGCACTCGAGGCCGAGGCGTAGCCCCGCCCTCCCCCACATCCCTCGCAAGGTGCTTCTATGAGACCCACGATCCTGCTCGCCCTGTGGTGCACACTATCGCTCGGAGGCGAGTTCAGAGCCCTCGTCGGCTGGGAGTTCGCCACGGCCGGCGATGCCCAGGGCTGGCAGCCCTCCGGCAGCCACATGGCCGACGTGCGGGTGGCGGACGGGTGCATCTCGGCACGCGTGGTCGACTGGGATCCCTTCCTCACAAGCCCCGTGTTCGACATCCCGGCACGCCACACCCAGTGGGTCGAGACGCGGGTGCGCGCCACCCACTCGGGCGACGCGGAGTTCTTCTGGACGAACACGCTGAAGACGCGCTATGCGGGGTTTTCGCCAGGCAAGGAGACGCGCTTCCGCATCGTGGGCGACGGGCAGTGGCACGTCTATCGCGTCCGGTGCTTCTGGGCGCCCGAGAAGAGGATCATCCGCCTCCGCTTCGACCTGCCCCGCGACAAGGGTACCTACGAGATCGACTACGTGCGCATCATGCAAGCCGCCGGGGCCGACGCGCCCGTCGAGCCCGTGTGGGGCTTCGAGCGCGACGCCGAGGGCTGGGGGCACGAGGAAGCCGGCAAGCCGCTCGCGGTGGAGGACGGGTGCCTCGTCGTGCCGCCAGGCCGCGTAGCGTCGCGCCTCGTCGGGCCGGCGGTGGCTATTCGAGCCGCCGAGAAGCCCTTCCTGAGCATCCGGATGGCCGTGAACAAGGGGAACGCGGCCACCGTGGGGTTCGCGAACGACGCGGACTCGGGCTGGCACACCCAGCAGCTCGCCCTGTGCCCCGACGGACGGCCACACTGGTACCTGGTGGACATGAGCGGGAACGCGACGTGGCGGAGCGTGGTCCGGCTCCTCACGCTGGAACCCAGTGATGCTGCGGGTGCAGAGGCGCGCATCGACTCGATGCGCATCGGGAGTGCTCCGGCGGGTGCGGCAGAGCTGCTGGCGCGCGGGTTCGGCATCGCCGACGGCCTGCCGCGGGCAGGCCAGCGCCTCGCCCTGGCCACCACGCTGACGAATCGGGGGGCCGGCGTGGCACGCGACGTGCGCTTCCGCCTGGAACTGCCCGACGGCCTTGCGCTGGGGAAGCCAACACAGGGCAGCCTCGGCGACCTGTGGTACGGCGAGACGCGCGTGGTCGAGTGGCCCGTGCGCGCCGAGGCACCCGTGCAGGGCAAGGCGAAGCTCACCGTGTCCGCAACGGGCCTGGCGCCTCTCACCACGGAGGCCGCGGTCGACATCGGGCCGACCCTGGGCCTGCCCCGCGCCCACGCAGTGCCCGAGCCGAAGCCGGCACGTACGGACTACCAGGTGGGCGCCTACTATTTCCCTGGCTTCCCCACGTGGGCGAAGTGGCGCCCCATCGCCGACTTCCCGGAACGCAAGCCGCTCCTCGGCTGGTACGACGAGAGCCTGCCCGAGGTGGCCGACTGGCAGATCAAGTGGGCCGTCGAGCACGGCGTCTCGTTCTTCGCCGTCGACTGGTACTGGTGCCAGGGTGCCCGCCACCTCGAACACTGGCTCCACGACGCCTACTTCAAGGCCCGCTACCGCCGCTACCTCAAGTTCTGCCTCCTGTGGGCGAACCACAATCCGCCGGGAACATCGTCCGAGGCCGACCTGCTGGCGGTGACGGACTACTGGCTCGAGCACTACTTCCACCGCCCTGAGTATCTGAAGGTCGACGGCAAGCCCGTGGTCATCATCTTCAGCACGCATCGGCTCACGCAGGATCTGGGCTCGAAGGCATTGGGCGTCGCGTTCGGCAAGATGCAGGAGCGGTGCAAGGCTGCGGGGCTCAAGGGGATCTGCCTGGTCGCGTGCACAGGGTCGAGCCGGGGCACCATCGAGCGCCTGAAGGCGGAGGGCTACAGCGCCATCTCGGGCTACAACTACGCGAGTCTCGGGTCGGGCAACCGGCTCTGGGCGCCCTACTCGGCGCTCATCGATGGCTACCGCGAGCTGTGGAACACCGCCGCCGATCACCGCATCCTCAAGGAAATTCCCGCTCTCAGCGGCGGCTGGGACTCCCGGCCCTGGCACGGGCCGGGTGCCCGCGTGCGCCACGACCGCACCCCCGAGCTCTTCGAGCGCCACTGCCGCGAAGCCAAGGCTTTCCTCGACCGTCGGGACGGCGAGATGCCTCCCCCTCTCAAGATGTGCATCGCGGAGGCGTGGAACGAATGGGGCGAGGGCTCCTACATCGGCCCCCACCGCGAGCACGGCTTCGGCTACCTGGAGGCGATACGCACGGTCTTCGCGCCCAACTCGCCGAAGCCGCAGCCCCTGACGCCGCGCGACGTGGGCCTCGGCCCCTACGACTGCCCCAGGCCAGATTGGGCCGCGCCGAGAACGGCGTGGGACCTCACGCGAGCCGAACACCGCAGCGACTGGCGCATCGGCGCCCAGGCCACGCCCGATGCCTCCCGTCCTGGCCTGGCCGGCACGTCGACGGGCAACGACCCCATCATCGGCGGCCCGGTGGTGCGCATCGCGGCCGAGACCTTCCCCTGGCTGTGCATCGAGATGAGCACCACGGTGCCCACCACGGTGCAGCTATTCTGGGCTGCCACCACAGGCCCCGTCTCGGAGGGCAGGAGCGTGCGGTTCCAGTCCGTGGGGAACAAGGCTCTCCAGACCCACTGGGTCCGCCTCTCGGATGTGGCTTCGTGGGGCGGCCTCGTGACGGGCCTGCGGCTCGACCCCGCCTCCGCCACGGGGGTGGGCTTCGAGGTCCGGGCCATCCGGTTCGCACGCCAGCGCCCCTGACGCCGCGCGCAGGCCCGCCCCCCCACTTCGCATCGCGGCAATTGAACGGGGCGCCCCGATCTGCTACAATCCGGTGGGCACCGCAACGTTGGAGAAGAGCACCGATGGCACACGTGTGCAAGATCCAGGAGGCGGTCGACGAGATGCTGGCCGGCGCCATGGTCATCCTCGTGGACGACGAGAATCGCGAGAACGAGGGCGACCTTGTGATGGCCGCCGAGAAGGTGACGCCGGAGGCCATCGCGTTCATGGCCAAGCACGGCAGCGGGCTGATCTGCCTGGCGCTTGCCCCGGAGCGGGTGGAGCAGCTCGGGCTGCCCCTCCAGCCCCGCCGCGGCCCGAGCCGCTACGGCACGGCCTTCACGGTCTCGATCGAGGCCCGCGAGGGCATCTCGACGGGCATCTCGGCACACGACCGCGCCACCACCATCCTGGCCGCGGCACACCCCGACGCCAAGCCACTGGACCTGTGCACTCCCGGCCACATCTTCCCCCTGCGCGCCCGCGAAGGCGGCGTGCTCGCCCGCGCCGGCCAAACGGAGGGGTCGGTGGACCTGTGCCGCTGTGCTGGCCTGGAGCCCGCCGCCGTCATCTGCGAGATCATGAACGACGACGGGACCATGGCCCGCCTTCCCGAGCTTCGGGAGTTCGCAAGCCGTCACGGGCTCAGGATTTGCACGGTGGCCGACGTCATCGAGCACCGCCGCCGCACCGAGACGCTGGTGGAGCGGGCAGTGAGTCGCGTGAGCCTGCCCACTCTGTGGGGCCAGTTCGAGCTCATGTGCTACGAAAGCAAGGTGGATGCCCAGCCGCACCTGGCTCTCACCAGGGGCCTCGTGTACGACGCTGACGGCGAGCCTCAGCCCATCGACGAGCCGGTGCTCGTGCGCGTGCATTCCGAATGCATCACGGGCGACACGTTCGGGAGCCTGCGCTGCGACTGTGGCCCGCAGCTCCACGCGGCGTTTGAGCGCATCGAGGAGGAGGGCCGCGGCGTGCTCCTGTACATGCGCCAGGAGGGGCGCGGCATCGGTCTGACCAATAAGCTCAAGGCCTACCTGCTCCAGGAAGACGGGGCCGACACGGTGGAGGCCAACGAGCGTCTCGGCTTCGAGGCCGACCTGCGCGACTACGGCATCGGCGCCCAGATCCTCCGCGATCTCGGCCTGCGCAAGATCCGCCTGCTGACCAATAACCCGAAGAAGCTCCACGCCCTGACAGGATTCGGCCTCGAGGTCGTCGAGCAGGTGCCCCTCGACATCCAGCCCAACCAGTACAACCGCCACTACCTCGAGACCAAGAAGAAGAAGTTCGGCCACACACTCCGCGTCGACTAGCCCGCATCTCTGACCAGACCTTGACGTGAGCGCCGCATCTCCTGAACAGAGAAGTGGATAGCACCAGAGCCCAAGACGGGACGCGCAGGCAGTCTGCGCGTGCCGAGTGCGCCGATTCTCGTCTTCAGGCAAAGCCGCACACGCGATCCGCCGTACGGCGGACACTGGCAGCAAGACCTGGTGAGAGGTGCGGGCTAGCTCCCTGTGCGCAGGGCTTTCCTGCCATTCTGGCAGCCACGCCGTGCACCATGGGGGCGCAGCCTCTGACGCAAGCTGCCACGAGATGGACGGTTATGGATTCCGCTCACGATTCCGATCGTTGGCACAACGTTTGCACCTCCAATGCAGTCCGGATTGTGGCTGCCAAATGTGACACGCCGGGCTGCGGCACAGCTTCGCCCAGGTGCGGCCCTGCAACCGCCGACAGGAGAACAGAATGGCCTCGAAGAAAATCATCGGGATCGACTTGGGCACCACCAACTCCGTCGTTGCCGTGATGGAGGGTGGGGAACCCAAGGTCATCACCAATGCCGACGGTGCGCGCATCACGCCTTCCGTGGTGGCGTTCACCGACCGCGGCGAGCGGCTGGTGGGCGTGCAGGCCAAGCGCCAGGCCATCACGAACTCCCAGAACACGGTCTACTCGATCAAGCGCTTCATGGGCCGCCGCCACAACGAGGTGAGCTCGGAAGAGAAGATCGTGCCCTACAAGATCGTGGGCGGCCCACAGGAGCTCGTCAAGGTGCACGCGGCGGACAAGGACTACACGCCGCCCGAGATCTCGGCGATGGTGCTGCGCAACCTGGCCGACGCCGCCGAGGACTACCTGGGCGAGAAGGTCGAGGCCGCGGTGATCACCGTGCCGGCCTACTTCAACGACAGCCAGCGTCAGGCCACAAAGGACGCAGGCGAGATCGCGGGGCTGAAGGTCAAGCGCATCATCAACGAGCCCACCGCCGCCTCGCTGGCCTACGGGCTGGACAAGGAGAAGAACGAGAAGATCGCGGTCTTCGACCTGGGCGGCGGCACGTTCGACATCTCGATCCTCGACGTTGGCGACGGGGTGTTCGAGGTCCTCTCGACCAACGGCGACACCCACCTGGGCGGCGACGACTTCGACCAGGTGCTCATCGACTACATCGCCGACGAATTCAAGAAAGAGAACGGCATCGACCTGCGCCAGGACCAGATGGCCCTTCAGCGCCTCAAGGAGGCAGCCGAGAAGGCCAAGTGTGAGCTCTCCACCTCGCTGACCACCGACCTGAACCTGCCGTTCATCACCGCCGACGCCTCCGGGCCGAAGCATCTGCACATGACGCTCACCCGTGCCAAGCTCGAGCAGCTCGTCGACCACCTCGTGGACCGTACGCGCAAGCCGTGCGAGCGGGCCATCGCGGATGCCAAGATCGGGGCGAAGGACATCGACGAGGTGATCCTCGTGGGCGGCTCCACGCGGATGCCCTGCGTGCAGGCGATGGTCAAGGAGATCTTCGGCCGCGAGCCCCACAAGGGCGTCAACCCCGACGAGGTGGTCGCCGTCGGCGCCGCCATCCAGGGCGGCATCCTGGCCGGCGAGGTCGACGACGTGGTGCTCCTCGACGTGACCCCCCTGTCGCTCGGCATCGAGACTCTCGGCGGCGTGATGACGAAACTGATCGAGCGCAACACCACCATCCCCACGAAGAAGACCGAGATCTTCTCGACCGCGAGCGACAACCAGCCGGCGGTGGACATCCACGTGCTCCAGGGCGAGCGCGAGATGGCGGGCAACAACCGCCCGCTCGGCCGTTTCCAGCTCACCGGCATCCCGCCCGCACCGCGCGGCATGCCCCAGATCGAGGTCTCGTTCGACATCGATGCCAACGGCATCCTCAACGTCTCGGCCAAGGACCTCGGCACCGGCAAAGAGCAGAAGATCGAGATCAAGTCGTCCTCCGGCCTCTCCAAGGAAGAGATCGAGAAGATGAAGACCGAGGCCGAGGACCACGCCGACGAGGACCGCCAGAAGCGCGAACTCGTCGAGGAAAAAAACCGCGCCGAGCAGATCGCATATGCCGCACGCAAGGCCCTAAAGGACCACGGCGACAAGGTCTCCGAGGAGGACCAGAAGGCCATCGAGCAAGCCTGCGACAACGTGGACAAGGTCCGCGAGCAGGACGACGTGGCCGAGGTGCGCCGGGCCATCGAGGAGCTCGAACAGGCGATGCACAAGCTCTCCCAGGCCCTCTACGAGGAAGTGGCCAAGGAGCGCGCCGAACAGCAGGCCGCCGAAGCCGAGACCGAAGGCCCCGCCGAGGGCGAAGAGGAGGCTGCTCCCAAGGATGACGACGACGTCATCGACGCGGAGTACGAGGTCAAGGACGACGATTCGTAATCCGCAGCGCCCGGCCGAGCCCCCGTGGCGGCTGCTCTGCGACACCCGATCGTGCTCAATCCCGCGCGAGACCCGCTATCCCGCCTGGCCCGCATTTCTCACCAGGTCTGGGCGTGAACGCAGCATCTCGTGAGTGGAACAGGAGATGGCGTGACGTGCCAGGGACCGCTCCCAGACAGGCTGCGCGTGCCCAGTGCGCCGATTCCCGTCTCAGGCAAGGACGCACACGCGAGCTTCCGCACGCGTATCCATAGTGGATACGTCGAGGACAGCTCGCACGGAGGACGCCGCCTGAGGCGAGAAGCGACCACTGGCGGCCAGAGCTGGTGAGAAATGCGGGCTAGAAGGGGTCCGTGCGCACAGGGAACGGAGGGAACCACCATGGCACTGCGCTTCGACCGACTGACGATCAAGGCTCGCGAGGCCGTCCAGGCCGGGCAGGATCTGGCCACCGACGCGGGCCACCAGGAGATCGACGGCATCCATCTGCTCGCCGCGCTGCTGGCACAGAAGGAAGGCGTGGTTCCCGCGCTGCTCCAGCGGCTCGGGGCCGACCGCGCGGCCATCCTCCAAGGCATCCAGGACGAGTTGGAGCGTCGCCCGAAGGTCTCCGGGGGCCAGCACTACCTGAGCCAGACCCTCCAGGTGGCCTTCGACAAGGCGTGGGAGGAGGCCCGCAGGCTCAAGGACGAGTACATCTCGGGCGAGCACCTGCTCGTGGCACTGGCCATGGACACTTCGGCGCCCGCGGGTGCGGTGCTGCGGCGCGCGGGCGTGACGCCCGACGCCGTGTTCCAGGCACTCGAGGAGGTTCGCGGGGGGCAGCGTGTGACCGACGAGAACCCCGAGGACAAGTACCAGGCCCTCCAGCGGTTCAGCCGCGACCTGGTGGAGCTGGCGCGCCAGGGCAAGCTCGACCCGGTGATCGGGCGCGACGACGAGGTGCGCCGAGTCATTCAGGTGCTCTCGCGCCGCACGAAGAACAACCCCGTGCTCATCGGGGAGCCTGGCGTGGGCAAGACGGCCATCGTGGAAGGGCTCGCCCAACGCATCGTGGAGGGCGACGTGCCCGACGGCCTCAAGGACAAGCGGGTGCTGGCGCTCGACATCGGGGCCCTCGTCGCGGGCTCGAAGTATCGCGGCGAGTTCGAGGACCGCCTCAAGGCCGTGCTGCGCGAGGTAGCGGAAGCCGAGGGCGCGGTGATCCTCTTCATCGATGAGCTCCACACCGTGGTCGGAGCGGGGGCCGCCGAGGGGGCCGTGGACGCGTCGAACATGCTCAAGCCGGCCCTGGCCCGCGGCGAGCTGCGCTGCGTGGGCGCCACCACCCTCGACGAATATCGCAAGCACATCGAGAAGGATGCCGCCCTCGAGCGGCGCTTCCAGCCCGTCTACGTGGGCGAGCCCTCCGTGCAGGACACCATCGGCATCCTGCGCGGCCTCAAGGAGCGCTACGAGGCCCACCACGGCGTGCGTATCCAAGACGGTGCGCTTGTGACCGCCGCCACGCTGTCCCACCGCTACATCACGGAGCGCTTCCTGCCCGACAAGGCGATCGACCTGATCGACGAGGCCTCCTCGAAGCTGCGCATGGAGATCGACAGCAAGCCGGCCGAGGTGGACCAGGTGGAGCGGCGCGTCCGCCAGCTCGAGATCGAGCGCGAGGCCCTCCGCAAGGAGAAGGACAAGGCGTCGAAGGAGCGGCTGGAGAGTGTCGTCCAGCAGATCGCCAACCTGAACGAGGAGCTGGTCGGCCTCACTGCCCACTGGGAGAGCGAGAAGGCGCTGCTCAAGGACATCGAGGACATCCAGCACGCGCTCGAGGCAGCCAACGCGGAGCTCCAGAAGGCCCAGCGCCAGGGCGAGCTCGAGCGCGCCGCCGAGTTGCGCTATGGCACGACACCGCAGCTCCAGGCCGACCTCGACCGCAAGAGCGAGGAGCTCGCCGAGCTCCAGCAGGACAAGTCGATGCTCAAGAAGGAGGTCGATTCCGAGGACATTGCGGAGATCGTCTCGAAGTGGACAGGGGTGCCGGTCACCCGGCTCCTGGAAGGCGAGCGCGAGAAGCTCGTGCGAATGGAGGATCGCCTCAAGGTCCGCATCGTGGGTCAGGACGATGCGATCGAGGCCGTCTCGAACGCCGTCCGCCGGGCACGCTCAGGCCTCCAGGATCCCCGCCGCCCCATCGGCTCGTTCCTCTTCCTCGGCCCCACCGGTGTGGGCAAGACCGAGCTGTGCAAGGCGCTGGCCGAGTTCCTCTTCGACGACGAGGACGCGATGGTGCGGATCGACATGTCCGAGTTCATGGAGAAGCACTCGGTGGCGCGTCTCATCGGCGCCCCGCCGGGCTACGTGGGCTACGAGGAGGGCGGCCGCCTCACCGAGGCCATCCGCCGACGCCCCTACGCCGTGATTCTGCTCGATGAGATCGAGAAGGCGCACCGCGAGGTCTTCAACATCCTCCTCCAGGTGCTCGACGACGGCCGCCTGACCGACGGCCACGGCCGCACGGTCGACTTCAGCAACACGGTGGTGATCATGACCTCGAACATCGGGAGCCAGTGGATTCGGGATCTTGCGGGGGAGGAGAACGAGCAGAAGATGCGGGCGCGCGTCACCGAGACGCTTCAGCACGAGTTCGTGCCCGAGTTCCTCAACCGCATCGACGAGACGGTTGTTTTCCATCCACTCAGCCGCGACCACATCAAGGCCATCGTGGACCTCCAGCTCGGCGAGCTTCAGCGCCGCCTCGCCACGCAACGGCTGGCCATCGAGCTCACCGATGCCGCCAAGGAGCGCCTGGCCAGCGAGGGCTACGACCCCGTCTACGGCGCCCGCCCGCTGCGCCGCGCCATCCAGCAGCGCATCGAGAACCCGCTGGCCCTCCGCATCCTGGAGGGCGACTACGCCGAAGGCCAAACCATCCGCGTGGACGCGGGGCCCGATGGCTTCAACTTCATTTGAGCTCCCCTGAGCGCCCGTTTGAAGGCCCAAGAGAGAAGCGCCCTGACCTTTCGGGTCAGGGCGCTTGGGTTTGCGTGCTCGTCTCTGCGCTCGACTATTTCCTGCGGCGCCTACGAACCAGCGCGAGCACACCAAGGCCCAGAAGGCTCAGCGTCGCCGGTTCGGGTACAATGCCCGTGACGAAGGAGTCGAACCGTCCATCGCTCGCAAAGCTCGACGACGTTGAGGCGAACGAACAGACGATCGAATCGACCTGCGTGAAATCTGCGGAGCCCGTCATGCTCGCGAATGGCATCGTGCTCCACTCATCAAGCGTCAAACTCGGGATCTGCACTGTGCCAGTGGACACAGCGTTACTCGTGTCCGTCACGGTCACAGTCCAATCCACAGCGATGTTGAGAGCCAGCACCTTGATATTGAAGTGCTGCTCAGCGACGATGTCTATGCCGCCGAGGCCCGCGCTTCCCGGGCCGTCGTAGATCACGTCCAACTGGCTCGACACCGTCACGTCATTGCTGTAAGTGAGCTCGGCAAGGCTCGGTGAAACACTTCCGTTCGCCACCCGCGGACTCGAGCCCCCGTTGACTGTGAGGAACATCTCGCGGTGGCCTCCCAGGACCG
>Ga0272441_10014002_pt1 | contig 11449 bp, 14 predicted proteins | sample SSMProp6N_FD_193582 | JGI IMG/M metagenome (GOLD analysis project Ga0272441, IMG submission 193582) | Marine sediment archaeal communities from Little Sippewissett salt marsh, Falmouth, MA, United States - SSM-Prop-6N | ecosystem: Environmental > Aquatic > Marine > Wetlands > Sediment ... | reverse complement strand
CGGTCAAGATCTGCGCCACGGTCATGTACAGCTCATCGATATCCGGGCGTTCTTCGCGGTCCACCTTGATATTGATGAAGCTCTCGTTCATCAGTCGGGCTACCTCTGTGTCTTCGAATGACTCGTGCTCCATCACGTGGCACCAGTGACAGGTGGCGTATCCAATGGACAGGAAGATCGGCCGGTCCAGCCTGCGGGCTTCCCCGAAAGCCTCCTCCGCCCACGGGTACCAGTCTACCGGATTGTCGGCGTGCTGGAGCAGATAGGGGCTTGCTTCGTACTGAAGGCGGTTCAAAGTTGTCCTCTCTACAAAGAAACTGATAATGAGAAAAAAAGTCAAATACGAGTCGCGACTCACGCGGCACAGGGTGGAAAAACCGAACGGCGATCTAGGCCGGAGTCCCGGAGCCGCAAACAGGGCACTCGGGATCTTTGTCGAAGCGCACTTCCTGGAAGCTCATGGTTTCGCACTCGCAGAACAGCAGTCGCCCGAGAAGCAGTTCACCGCAACCCGACAGATACTTGAGCGCTTCCATCGCTTCCAGACAGCCGAGCACCCCCGCGGTCGCGCCGAGAATCGGCACCGTCTCCCGAGGCGGGGCTTGCGGGATCAGGCAGGCCAGGCAGGCGGTCTGCGGCGGGTGGATAAAGGCGATCTGACCGCATGTACCGTTCACACCGGCATGTATCAGGGGCGCACCATTCGCCACGGCGTATTGGTTTAGTATGTAGCGGGTCTGAAAGTTGTCGAGGCAATCGATCATCAGACGGGCCTTGCCCACCAGGGTGGCGATATTTTGCCGGGTGATCATTTTCCGGAGGGGCACAATCCGGATCGACGAGTTGAGCGCCTCCAGCCTCTCGGCTGCGGAGCGTATCTTGTCTACCCCGATGCTCTCCTCGGTGTGCAGGATCTGGCGGTTGAGGTTGGACAGCTCGACCCGTCCGGAGTCGCAGATCCGTATCTCCCCCACGCCCGCCGCGGCCAGATACAGGGCGACCGGACTTCCCAGTCCCCCGGCTCCGGCGATAAACACCGAGCTTTGTTTTAGGGCTTGTTGAGCCCTCTCACCCCAGGCGGGAAGGACCAGCTGTCTCTGGTAGCGTTCCCGCTCCGCCGGGGACAGATCCGCTACCGTCACGATTCTAAAGCCTCACGGTACGCCGCCGGGCTCAGCAGCTCGTCCAGCTGATTCGCATCGTCCACGTGCAGGGTGAAAATCCAGCCGGCTCCGTAGGGATCCTCGTTGATGATCTCCGGTTCATCGCGCAGCCGGGTATTGACGGCATGGACTTCGCCGCGGAGCGGACAGGGCAGATCGTTGGTCGATTTTACCGATTCGATGGTGCATACGATATCCCCCTTCTGCACCTTTCGTCCCTTCTCGGGAAGCTCGACATAAACGATTTCCTCGAGCTCCTTTTGGGCGTGGTCGGTAATGCCGAAGCGCGCATTGGCTCCCTCTACGTGTACCCACAGATGCTCTTCGGTGTACCTGAGTTCCTCATCGTTCATCGACTCTTCCTCCTTGCGCAATGGTCTCATACAAAAGAGTAGAATATTGGCCGACGCATGGCAAGAAAACCGGATGCGGAGCGGTTTTGCCTTTCGCCTGTACAGATAGTATTCTATATAGTAAGTTATTAGCCGGCTACGATGATGAGCTTGCCGAGAACAGGTACCCACGGGGAGGAGGAAGCGTCATGACCAAGCAGGAAATACTCAATACCTTGGAGATGATCCTCAATGAGGCTCACACCGCAGTGCTGGCTACAACCGATCCGGAGGGCAGGCCCCATATTCGCTGGATGACGCCCGCCCTCCTTCGCGGCCGCAGCGGTGCCATTTACGCGGTGACATCTCCGCATTTCGGAAAGATCGTGCAGCTGGAAGCGCATCCGGAGGTGGAGTGGATGTTCCAGACGCCGATCCTGGATACCGTGGTTACGGTGCGCGGACGGATCAACATCGTGGACAATCCCTCGATCCTCTCGGAGGTCCTGGAAACCCTGGGCCCGTTCATGCGCTCGTTCTGGAAGTTGAAAGGGGACGAGCGGGATCTGGTGGTGCTGGAAACGATTGTGGAGGAGGCGATCTACTACAAACCCATGAAGGGCGTTAAGCAGGTCGTCGGCGAGTGGAGAAAGGGAAGCTGAAATGGCGGATAAAAAAACCGGAACAGCCGATCCAAAATCCTTCCGCACGGAACTGCTGCGTCAGATGCTGTTGATCCGACGGTTGGAGGAGAAGTCCGCTCAGATGTACGGGCTTCGCAAGATCGGAGGATTCTGCCATCTGTACATCGGTCAGGAAGCCGTGGCCGTAGGTGCGGTGGCGGCCCTGGATTTGAAAAAGGATTATGTTCTGACCGCGTACCGGGATCATGGGCACGCCCTGGCCTGCGGCATGGATCCCAAGGCCGTGATGGCGGAGCTGTACGGCAAGCAAACCGGCTGCTCACGCGGCAAGGGCGGCTCCATGCACATGTTCGATGCCGAACGACACATGCTGGGAGGAAACGGCATCGTGGGAGCGCACATCCCTCTGGCTGCCGGAGTGGCCTTGAAGATCCGCTTCAAGAAGGAGAAAGGCGTGGTGTTGTGCTTCTTTGGCGACGGAGCGATTCATCAGGGTTCTTTTCACGAGAGCCTCAACCTGGCCAAGATCTGGGACCTGCCGGTGGTGTATATCTGCGAGAACAATCAGTACGGGATGGGAACCGATTTTCGGCGCGTATCTTCGGTAACCGATTTCTCCAAGATGGGCGCGTCGTACGACATTCCGGGTTATCAGATGGACGGGATGGATGTGCTCGAGGTGCACGCGGTGGTGAAGGAGGCTGTGGGGCGAGCCCGCAAGGAGCATCAACCCAGTTTCATCGAGGCGGTCACCTATCGCTACAAGGGGCATTCGATGAGCGACCCGGCGACCTACAGGACCAAAGAGGAATTGGAGGAGTACAAAAACCAGGATCCGATTCTCATCCTCAAGGCCGGGATGCTAAAGGCCAAGCAGATTACCAACCAGGAGTTCGACAAGATCGATGCGGATTGCAAGCGCATCAGCAAAGAGGCTGCTCAATTCGCGGAAGACAGCCCGCAGCCGGCGGTGGAAACCCTGTACGAAGACGTGCTGGTTTAAGGGAGGAACAGCGATGCCAGTGATTGCCTTTCGCCAGGCCCTGAAAGACGCCATGGACGAGGAGATGGCCCGCGACGGGAATATCATTCTCATGGGGGAGGAGGTGGCGCAGTACAACGGCGCCTACAAGGTCAGCCAGGGGCTTTTGGACAAGTACGGGCCCGAGCGCGTGATCGATACGCCGATCACCGAAGAGGGTTTTACCGGCGTGGGGATTGGAGCCGCCCTGGTGGGCTTGCGGCCGATCGTCGAGTGGATGACCCTCAACTTCTCGGCGCAGGCTTTCGACCAGGTGTTGAACAACGCGGCCAAGATGCTGCACATGTCCGGAGGCCAGCTCAAGGTGCCGATTGTTTTCCGAGGTCCCAACGGGCCGGCGGAGTACCTCTCCAGCCAGCACTCCCAATCCTTCCAGGCCTTCTACAGCCATATCCCTGGGATCAAGGTGGTGGCGCCCAGCACTCCCTACGACGCCAAGGGCATGCTGAAATCCGCCATTCGGGACGACAACCCGGTCGTGTTTCTCGAAGCGGAGCTGATGTACGGCTCGAAGGGCGAGGTCCCGGAGGAGGAATACCTGATTCCTCTGGGGCAGGCGGACATTAAGCGCAGCGGGGAGGAGGTGAGCCTGATCGGCTTCTCCAAGCCGGTGCAGATGCTCCTGGAAGCGGCCGAGGTGTTGGAAAAGGAGGGCTACAGCGCCGAGGTGCTGGACCTGCGCTCCCTGCGTCCGCTGGATGAACAGGCGGTATACGAATCGGTCGACAAGACCAATCGCTGCGTCATCGTGGACAACGACTGGCCCGTGGCCGGCTTCGCCTCCTACCTCGGCTGGCTGGTTTCCAGAAACTGCTTTGACAGCCTGGACGCTCCGGTGGAACTGGTGACCATGGAGGATGTGCCCATGCCTTACAATCACACCTTGGAGCTGGCCGTTCAGCCTTCGGTAGAGAAGATCGTGGCCGCGGCCAAGCGCGTAATGTATGTGTAGAGGAGAGCAAGTGTATGGCTGAGCAGGTACTGATGCTGGCCCTTTCTCCGACCATGGAGGAGGGCACTATCGTGTCGTGGCACAAGAAAGAGGGCGATACAATCGCCCAGAGCGATATCATTTGCGAGGTGGAGACGGACAAGGCCACCATGGAGTACGAATCCGTCAACGAGGGCACCCTGCTCAAGATACTGGTTTCTGCGGGCGGCCAGGCCAAGGTGGGGGACCCGATCGCCGTGGTCGGCGAGGCCGGTGAGGATATCGGCGATCTGGTCAAGGCGGCCGGGCAAAAAGCGCAGGCCGATGCGGCGGCGAGAGCGCCGGCGGCGAAAGCGCCGGCGGCCGAGGCGGCATCCGCCACGCCGGAGGCCGGACAGCCGGCCGAGGACAAAAAGCCCGGGGCCGCTCCGTCCGCCGGGGAACAGCCGGCTGCTCCTGCGGTCCCCCGTGCGTCCGCCGCCGGACAGCCGCCCGCCTCTCAACCGGCCGCAGCCGCTCCGCCCGCCGGCGCGATCAAGGCCTCCCCCCTGGCCCGAAAGATGGCCGGCGAGCAGGGAATCGACATCCGCACCCTGCGGGGAAGCGGACCGGCAGGCCGCATTGTCAAGCGGGATATCGAGAAAGCCCTGCGCCAGGGCGCCGCGTTCGGCGCCGCCTCGGCAATCGGGGTCCAGGGTCCGGTGGCTCCGGCATTCGCGCCCACCGGAAGCGGCCGCGACGAGCAGGTTCCGGTTTCCTCGAAGCGCAAGATCATTGCCCGGAGGCTGTCCGAATCCAAGTACAGCGCACCCCACTATTACCTGCGCATCGATGTGGACGCAGGGGCCATGATGGCCGCGCGGCAGCGCATCAACGCCCGCCTGCCCAAAGAGGATAAGGTGTCACCGAACGCCTTCCTCATCAAATTCGCGGCCGAGACGCTCAAACGATACCCCACTGTCAACGCCAGCTGGCAGGGGGATACGATTTTGCGCTTCGGCAAGATGGATATCGCCCTGGCCGTGGCTCAGGAGGACGGTTTGATTACGCCGGTGGTGCGGGACTGCGGCACCAAGGGCATCGTGCAGATCGACAGGGAGCTGAAGCTTCTGGTCGACAAGGCGCGCGGCAACAGGCTGACGCCCGAGGAGTACAACGGCGCCACCTTCACCATCAGCAGCCTGGGAACCTCGGGGATCCTCGAGTTCACCGCCATCATCAATCCGCCCGGCTCGGCTATCCTGGCGGTGGGCCGGATTCAGAAGGTTCCCGTTGTCGAGGACAGCGGCTCGATCGGCGTGCGCTCGCAGGTTATTCTGACCCTATCCTGCGATCACCGCGTCATCGACGGCGCGGTCGGGGCTGCTTTTCTATCCGATTTGAAAGCGATGATCGAATACCCTGTCGATCATCTGTACTGAGTTCGATTATAGTAGGATACAAACAACGGTTTCGCGATTCCGTACCCAGCGTGCTTAGACATCCGCCGGTGCGTGAGGCGATCCTGAGGAAAATGTTAGGAGAGCAACATGGCAAATTACGATTATGATCTGTTGGTTCTGGGCGCAGGTCCCGGCGGGTATGTGGCCGCCATTCGCGCCACGCAGCTGGGAATGAAAGCCGCGGTGATTGAAAAGGACAAGCCCGGCGGGGTCTGTTTGAACATCGGCTGCATCCCCTCCAAAGCCCTGATCCATCAGGCGGAGCTGATGCGCTCGGCCACCGAGTTGGAGTCAATCGGCGTAAAGGTTGACGGCTCCGGCCTGGACTACGGCAAGGTCCTCGCCTTCTCGCGCAAGGCCGCCGATACCCTTTCCCGTGGCGTTGGTTTCTTGTTGAAGAAGAACAAGATCGATATGATCGCCGGCAAAGGGACCGTTCGCTCGGCCCACGAGATCGAGGTGGAGGGACACGGGGTGATCAGCGGCAAGAATCTGCTGATTGCCACCGGTTCGCGTCCCCGCTCGATACCCGGGTTCGATTTCGACGAAAAGACGGTGCTCTCCTCCACAGGGGCGTTGATGCTCGAAAAGCTTCCCAAACGGGTGTGCGTGCTGGGTGGAGGTGCGATCGGTGTGGAGTTCGCCCACATCATGAACGCCTTCGGCGTGGAGGTACACCTGGTGGAGATGCTCGATCACCTGCTGCCCCTTGAGGATGAGGAGGCGGTAGGTGTGCTGGTGCGCTCCTTCAAGAAACGCGGCATCCGGATGTACACTTCGACCAAGGCCACCGGGTACACCAAGAGCGGCAAGGCCGTGAAGGTCGCCCTGGAGGGCAAAGACGGCAAGCAGGAGCTGGAGGTGGATCAGATCCTGCTGGTGGTGGGCAGGGTGCCCAACACCGACGGCATCGGCTTGGAGCAGCTGGGCATCAAGCTGGAGAAGGGCTTCATCCCGGTGGGCGAGTACTACCAGAGCTCGGTACCGGGCGTGTACGCCATCGGCGATGTGCTGAGCTCCCCGATGCTGGCGCATGTCGCCTCGAAGGAGGGCGAGATCGCGGTGGAGCACTTGGCCGGTCACACCCCTCCGGTCCAACTGGACGCCAACGCCATTCCGGGGGCGGTGTATTGCGAGCCGCAGCTGGCAAGTTTCGGCTACACCGAGAAGGCGGCCAAAGAGGCGGGCCTGCAATTCGAAAAAGCGGTGTTCCCCTACCGGGGCGCGGGAAAATCCGTGGCCATCGGCAAGAGCGAGGGGCTTCTCAAGATGCTCGTGGACAAGGAGACGCGGGAAATCCTGGGCGCCCATCTGGTGGGCGCGGAGGCCACCGAGCTGATCCACGAGATCCTGCTGGCCAAGACCGCGGAGCTGCTTCCGGAGGATATCGCGGTGATGATCCACGCCCATCCCACCCTCTCGGAGGGCGTGATGGAAACAGCTCGCATGGCCGAGGGCTGGGTCATCCACGTCTGACGGCTGCATGGGCCTTGTGGATTGGAGCGGACACACAGCCCTGGTCACCGGGGCTTCCAGACGGGTGGGCCGGAGCATCGCCACTGCCCTGGCCGAGGCGGGCTCGAACATCATCGTGCACTACAACCGCTCGGAAGCTGCCGCCGCGGCCGCAGTAGACCGGCTGCAGAACAGCGGCGTGCAGGCCGCCTCCGTACAGGGTGCCCTGGATGATCCGGTCCAGCTCGAGCGGATGTGGCGGCGGTCCCTGGAGCTCGCCCCGGAGGGACGGATCTCGCTGCTGGTGAACAACGCCTCGATCTTTCCCTCCGACACGGTGGCTACGCTCACTCCGGAACATCTCGAGCAATCCTTGAGCGTCAACGCTGTGGCTCCGCTTCGGCTGATCCGGCTGTTCGCCGCACAGCGCCACCTGGAACGGGAGCACGCCGGCTGCGTGGTCAACCTGCTGGACAGCCGCATGGGCGGGTATATGCGCAAGCACGTGTCCTACGTATTGAGCAAACGCGCCCTGTTCAGCCTGACCCGAATGCTCGCCCTGGAGCTGGCCCCGCGCATCCGGGTGAACGCCGTGGCTCCGGGCATGATCCTGCCCCCTGACAGCGGAAGCCCGGAGGAGTTGGAGCGCCTGGCCGCGCGCGCACCGCTGGGCCGCTGGGGCGAGCCGGAGGATGTGGCCAACGCGGTGGTGTTCCTGGCGCGAAACGACTACCTCACCGGGCAGGTGCTGTATGTGGACGGGGGAGCGTTCATCAAGGAGGATCTGTATGGCTGATTTCCGGGACAGGATCTACCTGAAAGATCTGCGCGTGGCCTGCATTATCGGGGTTCGTCCGGAGGAGCGCACGCGCAAGCAGGAGATCGCTATCGATGTCTGCCTGCACGTGGATCTGGAACAGGCGGGGCGAAGCGACAAGCTGGAGCATACGGTGGATTACAGCCGGCTGGCCTCAGAGATCGTTACCACGGCCGAGGGCTCCTCGTTCCAGTTGCTCGAGCGTCTGGCCGAGGAGGTCGCCGCGGTGGCGCTGGCGCACTTCGGGGTCGAACGGGTGGAGGTCCGCATCGCGAAGCCCCACGCCCTGCCAAGAGGCCGGGAGGCGGCCGTGGAGATTATCCGCGACCGCGATGCGAACAGACGCCCCATGGGCTTCGGCCGCTTGGCTTGACCCTTTTTTATTGGAAATACCGGAACGTTCCCTGTATAGTTGCCCGATGGTATGTGCGTCGGCAGTAGAGGGTTTTCCTGCACTGTCGCATGGGAGGTGAAATGTGAAGCGCTTGGTGTTGGCTATTTTGTGCTTCGCAGTAGCGGCATCCGCATTTTCCGATCTGCACGTTCTGCTCGGTCCTACCGCCCTGGTCGATCGGCAAAACGAAATAATGGGCACAGCCGTGGGGCTCAATGCAACACTTTGGGGGCTGGTTCCGAAGCGAGCGAACCTGGGGGTGGTAGGGATAATCGACACCGTGCTATACGTGCACTCCAGCAACGACGCCTACACATACGATGAAAAGCGAAACAACTTCGGCTTCAACCTCGTCCACGGTTACGGCTATGCGTTCCTGCTGTCCCGGCAGATACAGCTGGAAACATTTGCAGATGCACAAGTGTACAACGAGGAGGATCTGGAAAAGATATTCGGATACGGGATCAGCTGTACCTATTTGTACAATGAGAGCTTCGACCTGGTGGAAACGGTGGACAGCTGCGGAGTGCTGCCGTGGAAAAAGGAGGTAGATCCGGCGAACCCCGGGGAGATTCAGATCCGATACCTGCCGCTCGTCCGGGAACGCCGTCTGCATGCAGGCCTCGGGCTCAATCTCAACATCTCGCAGATCTATGATTTGGCCGACCAAATGTGCGGCGGTTTTTTTATCGGCCTGGGCGCAAGCCTGATCTCTATGTCCTATCTGAGACCGGACAACTACGGCGCGCGGGTTGTCGGAATCACGAACGGCGTAATCGTAACCGATGAAATCAGACAGTTGTGGTTTTCCGGAGCTCGATCGCAGCCCCTTTGAAAATTCTGATACTTCAGTCGCGGTATAGCGTTCCCCTATGCGAAGACGGGCATCTTCCGCCTTACAGCTCTTTCTCCTTGGTGTCGATTGTCTTCTCGAGCTCTTCGACCTCACCGAGTAATTTTTTAATTTCCTCCGTGCCTTTGGAAATGGTTTGCTGGCCCTCTTTAACGAGAACCTCATATACGTGCCGTCCAATTTGAGCAAACCGTTTCTCCACCTGTTTTTCCAGCTGGCCGATCTCGAACCTGGCGACTCCTTTTCCCCCAAGCTCTTTGGTCTTGGTTTTTGCCTTGTCGAAGATGTCCTTGGAAGACATGATGCCTTGATCCAACAAATCTTTTGATCGTTCCCAGAATCCCATTCTTGCCTCCTTGTAATTTAATATACTATCACAATCAGTCCGATTCCAGCGAAGATATTCCAATAACGCCGCAGGCGATACGCATCCCGGCCGCACCACTCGGCTGGGTCTTGTAGTCATCAGCTTTCTCTTTTATTACGACGGACCTGCCGATGATGGAGGTGCGTCCGGTTAACGCGATCCGCGGGTCGAGACGATTGTATTTCGCGTTACCCGATTTATCCGCCTCGATGTTCCCCAAATCGCCGACATGGCGTTCTTTGTCCTCCGGTCCTGCATGCATCGTGTTGCCCGGATTGAAATGTCCGCCCAACGACGAGCCGTCGGCTGCGGTGCAGTCGCCGAACTCATGGATGTGAATGCCATGCTTGCCGGGAGTGAGGCCCGAAAGTACAGCGATCGCCCGCACGCTCGATCCCTCCTGAATAAAGCTGACCGTCCCCTGAACTGTGCTTCCCTGCAGGGGCCGCAGCACGGCTACCGCTTTGGTCGGTGCCTTGGACCCGAACAGCGGCAGGCTGGCGCATCCGGCCAAGGTCATACCAATAATCACTACCGTTGCGGTCAATCCGATTCTCACACTCTGCTTCATTCTGTGCTCCTTCCAAGATTTGGTCATTCCTTTATCAGGATGAATTCCACCCGTCTATTCTTCCATCGGTTGCCAAGGTCACTGTGAGGCACGACCGGTCGCATGCCGCCTAAACCTCCCGTAGCAATTCTATTCTCCCCTATCCCACGCATTACGAGCGCCTGTTGGATCGCCTCGGCGCGTTCCTTGGACAGGGGAAGCAGTACCTGTTCCTCCTATTCCTTTAACCTGGCTGCATCGTACCAATAGATGCGAACCGCGTGGCCTTCGATGCGAATCCTGTACCGGCTGTACTTCTTCAAAATCACTGCCAGACGATCGGGGGTGGCTATATTGCGCTTCACCTGTTCGGTCTCGAGAGTGGTATAATCCGCCGTGAAGGGTTTGAAGTAGATGCTGGATATGATTATTTTCAACCGATCACCGTCCCGTAGAACCAGGATATCCACGGGAACGACTTCCCCGGCCGCCGTCAGATTCCGCAGGCTGTCCCGGACCGATAGCGCTATAGTGTAGTCAGTCGCGGACTGTACCAGTTCACCCTTGTCGGATAGACCGTTCCAGATGATGGGTGATTTTAGAGCGCCTTTGCCGCTAAATACTTTGAATGGTTTTCCCGTAGGATCGAGAATTTGAGCCGGCCACTCATCGATAGGGCTGGCATCTTCGAAATCAATGGAGACGGACAGCGAGTCGTCTTCCCCGTCCCCATCGGGGGAAAATGGTTTGGGCTCGATACTGAACCGCACCTGAGGGCCGGATACATCGATGAGGAATGGAGCCGAGCTGACCCGGGTCATGTTTCCCTTCTGATATTCTGCAGTAAAAAAATTGCGGTGTACGTTCCTTCTTCGATTTTTTCCTGCTCCGTGCGGCCGTCCCATGTAAGAGAATCAGGCATGAGCCCCGTCAACGCGCCTCCGGAGAGTGTTTTTCGAATCAGTTTATCGGAACCAACGATGCTCAGCGTCCAAACACTCAACCCATCGGGGACCGATGCTGTGAGGTTAAAGGTCAGAAAATCGGCAAAACCGTCTCCGCTGGGTGAGAAGTTGGGCTCAGCGATCCGTATAGTCACGGAGGTTGGACGGGTGTCGACGCGGATACTTTTCAATTCGGTAACAGAGCGATTCTCCGCGGCGTTGATCGAGGTGATGCGGTAACTGTACAGGCCGTCGGGCACTTGCCGTCCAGCCCCATCCTTTCCATCCCAGATGAATTGCACAGCTCTCCCATTCCAGGTGATTGACAGAACGGCCTGTGCCACAGCATTGAGAATCGATCCCTGCCATGAATCTTACACGCTCGAGCTTTGATAAATCCTCAGTTCGTCTTTGTTCCCATCTCCATCCGGCGAAAACAGGGTGTATTCCGTACTCAAGGTAACGAGTGGTTTGGTATGATCGAGAAGAAATGGGGGTGAAGCCACACTGGGTCT
>Ga0272441_10014001_pt1 | contig 11449 bp, 9 predicted proteins | sample SSMProp6N_FD_193582 | JGI IMG/M metagenome (GOLD analysis project Ga0272441, IMG submission 193582) | Marine sediment archaeal communities from Little Sippewissett salt marsh, Falmouth, MA, United States - SSM-Prop-6N | ecosystem: Environmental > Aquatic > Marine > Wetlands > Sediment ... | reverse complement strand
TCGATCATTCTGACCTCTCAGCGGCGTCCGATACGTCGCCCGACCTGTCTGAGCGGAAGCCTCAGCTCTCGCTCAGACGCCCTGGCAGTGGAAACTTCAGCTCCCGCTTGGGCGCACTAACCGAAGACCTTGTCGATCTCGCTGTTGGGGATGTCCCACACGACATTGTGCGGCGGCAGCTTCTCGTAGGTCATGAACTCCGGCAGCCGGTCGTCGGCAGGCGTGAAGCCGGCCTGGCGGTTGAAATCGAGTTCGAGATCGAGGATCTCCTTGCCGATCCGCCCGACATCATCCGCTGTCCAGCTCGTTCCGAGCACTCCGTTGCACTCCTCGACCATGCCCTCGAAGCCGGAAGCGATGTCGAGGATGGCGAAGGCGATGAACAGGCAGTGGCCGGTCGAGTCGATGAACGCGGTCGCGTACTGGAAGTTGCGCGCCAGCTCCGCCTTGTCCGGGTTGAGCGGATCGAGTTTGCCCGAGACGCCGAGCATCTCGGGCGCGATGGTGTAGCCGTACGTGTGATCGGCGCCCATCGTCGAGACGGCGTAGGTCATGCCGATGCCCTTGATCGCTCTTGGCTCGTAGGCCGGCATGTTCTGGCCCTTGACCTGCGGTACGCGTGCGACGCCGAACGTCTTCCCGGTGACCGCCGCTCCCGCACCGAGGATCTTGCCAAGGGGCGTCGCCTTGCCGATTTCGTGGAGGAGCTCGATCGACCTGGCGCCGTCACCGAAGTTGGCCACGCCGCCCTCCATCGCCACGGCGATCGTTCCGCCGATCTCGATCGTGTCGAGGCCATAGTCGTTGCAGAGATGGTTCAGTTCCGCGAGCTGATCGAGATCGTCGATTCCGCAGTTGGCGCCGAGGGCCCAGGCCGACTCGTATTCGAGACAAGACGTGTGCTCGGAGCCGTCCTTGCGGTGCCAGGTATTCGAGCAGCGGATGATGCAGCCGGGTGAGCAGGCGTGATTGTAGAGCGTGGAGCCGGTCCGTTCTTTGTTCCCCTCGAAGATCGCTTCTCCGGCGATCTTGGCCGCACCCTCGAACCGACCGGAACGGAAGTTGTTCGTCGGCAGCGCTCCGGCCTCATTGATGATGTTGACGAGAACGGCAGTCCCGTAGCTGTTGAGAGCCCCTTCGGGCTTGGTGATCGCATGCTCTGTCAGCGCGGCCGCCATCTTCTTCCGGCCGCCGTCGAACGTCTCTCTGTCGGCAATCGGGACGTCCTCAGAGCCGGAATCATCGACAACGATGAACTTGAGTCCCTTGCTCCCCATCACGGCACCGAGTCCGCCGCGCCCGGCGTAGCGACTCGGCCGGCCTTCTTGATCGTTGAAGCAGATGCCGGCGGCGGCCATCCGGTGCTCCCCCGCGACGCCGATCGAGCAGATGTCGACTGCTGCTCGGCCGCCCGAATGGTCAAACAGCTTAGCATAGACGGCGGAGAGCTTGTCCCCGGTCCAGGCGTCGGCCGGTTCGAACGACGCGCCGTCCTTGTCGATCTTGAGCAGCCAGAAGGCGTTTTCGGCCGGACGACCTTCGATCACAAGCGCGCGGATGCCGAGGCGCGCCAGGCGGCGTCCCCAGCCCGTGCCGGCGTTCGCCTCTTTGATTCCCCCGGTCAGCGGCGACTTCCCCCCGACCGAGATCCGCGACGAGGTAGGCGAGGATGTGCCCGTGACGATGCCGGGTGAGAAGACGAGCTTGTTGTTCGGTCCGAGAGGGTGGCAGGTCGCAGGGACCTCGTCGTGGACGATGCTCGAGGTGAGCCATCGGCCGGCTCGATGCGTGTACTTGTCCGGCACCGGCTTGAATGCCGCCGTCCGGTCGGTCATGTTGATGCGCAGGATGCGTTCCATGTTCTGCCTCCTTGCGATTGCGGTTCATTGATCAGCTTCGCGTATCGTGCCACGAAACTCCTGTCCAGGTCAATGTCATGAGGATGATCCTTGAACCGGGATCACCGTCAGCCCGACGCACAAGAGTCTTGCGCCTCAGAATCTCCCATGTGCTAGAATGCGTGCGTTCCTCCGAAGGGATCGGCGATGACCGAGGAGACCCGAAGGCTCTCTGCGTTGATGATCACCGACATGGTCGGGTACACGCGCCTGTCGCAGCGCAATGAAGCACTCGCCCTACGGCTGCTGGAAGAGCACAACGACGTGATTCGCGACAGCGTGGTGTCCCACGGCGGACGCGAGGTCAAGCACACGGGCGACGGGTTCTTCGTCGAGTTTCCCAGTGCATTGCAGGCGGTTTCGTGTTCGATTGACATCCAGCGCCGATTCTACGATCGCAACGCCAACGCCGAAGAAGCGAACCGCTTTCACGTACGCATCGGCTTGCACGTCGGTGATGTCGTCCATCGTGACAACGACGTGTTCGGCGACGGAGTGAACATCACGTCGCGGATCGAGCCGCTCGCACTTCCCGGTGGCGTCTGCTTGTCGCAGTCGGTGCAAGCTCAGGTGTGGAACAAGATCGATCGCCCGCTGAAGAGCCTCGGCGCGAAGGAACTGAAGAACGTCGATCTGCCGATGGAGGTCTTCCGCGTCATCCTTCCTTGGGAAGAGAAGGCGAAGGAGAAGGCGGGAGAGAAGTCGAAGAAGCTCGACCGCACGCGTCTCGCCGTGCTCCCGCTGGTCAACATCAGTCAGGATCCGGCCGATGTCTACTTCGCCGACGGGATGACCGAGGAGCTGATCTATACGCTCTCGCGAATCAAGGGGCTGCGCGTGATCGCGCAGACGTCGGTGATGGCCTACCGGGGGACCACGAAGACGATCCGCGAGATCGGCCGCGAACTGAAGGTCGGATCGATCCTCGAAGGGAGCGTCCGCAAGGCCGGCGACCGCGTGCGGATCACGATTCAGCTGATCGACGTGCGGTCGGAGGAGCACCTCTGGGCGGAGCGCTACGACCGCGAGTTGGCCGACGTGTTCGAGATTCAGTCGGAGATTTCTATGGAAGTGGCCAAGGGATTGAAGACGCTTCTCAAGGCGGCGGTCGAGACCGGTGTCGTCGAGACGGGCGCTCTTGAGAAGCCGACGAACCGGCTCGACGCCTACACCGAGTACTTGAAGGGCCGCCACTTCTGGGCTCGGCGAACGCGGACGGCGCTCTTGCAGGCGCTCGAGCACTTCGAGCGAGCGATCGAGGCGGATCCGAACTTCGCCAAGGCGTACTCTGGGATTGCCGATTGCTACACCGTGCTGGCGAACCATGGATACGAGACGCAGGAGATTGCCCTCCCCAAGGCCAAGGATGCGGCAAAGAAGGCACTCGAGCTCGATCCTGATTTGGCCGAGGCCCACGCGTCCCTCGGGATTGCCTATCTCCAGTTCAAGTACGACGCGGGGAAGGCAGAGAAGGAGTTCGAAGAAGCGATCCGACTCAACCCGAGCTACGCGACGGCGCGCCAATGGTACTCCGGCTCCCTCCACACGCAGATGCGCTACGAGGAAGCGCTGGAGCATGCGCTGAAGGCAATCGAACTAGACCCCATGGCTCACATCATGTACGTCAACGCCGCCAACATCCTAGAGGGCTTGGGCCGATTTGAGGAGGCAAAGGAGCACTACCAACGCGCCGTCGAGTTGGAGCCGGACTACGAGGGCAGCTACGCGGACCTTGCGCGCGCCGACATGAGGTTGTGGAATTGGTGCGGCGCCGAGGGAACGCTTTCAGCGGCACTCGCACGAAATCCGAACAACACACAGGCGCTCACCTGTCAGGCCGATCTCCTCCTCGTACTCGGGAAGGAAGAGGAGGCACTGGCGGTGGCGCGAAAGGCACTCGCGATCGCGCCCGATTCGGGGAAGGTCAAGGATCACGTGGCTCGGGTCCTCCGCGCCGCCGGCAACGCAGAGGAAGCGATCGACCTGTACGAGCAACTTCGACGGGAGAAGTCTGTCAAGCCATGGACCGCGCTGATGCTGGCCTATGCCTACATCGATGTCGGCAGGCTCGATGATGCGCGCGAAGTCGTCCGTGCAAGTGAGAAGGCAGCGCAGACGTCGCCGCCCGAGATGGGTTTCTGGTTCAGTGCCCTGAACGGGTTGACCGCAGCAGCGGCTGGCGCAGAAGCGGAAGCGAGAACGCGCCTCGTTGAGCTTGCCGGATACGAGCAGGTGCTGGAGCGTCACACGGCACAGGCGATGATCCACTTCGCACTAGAGGAGGCTGACCGCGCGTTCGATCTCCTCGACAAGGCGATGGCGGTACACGATCCGATGCTCCTCGGACTCCCGATCGACCCGATCTTCTCGTCGCATCGGTCTGATCCTCGCTTCCAGCGGATCCTCGAGGTGATGGGCCTCGCCAAGGTGGCGAAGACCGCGTAGTCGCGCGATCTGCCAGCCATGCGAAGGTCATCCACGTGCCTCACATCCTTCGATTCCACCTCTTCAGGGTCGGTTCGCCATGGGCTTGCAAGAGGCGGGGCGGTACAATCCACTGTTAGGGAAAGGAAACGGAGGGACATCACATGAGCGGTAAGATTCAGAGCATTGTGGCGCGCGAGATCCTCGACTCGAGGGGCAATCCGACGGTCGAGGCGGATCTGGTGACGGAGGACGGGCTGTTTCGGGCCGCCGTGCCGTCGGGCGCGTCGACGGGGACGTTTGAGGCAGTCGAGATGCGCGACGGGGGTACGCGGTATGGCGGCAAGGGTGTTCTCCAGGCCGTCGAAGCGGCGAATACGATCATCGGTCCGGCCCTCTTCGGGGCCGATGCGGTCGATCAGGCTGCGATTGACACTGTGCTCCTCGAGCTTGACGGAACGGAGAACAAGGGGAACCTTGGCGCGAACGCGATTCTGTCCGTCTCGATGGCGGCGGCCAAAGCGGGAGCCGCCGCGAACGGCGTCCCGCTCTACGCGCATCTTGCACAGCTAGCCGGGCGCGACGGCGTGACCCTTCCGATTCCTCAGATGAACGTCATCAACGGAGGCAGGCACGCGGGACTCGAGAACGATCCGCAGGAGTACATGCTCCTCCCGGTCGGCGCGACGTGCTTCCGTGAGGCCGTGCAGATGGGAAGCGAGATCTACCATGAGCTGAAAGGGATCATCAAGGCAGAGTGCGGCGTCGCAGGGATTCACCTCGGTGACGAGGGTGGGTTTGTCCCGCCGATCGCCTCGATGGAACGACGCTTGCAGCTGATGGTCAACGCCATCGAGAAAGCCGGCTATCGCGGGAAGGTCTTTCTCGGCCTCGACTGCGCTGCGTCCGAATTCTTCCGCGAGGGCATCTATCGCATTCACGATCAGAGCTTCACGAGTGAGGGGATCGTCGACTTCTACGAAGAGCTGATCGACCGGTTCCCCGTGATCTCCATCGAGGACGGAATGGACGAAGAGGATTGGTCCGGCTGGCAGCTCCTGACCGAGCGGCTCGGCGGGCGGATCCAGCTTGTCGGAGATGACTTGTTGGTGACCAACGTGGAGCGCGTGCGACGAGGGATCGAGGAGCGCTCGGCCAATTCGCTGCTCCTCAAGGTCAACCAGATCGGCACGGTCACCGAAGCGATCGCGGCGGCACGCATGTCGATCGACGCTGGGTGGAGTGTCGTCGTCTCGCACCGGAGTGGCGAAACGGAAGACGCGTTCATCGCCGATCTTGTCGTCGGCCTCGATGCGGGGCAGTCGAAGTTCGGCGCGCCGGCGCGGTCCGAGCGAACGGCGAAGTACAACCAGCTGATGCGGATCGAGGAGGAACTCGGCGACCGGGCGAAGTACGGAAGCTTTCCGTACGCACTGCCGGCGTAAGGCGAGCACTCGGAGGTGAGGCCGTGAGCCAGTATCACCTCGACTTGTCGAAGCCATTCAGCGTCGTTCCTTCTCTGAAGGACGTCACCGAGTACGTCGAGATGGCGAACGAGCTGCTGAACGCGTTGGACGTCTAGCGCCGAACGGTCGCGATTCCGATCGTGCCGAAGTGGGACGCCATCGCGTTAGCGGCCGTTAGGCCGTGTCGCTCGATTAACCCATCGAGACAGCCGCGGGCGACGAAGTCGCGGAACCCGGCGTTGTGCTCGTCTCCCGCGGTGTTCTCGATTAGCCGGATGACCTGCCACGGAACGTGAAGCATCGGACGCACAGGCTCGCAGAAGTCGGCGACGATCAGACGTCCGCCGGGGCGCATCACACGCAATGCTTCTTGGATCATTACCGTCCGATCGGCCTCCTGATGCTCGTGCAGCGCGAGCACGAAAAGGCATGCATCGAATACGTCATCATCGAACGGCAACTCGTAGGCTGACCCTTGGACGTACCGCGTCCCCGGTCCGCCGCGTGACTGCGCCGCCTCAATCATGGCGTCGGCGAGATCGAGCCCCGTCGCCTGAATTCCCACTCGGCCTAGCATCCGGCACTGCGCGCCGGTGCCGCAGGCAATGTCGAGGACCTGATGAACTTCCAGCATCCGACAGGCCGTGACGATCCTGGGGCGCAGCGGGTAGATCAACGGGTCGATCAGACCTCGGTAGGTGAGCACGGCTCCCGCGCCGTAGCGTGTTTTCCAAAGCATGGGCGAAGGATAGGTCGACGGAAGCCTTCCTGCAATTCGCCGCTCTACTCGTCGAGGCTGGGCTTCTTGCGGAATTCCTTCTTGGCGCTTCGCTCCCGCTTCTCTCGCTGGACCTGGGCGCGGGCGCGGCGGGGGAGGCGTGTCGGGATGCGCGGATGAGCAGGCCTCGCCGCCTCCTCCAACCTCCTCCGAAGCTCCTGCAGGGCGATCTGCTTGTTGCGAAGCTGGCTTCGTTCGCGTTGACACGTGACGACGGTGCCCGTTGGAAGGTGGCGGAGCCGGACGGCCGTGTCACGCGTGTTCACGTTCTGGCCGCCCGGACCGCTTGCGCGGTACGTCTCTACGGCGCACTCGGCGAGAAGCTCCTCATCGGATTTCGGAATCTTCATCATGCCAGCCTCCGAGACAGGATACCTGCTCGGCGCACGCTGTAGGAAGTGTGTGGTCGAAGCGTTCTCCTCTTCTCTTGAGCATCGGTTCCCTCAGAGTGAGGTTGTTCTGTGGATGCCGAGGGATGAGAGAGATATTCTCTGGAACGAGTCATCTGGCATGAGGGGAAGCGATCTCGCCACGGTCAAGCGTCATTTCGTCAATCGCGTACGAGTAGGCATCGAATCGGGCATCTCGTTCGTTCGCCGCCAACCCAGGCAATGGATCGTCACCGCGGTCCGATCTTCTCTGGCGATGTTTCTCTACAACATCGTTGCTCCCTACCTATCTGTGTATACGATGCACCTCGGGGCGTCGGCAACACAGCTTGGCATTGTCAACAGCGTCGGGATGGCAGTCGCGGGCGTTGTCGCTCCGTTCATCGGGTGGATCATCGATCGTCGAGGTGTCCGCGTAGTCTACCTTGTCGGCATCGTGTTCCTGGCGATCTCCTATCTTACGTACGCGATGGCTGGGAGTTGGTCGATCGTCGTTCTGGCGATGGTGGCATACTGGCTGGGGCGGGGGTTGAGCGGGCAAGGGTGCTCGACGATCTGCGGCAACTCAATTCGCAGCGAGGATCGCGCCACTGCGATGAGTCTGTGTGAGACGCTGGCCGCGGGTGTGTTAGGGATGCTGGCGCCGCTGGCCGGCGCGGCGCTTATCGTGCGATTCGGTGGGGTGAGTGTCAGCGGGATTCGCCCGCTCTTCTTCTTCGTGTTCGCCGGCACGATCGGCACGTTCTTCATGATCTACTTCCTCTTGCCCAACTGCCGCTGGGGCGACGGCAAGAGCCGATTCCGCCATCTCCTCCGAGACCTGACCAGTGTTCTGCGAAGCAAAGAGAAGCTCGGTCGGTGGCTCGTGATCGACGCCATCGGCTTCCTGCCGATGGGCATGGTCATCCCATTTGCCCAACCGTTCGCGCACGAAGTCAAGGGTGCGAACGAGCTGATTCTCGGACTGATGATCACTGCGTTTGCGTTGACACCACTCATCCTCGGAATTCCCGTCGGGCGAATTGCGGACCGAATCGGACGAAAACGCGTCCTGTACGTGACGATTCCTCTCTCCTGGCTATCGAGCGTTGCCCTCATTCTGGCTCCCAACTCGGGGGTTCTTGTCCTGTCGGGCGTCCTGCTCGGCTTCTTCACGATCTCGGCGGTTACCGCGGGAGCGATGGCGTTCGAACTTGTTCCGAAGGTGCATATGGGACGCTGGCTTGGCATTGCGGTCTTCTTCCGCATGCTGCTCGCGGCGGGAGCCGCGAGCCTCGCTGGCGTGATCTGGGATCACCTTGGGCCAGCGTACGTCTTTCTCACGGTCATCGGTCTCGAGCTGCTCATCCGCATGCCACTTCTGATCACGATGCCGGAAACCCTCCACCTCACCCATCACGCGGAATCTGAGTAGTTCGCCTCGGAGCCGAGGAGGTCATCACGCCTGAGAGTCCGGAGTGACATGTCCCTTGTCGTGGCCTGCATCTTGGGAGTCGCAGGCTGAGTCGCTGAAACCCCGTGTACCCGCGGTTCTCCTGGCCTTCGTCCTTGCGGCAGTCCACGGATCTGTCTCGTCCGCTCCAGAAACCTAGCGTACGGAGCTTGACGTCGCGGGTCTCGCACTAGGTAGGCGCAGGGTCTTGCCAGGGCGTAGAATACCGATCCATCGCCAACACTCAGAGGAAGCAGGATCCATGCGCGACAAGACGAAAGCTCTCGGTACGGATCCGATACGCAAGCTCGTCGTGCGCCTCTCGACGCCCGCGATTGCCGGCCTCCTCGTTCACGCGCTGTACAACGTGACCGACGCCATCTTCGTCGGGCAAGGCGCCGGGACTCTGGCGATCGCTGGGATCGGCGTTGCCTTCCCGTTCTTCCTGATGCTCATCGGCGTGGGGCAGCTGATCGGAGTCGGGAGCGCATCGATTCTGTCGCGGGCGCTGGGCCGAGGAGAGATGCCCGTCGCAGAACGAGCGCTCGGGAATGCCGTCTCACTCGCTGTCCTCGTGGGGGCGCTCCTCGCCGGATTGGGCTTGTCCTTTCGCGTTCCGTTGCTGATGTTCGGCGGGGCGACCCCCGACATCCTGCCACACGCGGTGGGTTACGCCATCGTCATTCTGGGCGGAGGATCGTTTGCCTTCGTGCTCTCGATGGTGTTGGCAGCGACCGTCCGTGCCCAAGGGCACGTTTTTCAGGCCACCGTGCCGATTCTCATCTCCGGTGGCCTGAACATCGCGCTCGATCCGCTGTTCATCTTCGGTTTCCACATGGGGGCGGCGGGCGCCGCGTGGGCGACTGTCATTTCCTCAGGGCTCAGTGCCTCGTACCTGCTGTTCTACATCCTGAGCGGGCGAGGCGCTGTGCGGTTGCACGCTCGCAGTTTGCTTCTGAGAGCGCGCATCGTGGCGGAGACGGTCGGTGTCGGAGCCTCGTCGTTCGTTCGTGTCGTCACAGTCAGTGCGGCAACCGTCGTGGTCAACCGCGCGTTGGGCGTGTACGGAGGCGACTTGGCGATTGCCATCTACAGCGTCGTCAACCGGCTTCTCTCGTTCACGCGTATGCCGGTGTTCGGCGTGGTGGACGGCGTACAGCCGATCTTCGGCTTCAACTACGGGGCGCGACAGTATCGGCGTGTGCTCTCGGCCATCGGCTCTTCACTGCTGTTTGCTACTGCGTTGGCCAGCGGATTCTGGGTGCTCCTTCATCTGTTCCCGAGCGGATTCCTCGCGATGTTCAGTTCCGATGCAGAACTGATCTCGCGTGGAGTCACGGCGCTTCGAATCATGGCGCTGGTGATTCCGCTGTTCACCGTGCAGGTTCTGGTAGCCGGTCTGTATCAGGCGCTGGGGCATGCCACCAAGGCGCTCTTTGTTTCTCTTCTGAGGCCCGTTCTCACGATCCTCTCCGTGTTGGTGCTCTCCGCCCTTTTCGAGACGATCGGCGTTTGGGCCGCGTTCCCCATTTCGGACTTCCTGTCCGCGCTGGTCGTGCTCCCAATGCTGCTGCACGAAATCAGGCGGCTTCGGCGAGCGGCGGCTTCGGCTGACTTGGTGCAGGCTGATTGATCGCTGCCGATCCCGGTGAGACCCTGCTAGGAGGTGGATCGGCGACTGGGATTGATCCTTCAAAGGAGTTGCCAGTGACACAGGATCGGAAAGAGACTCCAGAGGCCCTGGACTTGTGGCTTCACGAGGGTGGAGCCGGCTTCCTTCGCTCGCTCGGAATCGGAGAGGGTGACCGAGTTCTCGACTTCGGTTGCGGACCGGGAGGCTATGTTGTCCCTCTTGCACAGATTGTGGGGCCCGGCGGCCGCGTGATCGCGGTCGACAGAAGCGCCGCCCAGCTGTCGGCGCTTCGCGAGCGGATGGCCGACTGCCCGCATCGGGAGATCGTCTTCGTTCGCCGAACCGACGGAGGCTTGACCCTCGATTGGATCGAAGATGGATCTCTCGACGCGGTTCTGCTATTCGACGTGCTGCAGCATGTGCCCGACTGGCGCAGCCTGTTCGCGTCCGTCCGCAGGGTGCTGACCGTCGGGGGCCTACTTCTCGTCAATCCCAGTTATCTGTCTCACCCCGGTAAGGTCGATGTCGAACGAATGAAGACGCTGCTTCTCGACCGTGGATTCCGTCTCGAGGAAACACGACGTGAGCGGGTGATGCACTACCACTTCTTGCACGAAGAGGAGATCTTCGTCTTCCGGCTCCGGCGATCGGGGCATGGCCTGAGTACGACCACTGCTCGAAGCGCGGAGGGCGGATCGGCTAGCATGGGCAACGAGCCTTGATGGAAGGAGCTTCGCGAGATGTCCGAATGCACGAACTATCAGTCGAATCTGGAAGGCTGCGCCTGCACCTATCCGGGCTGTCCGCGGAAGGGCAAGTGTTGCGAGTGTCTGAGCTACCACCTGGCGCGAAAGGAGCTCCCTGGCTGCTGCTTCCCGGCGGAGGTCGAGCGGACGTTCGATCGATCGTTCGAGCACTTCGCGCGGCTGCACGGGGCGTGATCGCGACATGAGACGATGTGCGAGTTCGCACGCACCCGGTCTGGTCACGCGGGGGCAGATCGCGGTCGAGTTGAGGGAAGTCGGTGTCGCCGCCGGCGATACCGTGATGTTGCACGCGTCGGTCGGCGCCATTGGTTGGATCGTCGGGGGACCGGACCAAGTGCTGCACGGGATCTTCGATGTGCTGGGCGAGGCGGGCACCCTGATGATGTACGTCGGCTGGGATGGCTCGCCGTACGACGTGACGATCGGACTGCCGCAGATTCCTCCCCAGCTGGCCGAGGTGTGGCCGGCGTACGATCCAGCGACCTCGCATGCGGTGCGATCGTGGGGCGTTCTCGGCGAGATCTTGAGAACTTGGCCCGGGGCGAAGCGAAGCGAGCATCCTGACGGCTCGTTTGCGGCTGTGGGGCGGCGTGCAGAAGAGCTTCTCGTAGAGCATCCCCTGCAGTATGGGATGGGCGAGTGCTCGCCGCTCGCCAGGCTGC
>Ga0272441_10013999_pt1 | contig 11450 bp, 5 predicted proteins | sample SSMProp6N_FD_193582 | JGI IMG/M metagenome (GOLD analysis project Ga0272441, IMG submission 193582) | Marine sediment archaeal communities from Little Sippewissett salt marsh, Falmouth, MA, United States - SSM-Prop-6N | ecosystem: Environmental > Aquatic > Marine > Wetlands > Sediment ... | reverse complement strand
TCAAAATGGAGTTATCCATGAAAATGCACCCATTTCATATCCAGAATTATATTTTAATCCTTCTGGGTATATTCCCGGTGATATGCTTCGCCAAAGGAACGGTCAATAACAAATTAACTTTTCATCAATGGGCAGAGACTCCGCCTATGGGCTGGAACAGCTGGGATTGTTACGGGCCCACTGTAATGGAAGCCGAGGTGAAAGCCAATGCAGATTATATGGCCGGGCATTTAAAGAAATTTGGCTGGGAATACATCGTCGTAGATATCCGCTGGTACGTTGAGAATGATAAATCGCATGGATACAATCAAAAGGACGCCATTATTGTCATGGATGAATATGGACGGTTGTGGCCGGCTGTAAACAGGTTCCCTTCCGCTTCAGGCAGAAGAGGATTTGGGCCTCTGGCCGATTATATTCACGGAAAAGGTTTGAAATTCGGTATTCATCTGATGCGCGGGATTCCCAGACTGGCGGTTGAAAAAAATACACCGATTCTTGGTACGAATATCAGCGCAAAGGATATTTATAATAAAAATCAACTTTGCCAATGGCTCGGTGATATGTACACAGTTGATGCAACCCGCAAAGGTGCACAGGAATATTATAATTCACTTTTTGAGTTGTATGCATCGTGGGGTATTGATTTTATAAAAATTGACGATTTATCGCGTCCCTATCATCCGGCTGAAATCGAGTTGATTCGTAATGCCATTGACGGCTGCGGACGCCCGATTGTGCTGAGTACCTCCCCGGGGGAAACACCGGTCCGGAATGCTGAACATGTTCAGACACATGCCAATATGTGGCGCATCATTGACGATTTTTGGGATAACTGGTCGCAATTAAACGATCATTTTGCATTGTTCGAGAAATGGATTCCGTATATGGGGCCGGGCCATTGGCCTGATGGCGACATGCTTCCTCTTGGCAGAATCGGAATTCGCGCAGAGCGCGGCGATAACCGTATGAGTCGGTTCTCCAAGGATGAACAATATACATTGATGTCTCTTTTTTTAATTTGCCGGTCACCATTAATGTTCGGGGGTAACCTGCCGGATAATGATGCATTTACCGAACAATTAATAACCAACAAAGAAGCCCTTGAAGTCCTGCAAAAAAGCAGAAATAACCGGCTGCTTTTAAAAGACGGAGAGAAAATTATCTGGATAGCTGATGATGTCGAGACCGGAGACCGATATGCCGCTCTATTTTACTCTGAGGATCAAAAACCGGTTCGTAAAGATCTCGCTTTGTTAAGCAGCCCGCTGCTGACCCGCAAACCGGGCGAGCAGTCAGCGGAAATGACCGTAAAAGTCGGTGAAACAGATAAATTGTATCTGGTTGTAACCGATGGCGGAAATGGTGCCGATTGGGACCATGCAGACTGGATCGAGCCCAGACTGACCGGTGAAAAGGGAACACTTCTGCTGACGGATTTGAAATGGATTCGTGCGACTGCAGGCTGGGAGACGGTCAAAATTAATAAAAGTATTGCCGGAAACAAGCTCATTGTGAACGGGGAAACATTCGAAAATGGTATTGGCACACATGCCACTTCGATTATTGAATACAATCTTCCTGAAGGATATGATACCTTTTCCACTTTTGCAGGACTTGATCAGGAATGCGTCTGGAACACAGAAGGCGCGACTGTGCAATTCCATGTGTTTGGCCATTACCCAACAGGTTCTGTTCCCAGGGATTCAATCAATATAGTGTTAGATTTTAAAGAATTGGGAATAACAGGAAAATGCGGGGTTCGTGATTTATGGGCTAAAAAAGATCTGGGGGTGTTCACGGACGGATTCAGTGCATCTGTAAGAGAACACGGGGCGAGGTTGCTCCGGATCCATGAAATCCGGTAGCTTCTCAGTACCATAAGCAGGATATGGTGAGAAACCGATTGTTTATTAAGATCAAATATGATGTGTATTTATAATATAGAAAGCATATTCAGATGATTAAAAAATTAATGATCGTTGGATTATGCCTGACAGGTTCGGCCGCTTTCCCACTGGATAACCGGACAGATCTTGGCATTTTACAAACCGGTGCAATGGTCACTTTTATTCGCACTGAAGGGGGCGAATGGGGGATTGAAATCTCTGATGATTCAACGCTGCGACTGATTCAGCCCGAGCCTGTGAATATCGAGGTTTTTCAGGTGGATGAAGGTATTCGCGAGTTTACCACCGGATATATGACAGTACAGGAATCAGATCAGGGTATCAGTGCAAGCGCTGAAATCGATTATAAAGACAATGTGGTATTTCATGTCCGGGATCGCTGGAGTCTGAACGGGGCAATGGTTACAGTGTCCAGGAAGGTGGAAGTATCAGGGAACGCCCCGGGCGGATTTAACACATCTGTTGTGTTCGCAGCTGATTCTTCCGTTCAATGGTCCGATATAAATTGTCTGGCACCCGGCGCTTTATATGATGATCCGACATACAATGGCGAACGTGCATACGGCGGTACGCTTAACGATAAAGCCCGGCGATTCATCATGCGTGAAGATATTCTCCCGGCCCCTTTGTTTGCGCTCTCTTTTAAAAATGGCTCATCGGTGTCTGTACTGAATCCTTCACCACAAGGTAAATCGACGGTTGAAGAGACGAAATTATCCCGGGATATAATGACCGATGCAAGATTTCAATTCGGTGCATTGGGTGCTTGGCAGGAAAACGGATATCCGGTCGAATTCGGTTTCAAGTATCCCGCGACCACAAGCATGTATGCGTTCGGCCCGAATGCGCCGGTGGAACCGCGATGGATACGGCGCTATCATCCGGTTATTTCGGATGTGGATCATTGCTATCAGGTCAGTTTTCGGTTTGGAATCAACGAGTCATTTCGTGATATGACGCGAAATTCGTGGCGATGGGCATGGGACACACTGAAACCTGATGTGACGCCTATTAACGTTGAACAGATGCGATCTGTTCTGACGGACCATCTGGCCGCGCAGGCCGCAACAATAGAAGGGCGCACAGCCATTCCCTTTGCAATTGCCACTTTTGACACGAGCAGCCCTCAATGGAACTGGACGATGGCTGCAATAGGCTTTGTAAGCAAGAACTTTGAATGCGCGGATCAATTGCTGCGCGAAAGCGACAGAGACAGGTCTGAACGCGGCCGAAAAATGCGTCACATCGGACTATCAATTATTTCGTCAATGATCCAGGCCCTTCATGAAGTGCCGCTTCACGGGACCGGCTACGACCTTTCCACTGGAAAGCCATGGACAGGTGAAAGGCAGGAATGGCTCGCGCCGTGGCTAAGAAATGCGACAGAAGGCATGCGCGTGCTGATGCGGACATACAGACGCGAACGGGCGCTGGGACGCCGGCATCCGGAATGGATCAACTGGGTTAAGTCCTATGTGGACTGGCTGATTCTGCAGCAGAGAGAGGACGGATCTTTTCCCAGAAGGTGGAAAAGCGGCAGCAGTGAAGTAGCGGAACAAACGGGAACAACGAGCTACTGTCCGGTGCCGCTGCTTGTTATGATGACAGAAGAAACCGGAGATCCCCGGTACAGGCAGGCGGCTGTCCGGGCGGCAGAGTATGTCTGGATCAACTGGGGAACGAAAGGATTCTATGTTGGCGGCACCAGCGATAATTCGAATGTTACGGACAAGGAAGCCGGGATGTTGAGTTTGGAAGCTTTTCTGAGTTTGTATGAATCAACCGGAGAATCCAAATGGCTGGAACGCGCGAAAGCGGCAGCAGATTATACGGAAAGCTGGATATGGATCTGGAATCTTCCCATGCCGGTTGATGCGGACAACGCTCAACTTCACTGGAAGAAAGGTGTGCCGACCATTGGGCTTCAGGGAATTACGGCGCGAGGTGCGGGCGGCGCGGATGAGTACCTGGATTGGTCCGCGCCTTCTTATGCCAAACTGTATAAGCTAACCAAAGATCCGCATTATCTGGATGTCGCAAGAATTCTGCTGCACGCGACCAAATCCATGGTCGCTCTTCCGGGACGTCAGTATGATATGAGAGGTATCGGATGGCAGCAGGAGCACTGGCGCATGGGACCGGGCAGGTCCGGCCGTGGTGTCGGAGGACACCGGTTCTGGCTTCCGTGGGTTTCGGCCAATCATCTGTACAGCATAACCGGTCTGGAAGCGTATGATCCGGTTTTGTTTCAACAACTGGCAAACGGGAATTGAAAACGGACAGTGAAGGCTGTTTCCAGGAGTAAAAAAAATTATCATATCAAGAAGAATGTCATATTATAAAAACCTGCCATTCAATGAAGGAGTCCTCTATGAAATTATTCCGAAATATCCTGATGCCGGTATTATGCCTCCTGGTGCTGATGTTTCAAAATGGCTATACCGCATCTGACGGTACTGTTGAGAGCACAGCAACCAGTGATGCCGGTATCAGTCTCGCCCCCTATTTTACACCTGCCACTTCATCCCCCAAGGTTCCGGACACTGAAGGTTTTATTCAGCGATGGTTACTTCTCGAGCCGATTAACAAACCGAACCGCACGAATACAGTGTTTACCGACAGTTACCTCCGGGATGCCTTTTATACCGGGTATTTTCCTGATCAGTTCACCACGGTCCCGAGCAACGGCGATAAGGTAATGGTCGCTGAACAGGAGCTTCAATGGCATGCCCTGGACGCGACCGGTTTTAATGTCAAACTCTTTCGCTTCGCATCCGGTCTGAACAAGCAGAAGTACGGCGTCCTGTTCTGGGCCGTTACTGTCGTCAACAGCCCGAGGGAAATGAAGAATATTCGCATGGCTGTCGGCTCCAATTCAGGATCCATGTGGTGGCTCAACGGCAATGAGGCTGTTCTTCTCACCGGTGATCGCCGTATGGTTATGGATGATTTCGTCTCCAAACGCCTTACGCTTAAAAAAGGACGGAACATCATTCGCGGCGCCGTGATCAATGGACCCGGCATGAGTGATTTCTGCGTCCGCTTTATCGATGAGAATGGTGACCCGATCAGAGATCTCACGATAAGCTTTGAAAAATAACGAAAACGGATGAATTTTCCCATTTTGAATGTTAATCGTTTTGATCCAGGAGGTTCTATGAAATTTCGTATTCAAACAGGTGCGGTTTCCATTCTGCTCTTTCTCAGGCTGTCTGGTCTTGCATTGGCTCAGGAAGGAGAACCATATATACACGATCCCTCGACCATCATGTTATGCGATGGCAAATATTACACATTTGGCACAGGTGGTGGCGGTTTGATTTCAGAAGATGGCTGGATCTGGCACAGGGGCGCCGAGCGTCCAGGCGGCGGCGTGGCGCCGGATGTGATTCACATCGGCGATCGCTACTATATGACCTATGCCAAGGGGGGCGGTGGATTGGCAGGCGGACACGCCAGTAATGTCTACGTGATGTGGACCAAAACACTGGATCCAAAATCCCCTGACTTCGGATTCAAAGATGAAACAATCGTTGCATCGTCCAATGGTAAGGAAGACTGCGACGCCATTGATTCGGCGTTCCTGCTCGATCCCACGGATGGCAGACTGTGGCTTTCCTATGGCACTTATTTTGGTTTTATCCGCTTAATAGAACTTGATCCCGAAACAGGAAAACGTATGCCGGGAAATGAAGCCGTGGATATTGCCATTGACTGTGAAGCGACTGCGATGATGTATCGTGACGGCTGGTATTACCTGCTGGCAACGCACGGCACATGCTGCGATGGTCCCAATTCAACCTACAATATCCGTGTGGGACGCTCCCGTAAAGTAACCGGTCCGTACGTGGATAATATGGGTATACCCATGCTGAAAGGCGGCGGCAAACTCGTGGCAGCTGCTCATGGTCCGTTAATCGGAGCGGGACACTTCGGCCTGCTGGATCTTGGCGACGGCGTTCAGAAGTTCTCCTGCCATTATGAAGCCGATCTGCGTAAGAGCGGCCTGAGTGTATTGAGTATTCAGCCTTTGCTATGGAAAGATGGATGGCCCGTTGCCGGTGAAAACTTCAGGGAAGGCACGTATCAGATCCGTTCGGAGCGGAGCGGTTATGCGCTGGAACTCGTGGTAGACTTCGTGCGGTTGCCTCATAAAAGACGCTGGTTCAGACGCCAGGATAATACGCCTATTGAACCGGTTTCGCAGCAAGTCCTCGCAGATGTCATTGACGGATGGCCCGCGGGTGACATCGAAGTGCGCCTCGGTGATTTTATGGTCCGGCCCCATCAAAAATGGGACATCACCCCGGTGGACAGTGTTGGTGGCTATCCCGGCTCGCCTTATTTTAAAATCACCATCGCCGGAACAGATCGCGCTCTGGCTGCCACGGCCGATTATGAAGTTGTGACAGTCCCTGCTTTTACAGACGCTCCGGAACAACTCTGGCGTATCGATCAGCTGATTGACGGGACTTATCGTATCATGCCAAAAGCGGTTCCCGATTCCACGGAACCACTGGTACTGACCGCTGTTGGCGCGAGGACGCCTACGCTTGCCAGGTTCAATCCGGAGAGTGACAATTCACGTTGGGACTTTAAAGCTCAATGAAGAAGATCAATCAGGGTAATGGAAAATATTTAAATAAGCATCCAGATAATGCAGGAGATGATATCATAATGAAAATATGCAAAATGTCCTTTTTTATTCTCTGCGGAATTATCATGATGGCGTTTTTGCCGGCGGATGAAAACACTAAAAAACCGATTTATTTGAATACAGCGTATTCCTTTCAGGAAAGAGCGATTGATCTGGTCTCGAGGCTGACTCTCGAGGAAAAACAGAGCCTGCTCGGCAATCGCATGCCGGCGGTACCGCGCCTTGGAATCAATGCGTTCAATGTCTGGAATGAGGCCCTGCATGGCGTGATGGGAGGGTTCAGCATGACTCCCGGCTCCGGTTCCCCAACCTCATTTCCAAACAGTGTGGCTCTCGGATCGGCATGGGACCCGGATTTAATGGAAAGAGAGGCCGCTGCTATTTCGGATGAAGCAAGGGCTTTGAATTCTCCTGTGATTACAGGCCTGACTTACTGGTCGCCTGTTGTGGAACCTGTCAGGGATCCCAGATGGGGACGAACCGGGGAATCATACGGCGAGGATCCTTTCCTGGTCTCACAGATCGCGGGCGGTTTCGTGAGAGGAATGATGGGGCATGATGATACCTATCTGAAAACCGTGCCCTGCGGCAAACACTTTTTTGCCAATAACAGTGAATTCGACCGGCACGTGAGCAGTTCGGATATGGACAGCAGGGATATGAGGGAGTATTATCTGACTCCGTATAAAAAACTCATTGAAGAAGACAACCTTCCCTCAATCATGTCCTCATACAATGCAGTAAACGGGGTGCCGACATCGGCCAGCAAATTTTACCTTGATACCCTGGCAAGAAGAACGTACGGTTTGGAAGGATACATCACAGGCGACTGCGCCGCTATAGAGGATATATATACCGGTCACTATTATGTTCAAACCGTTGAGGAAGCAGCCGCCGAAGGGCTGAAGGCCGGGGTTGACTGTGACTGCGGAAGTGTTTATCAGAGAAGCGCCATAGAGGCGCTGAACAAGGGCCTTATCTCAACGTCGGATATTGACAGAGCACTGGTCAACATGTTTACCATCAGAATGAGACTGGGTGAATTCGATCCTCCCGCAAATGTTCCTTATTCCAAAATACAAAAGGATGTGATCGGTTCGGCGGCCCACAACGCGCTTGCTAGAGAAATTGCCACAAAAACGGTTGTTCTTCTGAAAAATGATATCAGTATTAAAACGAACAGGAAGGCCCTGCCGCTGAATCCGGCCGAACTGAAGACAATTGCGCTGATCGGCCCTCAGGCCGACCAGGTTGAACTGGGACCTTATTCAGGAAGACCGGCGCCGGAAAATATGATCTCACCTGTTGCCGGAATTAAGAAAGCCATTTCAGAAAAAGGTCTTTCTGCTGAAGTATTGCATTCTTCAGGAGGCAATACAGCAAGTAAAAGCAATCTGCTGTACGTTGCCGGATTTGAATTGAAAAAAGCAGACGGGACGATTTCCAGGTTCGATGCCACCAAATTCAGCGCATCCTCATCAGGGATTACAATTGGTACCGGCATGGGAGATGAAGAGCAGGTCAGGTCCATCAATGACGGTTCCTGGACCTCCTATGATAACATTGACCTGACCGATGTGGATACAATCGGAATCAATCTGAACATACCGACTGAAGGGGGGCTTGTTGAGGTCAGAGTCGGTTCCCCGGATGGAAACCTGCTGACGACTTTAAACGCAACGGTTGCAGCGGGATTAAGGGCCGGCGGATTTTACGGGGCAGCCAGTCTGCTGAAAGGAAAAGTCAACAGGCTCGGCTTGAATGAACCGCAGACACTCTATCTGGTTTATAAGGCCCCGGCCGATGAAGGCATTGATGAAGAAACCATTCGAACCGCCGCGTCCGCAGATGCTGCCATCGTATTTGTCGGAACCGATGAAAAAACAGCCACGGAAGAAGCGGACAGACTCACGCTTCTGCTGCCCGGAAACCAGGTCGATCTGATTAAAGCGGTTGCAGAAACCAATCCGAATACCATTGTGGTGATGCAGACTTTGGGCTGTGTTGAAGTTGAAGAATTTAAAAATCTTCAAAATATTCCCGGAATTATCTGGACAGGATATAACGGTCAGGCACAGGGCGAAGCCATTGCCGACATTCTCTTTGGTGATGCAAATCCGGGGGGAAAACTCAACGCGTCCTGGTTTAAATCGGTAAACGACCTTCCAGAAATTACGGATTACACACTCAGAGGCGTTTATAACAAAAACGGCCGGACCTTCTGGTATTTCGACAGGGATGTATCCTATGAATTCGGCTTTGGACTGTCCTATACAACATTCGAATACAGCAATTTTAAAATCAGTCAAAAAACAATGACGCCTCAGGATAAAATAGCGATCCGTGTGGATGTGAAGAATACAGGACAATACGATGGAGACGAAGTGGTCCAGATTTATGTGAGAACACCCGACAGCCCGGCTTCCATGCAAAGACCCATTAAGCGGCTGAAAGGTTTTAAACGGGTTACCATACAGGCAGGAAAAACAAAAACCGTACAGATCGATATGGATTGTGCTGATCTCTGGTTCTGGGATATGGATAAGAATAAAATGACTTTTGACCAGGGTAAATACCTTTTTGAGATTGGCGCCTCTTCGAGAGATATCAGGGGTACTGTATCCGCTGTTATGAAAGGAAAGTTCATTCCAGTTATTAAAAAAGTGGTTGCCGATTGTGGTGTTATTGTTATGGAAAAGGGTTCAGATGCGCAAACAAGTCTGACTGCTTCAATGACAGATGACAGCTTTCATGATTTAAGCAAAGCGAAAGTGATTTATACCAGCAGTGATCCCGATGTTGCGGATATTGATGCGAAGGGGTTTGTAACAGCCAGAGGAACGGGTGTTGCGACTATCACCGCGCGTGTCACGATTGACGGGAACACGGAATCCGGCAGTTTTCCAATTAAAGTCATGCCTGACATGGAGCCGGTCCGTATAACCGTCAATGGCAAGAAGGTGGCCGGATTTGATGCGGATAATCATTCTTACAGTTATGTCCTTCCCGCCTCTGAAGCAGGAGCTCCCTGTGTTGAGGCCGTTTCTTCGGGACCGGATATTTGGGTTGATATCATACAGGCAAAGCGTGTTCCCGGAACGGCTTTGATAACTCTGACGGACAGGGTAACACTGGAAGAAAATATATATTCTGTGAATTTCGGTGTCAAATCAGAGGATGATGAATTCAACCGCCATGCTCCCGGCGGGCAATGGCGCTGGATCAGGGAAAATCCGGAAAACTGGAGAATGTCCGGGGAACCCGGAACACTGACCATCACCGCAAAGGACGGGGATATCCGGGGTACCAATAACAATGCCGAAAATATACTGCTGCAAAGCGCCAACACAGACTGGATCGTGGAATCAAAGCTTGTTTTTTCAAGAAAGCCGTCAGGATTTTCACAGCATGGCGGATTGATCGCGTACCAGGATGATGACAATTTTATTAAACTGGTTTATGGAGCAGGAGGAGGTTTCAGGCGGCGGGAACGCAGTCAAAGCGGCTCTGTATTTCTTATTGCCGAGGAGAATGGTAATGAGAAACGTATTGCAACCCTGAGCATGGCCGATATCATCAAAGACGATAATGTTCTCTATTTAAAACTGGAGAAAAAGGGTGACCGGTATACGTCCTGGTATTCAGCAGATGGAAAGAAGTTTGAGCCCGTGGGCAGGACCGGTATTCTCCTTAAAGATATCAAAACAGGGATTATGGCCTGCGAGGGCGTACCGGATCCAAGGATAGCCTGGTTTCTGAGAATGCGGGGTGATGCCGGGCAGCAAGCGGAGCCTCAAATCCCGTTTGAAGTCTCGGTTGATTATTTTCATATTAAAAACAGCAGCGTAAAATAGTCTGTTTTTATAGGCAGCGCACGAAGGCATCAATGAAATGCCGAAACATCAAGATAGAAAATTGTTAATATTGGGGAAACAAAGAATAATGTCCATTCTGTTCCGGGGATCCTTCTTTCTTTTGACAGCCGTAAAATTGGATTCCAATGAGGCAGGTCAATTAAACGGGTATACGGATGTTGTCCCATTCAGAGGCAGGTATATTGCCATTGGCAGCGATGGACGGATTGACAGCATTTCCAGAACAGGTGACAAGACGACTGTCGATCATTCCTGTCGCGATAAACTGAACAGCGCCTTTTCAAATGATTCAATATTAATTGTAGCCGGAGAACAGGGAACCATTTTATCCTCATTCGACGGCCAAAAATTTAATCGTGCTGAATCCGGAACGGACAGAAATATTCAGGGAATCACTTCAAGGAACGGTTTAATTATAGCAGGCAGTGAAAGCGGGACAGTGCTTGTGTCAGCAAATGGCAAATCATGGAGTCCGGTACAGACCCGGGCCAAAGGGGACATCCTGTCTGTCTCGTCGAATCATTCCTTCTTTATAGGGGTTACGAATGCGGGTGAAATACTAAAATCAAAAGACGGCATCAACTGGGAAATTAAAGATTACAACAAGGTGTATGCCGGTTATAATCCGCACGCGAAATTTAAAAAAATACTGGCTGTACAAAACAGTATTGTCATTATCGGAATCCATGAGGATGGTTCGCCGTCTATTTTGTTTTCATCATTGGGGAACGTTTGGGCAGAAAGTTTGCCTGTTTATTATGATGATAAAGGTATGCTTTGCTACCTGACGAATAAACCGAACGGAATAACCTATGATTCCCAAAGTGATCAATTTTTTCTTGCATGTGATAATGGTACAATATTCAAGCTTTCCAATTGTGCAAAATGCAACAAATATTTCAAAATTTCCAAGTGCGATCTGAATGCACTCGTCTATGCTGACAATTTCCTGGTAATCGCAGGCGCTGATTATTCCGTGTTTGTCCGGAAACCATAAACTTTCAGGGA